>Ga0163152_10002920_pt1 | contig 23169 bp, 16 predicted proteins | sample OliLakLV19MP8IB2_FD_148635 | JGI IMG/M metagenome (GOLD analysis project Ga0163152, IMG submission 148635) | Freshwater microbial mat bacterial communities from Lake Vanda, McMurdo Dry Valleys, Antarctica - Oligotrophic Lake LV.19.MP8.IB-2 | ecosystem: Environmental > Aquatic > Freshwater >...
TTTCGAGTGTTTTGGGAGCGGGCGGGCGAGTCCGTTACGCAGTGGCGACCGGCGGCGACGCGAGCTGGAGGCTCGAAAGCTCGTCGCCGCCGCTCGCCCGCCCGCTCCCAAAACAAAAAATGTGGAGAGGGAGGATGTAACCACCACTTTGCTCGCACTCTAAAACATGGCAGAACCATTGTATTCAAAGCCTTTCCTGCGTTTTCAGGCAGTTTCTACCCACAGATTCTGCTGAGGAGGCCCTTTTGAGTGTCTTGCGGAAGGTTTCCGTCCGTGCCCCGGACGCTGGCACGCTCCGCGTTGCTCCAGCGTCCATAAACCTCACACTCAAACCGGAGATTTATTTTCTTCCGGGACCGGGACCTCGCCGTGAAGTCTGGATTCGCGGCCTGCTGGACGAGGCGCTCAGGATCGGTTGCGGGCCTTTCCCTTTGCTCCTCTGATCCACATGCTTCGAGCTTTTTGGCCCTTTGCCACCACCGCCGCTTTTTGGCTGGGGCGATTGCTGGTTCTCTTTCCGTTTCCAGTTGGAATTCTTCTTTCCGCGCCGAGTTTCGCCGGGTTTCGCACGCACCGCAGTTTCCCCCTGTTTTTTGAATGAGGATCTGCTTCCCCCCTTTCCTCCACCCGGTTGCGGGCGGCTCTTCTGTCCGCGGCCCTGTTTTGAGGAATTTCCAGTGCTCCTGTTCTCCTCTGACTTGCGCAATCGGACTTCCGGACGCAGCGGTGCCGGTTTTTCCGGCCTGGATTTTGCGGCCGCCGCTTTTGTGATGGTTGACACCAGTCTGAAATCGACCTGCTTTTTGAAGGAATCCACCTTGGCCACCTGGACTTCCACCTTGTCGCCCAGAGTGATGATCCGGCGGCTCCGACGTCCAATCAGATGGTTGCGCTGCGGTTCGAACAGGTAAAAATCATCCTGCATCAGCGACAAGGGAACCAAGCCGGACATGGCCAGGCCGGGAACATCGACAAAAAAACCGAAGTTACGGACTTCCGTGACCAGACCGGGATAACGGACCGGCTGTTCCGACAAGAGCTGGGCTTTGAGGAACGCGAACAGTTTCACGTCTTTACTGTCCCTTTCCGCATCGGCCGAATTTCGTTCCGTGTCAGAAATATGGTCCGCGATTTCCTTGATCGACTGAGTTGATCCGTGTGTGGTCTGAAAAAGGGCGCGATGAACCACCAGATCGGCGTAGCGGCGGATCGGTGAGGTGAAGTGCGCGTATTTTTCCTTGGCCAGTCCGTAATGACCCAATGGTTCCACGGCATAACGGGCACGCATCAAGGATTTCAGAAAGCCGATCTTCAAGGCTGGTCCGATGGAGATTGTTCCGAGCCGGTGCAACAGTTTTTGAATCTCGGACCGTTGCCGCAAATTCCCGCACGGGATGTTGTGGCTCAAAACCTCCTCGCGGTATTCCTGCAACCGCTTTTCGTCCGGTTCTTCGTGGACGCGGTAAATGGCTTTGAGATTCAGGCTCATGAGCCTGGCGGCCACGGCCTCGTTCGCCAGTAGCATGTACTCTTCGATCAACTGGTGAGAGATGTCGTTTTCCACCCTTTCGATTCTTGAAACGTGGCCCTTCTCGTCGAGCCGGATTTTTGTTTCCGGAAAATCGAGTTCCAGCGAACCGGCTCGGAACCTTTGCGCCCGGATTTTTTGCGCCAGGGCGTTGGCATCATGAAGCATCCGTTCAATGGCATCGACCGGCGGTCGTTGCAGGATGGTCAGAACTTCTCCATAAGCGAACCGGCGTTGTGAACGAATGACCGCTGAATAAAACCGCGATTTTAACACTTCGCCATCCTTGGAAAGCAGGAACTCGACACATTTTGTGAGACGGATCACTTCTGGCTTCAAGGAGCAGAGTTCGTTGCTGAGGGCTTCGGGAAGCATCGGAATCACCCGGTCAACCAGGTAGGTTGAGTTGCCTCGTTTGCGCGCCTCCTCGTCCAGGGCAGTGCCGGGTTTCACATAGTGCGAAACATCGGCGATGTGGACCCAGAGTTTCCAGCGATCCGCAGAGATGGCCTCGAGACAGATGGCGTCATCAAAATCTTTGGCGTCGTCCGGATCAATCGTGACCACTTGATGCCCGCGACAATCCTCCCTCTCCGACAGCTCGGTTTCCTGAACCTCGCTTCCGTTGGCTCGCGCCTCCTCCAGCACCTGGCTGGGAAAATGCAGCGGAAGTGAATATTGCCTCAGAACAGAGAGCATATCGACCCCCTCCTCGTCTGGCGCACCCAGTACTTCAATGATTTCACCTTCCGGATTGGCGTTCCTCGATTCCCACTCCTTGAGTTCGACCACGACTTTGTCCCCCACACTTGCCGGACGGCCGACGTCCCGTGGTTCCGGCACGTAGATGTCATGAGGCATCCTCGGATCGTCTGGAATCACGTAAAGGAACCGGCTGCTTTTTTGCAGCGTGCCGACAATTTGTGTTCGGTGCCTTTTTAAGACCTGGATGACGACGCCGCTTTCCGGGGTTTCGTCGGTACCGCGTCTGAGGCCTCGTGACTTCACATCGCGCCGGACCAGCACGTGATCTTCGTGCAAGGCGGTCGATGTGGCGTGTTCGGGGATGGAGATTTCTTTAATCGTCGGATCATCGGGCAGCAAAAAACCTCTGCCAGACCGGGTGATTCGAATCCTTCCGGGGATCAGGTCGGCCTGGCTTGGAAGAATATAGCGGTTCCCTTTGATGCGGGCGATCTGCCCATTGGATTCAAGATCTCGCAGCAAGGCCTGCAAATCCTGCTGCCGATGCGGCTCCAAGCCCAGGCGATTCAACAGCTCTGGAACGTTTGACGGAGAATAATCCTTTCGCCCGAGGAGTTTCACCAAATGCTCTTCAATCTCATTCATAGTGTCTGATTTTTCTTACTCCAACCACCTTGTCAGTAAAACATCTCTTTTTCAATTGATGAAAACAAACCTGCTCCGTCATGGGTGCGGTTGGAAGCGGGTGATTACTCTGACTGCCCGCGGTTCTGTGAACCGCAGCAGTGCGCAAAACCTGAACGCAAGGAACCCCCCACAACCCCGACAGTTGTCACCGACTGCGGTTGATCGAGGACGAGGACGATACCACACAATCCGGCACTCAACCATAAATCCCTGCGGAGGGCGTGATCAAAAGTGGGTGAGATGTAAGGAGATCTCCCCGGAGCGCGGCTCTGTGAGCCGCAGACGCCTACGGCGCGGCATCGTTGTAGAAACGCAGCCAAACAAATCTCAAGCCCCTTCAGGGGCGGCATCATCGGGGAAACGGGGTTGCCGGCGGCACGCGGTGAAACGTCAAAGGGACGATGCCGCTCACTGACGCTTTGCAACACCATTCTACAAAGATGTCGCGCCTACGGCGCACGGGAGTTTGGACATTTTGGAATCGTGCCACGAACCCGCGCATTTTGATAAGCGCGCTGGTATGGCGCGTCGCTTCGCGCACGCCGGGGTGAAGGGTAATGCAAGAGAAACAATTTGCCTGTTCGTCCCGAATTAGTCTTTCCGTCTGCGAACACTTATTTCCAATTCCCGGCGCGCGCGGAGCGACGCGCCCTACCAAAAATGTCCAAACTCCAGTGCAGGTCACAGACCCGCGTTCCGCGGCCTCAGTCAGCTTTAATCGCACCCCCCCTGCGAGCCTCCCGGCTTTCCCCTATTTACCTTTGGCTGGCAACGAGTAAAATAAGGGTGGCTTTGAAGTCTGGAATCGAACAATCCTTGGAGCCGCAAATATATTTCACCCTACCATTATGAAAACAGTTACCAGGAATAGTTTTCTTTTAACTCTGCCGCTGCTGGCCTTCGCACTTCTTATTTCCGGTTGCAGCGGACCCAAAGTGGCGCGGGCCGTGGCCCAAAAGGTCACCGTCACACTCGATTCCTCTCTCGAAAATCAGACCGTCCTGGTGGACCTGGTAGGGGTGAATCCCAACCAACAACGTCAGTGGCTCGACAAATCGATGACGGAATACTGGGGCGACGCCGATCCGCTCCGAACCAGCGCCCGGAAACATACCATGCGGTTTACCGGTCCAAACGCCCCTCAGAGCCTCGAAATCACCGCGCCGATTTGGAAAGAATGGCTCGGGTCAGGTGCCCTGGAATTGTTCGTCCTGGCCGATCTGCCCAATATGGGTCGTTCGGACGACAAACCTGGAGACGCTGACGCACGCCGGCGGGTGTTGAGCCTCGATCCGCAATCGTGGGCCAAGGGAACCAAGGAACTCAAAGTCCTGATCAAACGGGGTGGCCTGGAAGTGGTTTCCAAGCAGCAACAGGCTCGGTAAGAAGAGCCGCCCGATCAGATGTCTATCCCTGGCAAATCGATCGGGAACTACGTCGTTGAAGGACCTTTACCAGGTGGCGGCCCGAATTTGTTTCTGGCCCGCCAGCGCGGCTCCACCGAGCCCGCCGCCAATGTGGTCAAGGTCATCCCGTTCGCCGAATCCACCGACCAGGAAAACAACGCGATGGTCATCTTGGATGCCATCGCCCTTCAGGACCGCGTGTCCGCCGACTGGCAGGGAGTTGTGGCCCCCATCTTGGACCGACCCGCTCTGGTCCAGGATGTCAAGGAAGTCTTAGCCAACCGGGAAGCATGGCTGGTCACCAGCCTCTACGACACTTCTCTCGAAAAATATCTCGCAATACTTCAGGAAAAACCGTCTCCCGCCCTGGCCATCTGGTTGATCACGCGGGCGGCCGCCGGAGGTGCCCTGGCCTTTAAACAAGTTCAAGCCACCGGCGGTGGTCGTCGTTCCCACGGCAACCTCAAGCCGTCCAATGTCCTGATCCGCGGACTTCCGATTTCTGAAACATCGGAAATCGTCGTGGCCGATCCCGCTCCTGGCTCGCGCGCCGACATCGACGAAGCCGGTCGTCGTCGGTTGGAAAGCGCTTTCGAACGCCGCGATTTGCACGATTTGGGTCGCATGATTTTCCAGCTCGTGGCAGGCCGAAACTGCCATCAGGAATGGGATTGGAACAAAACCTGGGAGACACCGGAAGGAAACTCAGCGCGCTGGAAAAAGGTGTTCGGCAAAGATTCGGAAAAATGGAAGTCGCTCTGCCGCGAGCTGCTCAGCGCCATAGATTCTCCCGAATGCCCCCAGCTTGCGTCAGTGGAGCACCGGATCGCCGGTATGAAGCCCGGCAAGGAACCGGTTTCCATGCAGTGGGTCTGGAAAGCAGCCGCCGCAATCGTTGCGCTCGGAGCCATTTTTGGATGGTGGTCTTACCAGGGTCAAGGGGTATCCATTGAAGTTCGATCCAATATTCCGCAAGCCGATGTGATGTTGCTCCGGCTGGGTGAAGCTGAGGCCAGGGTTGCTTCGGGCACAGGAGGAATCAAATGGAAAGGTCGTGCCGGGAAATTTCGAATTGAGGCCAGAGCTCAAGGGATCTATTCAAACCTCCCTCCAGTTCAAAAAACTATCGAACTGGCTCCGAAAGCCGTCCATCTGGAGTTGGTTGATTTTCCCTCCGCCCGGGCACAATTCACCAGCGATCCCGTGAATGCCACCATTTACTGGCGGTCAGGTCCGAGAGAGACTGTTCTGGGCAGGAGTCCCCTGGAACTTGCGTTGCCTCCGGGGCGTCAGGAATTCCGTTTTGTTTTAGACGGGCACTCCTCGGTTTCAATACAAACCAATCTGGCGGCGGCCACCACCAACCTGCTTTCCGTCAGTCTGCAACCCCGTGAATCTGGAAAAGTCAGCGTTGAAATCAGCAGTTCGATTCCAGGGAACGGCACGGAATTTTTTCTCGGCGACCGCCGTCTGGTCCGGATGAACGACCTGGCGGCCAATCAAAATTACCAGATCAAGATCCGGCCACCCTTTCCGTGGAAAGAGTTTTCAACCAATTTTTTTGTCGGCGTTTCCGAAACCAATCTGACCTTCTCACCACCATCAGGCACGTTGCGGATCGATTATCTGGACCGCGCTCCAGGCGATGCCGAAGTCTGGATTGTTTCCGGATCGGTCAGCAACCGGGTTGGAACGGTGTCAGATGAAATGTTTGTCTGGCCGCCTGGAACCTACGACCTGCATGTGCGACGCACCGGCTACATCAGCACCAATTTTTCGAGGGTCACCCTGACGCAGGGCAGAACAAGCGCCATGGCGGTCGCCATGCGTCCTTTCATGGGAACCTTGCGGGTGAGCGCCAACTTGGAGGGAACGACAGTTCGCACCAACGGGGTGGTGGCACTGGCAGATGTTGGACGGACACCCAAAGAGCTTTTTCTCACCCCTGGCGTGTCGCATCAGGTGGAGATTGCATTCGACAACGATCAGGGACGGCTTTCCCCGTTCCGATTCCCTGTGACCATCCCGGGCGGAGAAGTTTTCAAAACCAACGTAACGTTCGCGTTTGGCGCCTTGGTTTTGGAACCGGCTCCCGCTTCCGCCACGATCCAATGGATGACCTCTTCGGATTCAAGGCAGAGTGTCACGAACCGTGTGCGACTGCACGACCCCGGATCCACGGTCCGGTATCAGATTGCCGCCATTGATTTTTCTAATGCGATCTATACCGCAACCGTTGTCGCCGGAAAAACTCAACGGCAGGCCATGGCGCTTTCACCGCGGCTTTACCCGGTGGATCTCGTGGTCAATCCCCCTCAAGGAAGGCTGACAGATCCGCAGGGTAGGACTTATATTGCCGGACGGACAAATCTTCCGTATGGCGACTATTCCTTAAGCGCCTATTTCGGAGATCTGGAGATCGTTTCGCGTAGTTTCACCATCAATCGCGAGGGGGTGACGGTTCAAAAGTGGGATCTAAACTATGGACTAGTATCCCTGGACACGCGACAACGGGGCCTGGAGGTGCTGATCAACGATGTTCCGATCCAAAAATCCACTCCGTTGATCAATGAAATCGTCAAACCGGGCAGGCAGAAATTCACCTTCACTTTTAACGATCAGAGCAGCAACGTTTTCCTGGATGTGCCGGGGGGCGGCAGGTCGATCTCCAACTTCTTCGCAACCATCGCTTTTGTGGCTGAATCTTATACCAACAGCCTTGGGATGCGGTTCCGGCGGGTGAACGAATTTTACGTGGCGGAATGGGAGGTTTCGAGGGCTCAATTCAACAGCATCCTGGCCGGTCCGAAAATCAGCGGGCGCGACGCACAGCTGCCCGCGCGCAGCCGTGACGAAAACGACCTTCCCCTCGTCAGTCCGGCTTATGCTTTCAAGTTTTGCCGTGAACTCAACAATCGCGACCGCGATTCTCTGGAAAATCTCCCTGGCGGACCTTGGGAATATGCACTGCCGACAAAAAGCCAGTGGCATATTTTTGCCGATCCGGCCCGGGGCGGAACGAGCAACACCGTGATCAACAAACCGCTTCAACCGATCAACAGGAACAACGCCCCAAAAAACTCCCACGGACTTTTCGACATCCACGGCAACCTGGCCGAGATTGTGCAGATGGAGAGCGGCGATTTTGAAGCATTGGGCGGCGCGTTTTCAGGTGCCCCCGACGGCACCTTGGACCCGAACAAAGGATTCAGGGCCGACCTCGGTTTCCGGTTGGTGATCCAGCGCCCGCAATAGAACTGAATTGAGGGCAATTAGGATGAGAGATGCACCTTTGAAGCCTATTTTCTTTCGCTTGAGCGAAGTCCATCGGGCGATTAGCTTTCACCCACGCTTGAAACATTCATACCTTTTTCGCCGGGTCAGTTTTTTGCTGGCAGTTCTGTCCTCAACCCTCATCCACAATCAGGTTTTTGCAGCTGAGACCGCCCTGGATCGATATGTCCACGCACCGGACGCTGCTTACAATTACAAGGCGGTCACCAACATCGTCCAGGGCGAGGTAAAACTCCATGTGCTCGACATGACCTCGCAACGATGGCTGACCACGAACGAGGTCAACCGCACGGAGTGGCGTCACTGGCTGATGGTCTATGAACCACAGAACGCGCGTCCGGGTGCCGCGTTGTTGTTCATTAGCGGCGGCAACAACAAAAGCCAGAACCTGCCCAATCCCGACAAACGTTGGATCGAAATGGCCAAGGCCACCAAGTCAGTGGTGGTGGAACTCCGCATGGTGCCAAATCAACCGCTGATTTTTCATGGAGATGGGAAGGAACGGGTGGAAGATGATTTGATCGCCTACGGCTGGGACAAGTTCCTGCGCGGCGGACCCGAAGAATGGCTGGCGCGCCTGCCGATGACCAAAAGCGCGGTGCGCGCCATGGACACCATCACGGATTATCTCGGCAAGCCGGAACAAGGCGGCCTCAAGATTGACAAGTTTGTCGTGGCCGGAGCCTCCAAACGCGGCTGGACCACCTGGACCACCGCGATCACCGACAAAAGAGTCATCGCCATCGCCCCGATCGTCATCGACATGCTCAACGTCGTCCCCTCGTTCCGTCATCATTGGGAAGCTTACGGCTTTTACGCACCTTCAGTCGGAGATTACGTCAGTCACGGGATCATGGACTGGCAGGACACCCCGGAATATGCCCGGTTGCTCAAGATTGAGGAGCCATATGAATACCGCGACCGCTTGACCCTGCCCAAACTTTTGATCAACGCAGTTGGTGACCAGTTTTTTCTCCCGGATTCGCACCGATTCTATTTCGACGACCTTAAAGGGCCGAAGTTTCTGCGTTATATTCCCAATACAGACCATTCGCTGAGAGACAGTGATGTGACTGAAACCCTCGCCGCATGGCTTTACACGATCACCGAGGCAAAACCTTTGCCCCGTTTTGATTGGAAGGTGGATTGGAAAAAGGGATCCATCGAGGTGCAGGCCAAGGATCGTCCGTCGAAAATTCTGCTCTGGCAGGCGACCAATCCCGAGGCTCGGGATTTCCGGCTGGAGAAAGTCGGAAAAATCTGGACCAGCAGCGAAATTACCCTGGATGCCGATGGAAAACTGGTGGCACAGGTGGAAAAACCAGAAAAAGGATGGACCGCTTTTGTGGTCGAAATGAGTTACAAGGTCGAAGGATTTCCCGCGCCGCTGAAACTGACCACCGGAGTGGCGGTGGTCCCGGACGTCCTGCCATTTGCCGGCAAGATGCCAAAAACATCCCCCAAACGTTAGTGTCCGCATTTTGCTTCGCGCAACATTAATTTGTCGCTGTCGAAAGCAAAACGATTCACAACACATCGAGATAAATGAAGGCACGAGTCCTTTTCGGAGTACCTGAGCATTCTATTTTGTGACTTTATCCTTCCCGGCTCCAAATGCACGGGCTTTTCCGATAGCCTAATCAAACCAATCAACTTCAGGCCCAAAGGGCCGAAATCCCTCAGCCCAGCCCACCGGGCTGGGTGGCCTGCGGTAGTATTCCCGCGGCCTGAAGGGCAGCAATAAAACCATTCCACCGGAAATGAAAGGGATTCCAAGATTGCTCTGGGTTGCGTCAGTGTCCGCGCTCTCAATCGGAATCTGATTTTAGTTCCGCCGCCTCCCATCTGCAAAGCCTGCGTTATGCCGTTTCATTATCCGAACCGCTGTATTCCAGAACGTCCTCCAGCCCGTCTATCTCATCAAGATGAGTTCCGACACGGACAAAACCCAACTGCGCAGCCAAGGCTTGCGAAATCGCGTTGTCCGGGCGGATCGATAGCACAAACTTTGTCACTTGGTGAGTCTGTCGAGCCCAACGCATCAGCGCAAGCGAGGCTTCGCGGGCGTATCCTTGGCGGCGGAAATCGGGAAACACCGTGAATCCGAACTCCACAGCGCCAGGAGAAAACGGTCGAAAGTATTCCGCTCCCGGTGCGGCGTGAAAGCCAATGTGCCCGACCATGATGTCAGTTCCACGAAATGTTATGGCGCGAAGCAGCCACGATTGAAGTGCTGGCTCGGCTGAGAGTTGCTTGAGCCGGAGCGTCAGGACATCCGTAACAAAGTGGGATACGAATCCGCAGATGGACACAGATCAACGCAGATTTTTCCGGGGTGTTTTGGGTTTGGGAACCTGTCGCACGGCATCGTGCAGAGCCGACTTCAAATTCGCAGTGGGGCTAAAACCAGAACCGGGTGGGCAGTGAGGTTCCTGTTCTGACCTGCATGTCATTAAATCGACGCCATGAAACGTGCGAATCGAGGAAAAGGATATTTCCGCCCGCAGCCCTTTTGCCCTCGAGATGGCTGGTCGAATGATATTTCAACACGCTGCTGAAGACACGGTTGAAATTGTTTGTGTCCGAGGTGTTGCTGATGACTGAATCCACCACCAACTCGGTGACCGAAGGCTCATTGGTCCCGGTATAGGAGGTCAGAAACACCTTGGGCGGCAAAAGCGGAGGTGGAGCGTCGCGTTTGATCAACCATCCATAACTGGTGGTCCTTTGCGAGGCGCTGGCATTGCCCCACCAGGAGTTGAGATCCTTGACGCTCGCGCCAAATCCCGGGCAGTAGAGGATTTTCCGTTGTGCACCAGAATCGGTGACCAGGTTGGCGGTCTGACCGGGCAGATCCCATAGCCACTGTCCCGATCCGCCGGCAAAATAGGGAAGTTTGTCGTTGTTGTCATCGGCATACATCCGCAGGCCAATCCCAGACTGGCGCAGGTTGCTGACACATTTGATGCGGCTGGCTTTTTCCTTGGCCTTGGCCAGGGCGGGTAAGAGCATGCCAGCGAGGATGGCGATGATGGCCACCACCACCAGGAGTTCAATCAAAGTGAAGGCCCCGATTTTGGCATCTGACCGGCTGCCTGGACTTTTGCATGAAAGTTGAGCGCGCATGGGGAGATGATGTTCGCCGACATCCTGCCATCCTGTATCGGAATTGCCCACGGGCAATCGATGGTAATCGTAGCAGCGGGTTGGCCCGGGAAACGAAGTTATTTTTGATCAGACTCTTGGCCATGCAGTTGGCCGAGCCACCTCTCCCCGGCCCTTCCCCTCCATCGGATGGAAGAGAAGGAGGAAAACATCCGTGGTTTTGACTCATATTCGGCGAAGCGCTTGCGGGCACTTTTGTTCCCTCTCCGCCCCTTGGGGCCCGTGGGGGGAGAGGGCTAGGGAGAGGTCGCAGGTTTTTAACTGCATTGTTATGGTTAAGGCAGCAGTTCGATCAGTTCGGGCTCTATTTTTCCGCCACGGATGGTCATCTTCCCGACAGAGATCGGAAGCTGCGGACGTTTGGGGCCGGCGGCGCCGGGGTTGAAATAGAGGACCCCCTTTTTCCATTCAATCGAAGGACGATGCGTGTGCCCGTAAATCACAGCAGAAATCCCAGCCGCCACCGGATCAAGATCGAGCGTGAAAAGATCGTGCAGCATGTGAATTCGCAGGCCACCCAATTCCACAGTTTCAGTGTCCGGAAGCGCATCGCACCAGAGGGCGCGATCCACATTCCCACGGATGGCGGTCAAGGCGGCCATGGAGCGCAGGCTTTTGTAAATCAGCTCCTCGCCAATGTCGCCCGCATGCAAAATGTGGTTGACCCCTTCCAAGGCTCTCCTGGCCCCTGGACGAAATAATCCATGGGTGTCGGAAATCACACCAATCACAAATTCGGACATGAGCAAAGTTTAGATTTATCCGCTTCTGACCGTCGAGTTCAGAAGCTCGAAATGAAGGGTGCCTTTAATTCAGTCCAATGACCTCAAGGAGTGCGGCGTCTTTTTCAGGTCCCTGGATGTAGTCGAGTGATCTTAAATACCGGGCTTTGTCTGCTTCAGTCGTTTTTGGGTCTTTAATCAGTTTCGCCAGAAGGGCCGGGGCTTTAGCGGCACGCGAACGCCAGACAATCTCGCGACCGGCTGCGGAGTTCCACTGGTTGCCAGCAGACTCAAGCCAGGCGTTGAAAAATTTGTCCTCCTGTTTGTCTGCCGCGATTCCCAGGGCTTCAAGGTACCAACGGTCTCCAGCCTGATGAGCAAGGGCCAGATCAGCCCAGATTTTCGGTGCCTGTGAAGCGTTGTTGTGTCGCAGTGCGATCAGGCACTCGCGCCGGACAGCGGGTGAATTGTCGCGTGAGAGTTTCAAGATCACCGGGATCAGATCGATTTCGGACTGGCGGGCGATTCGCAATCCGGTGATCCGGATATCGGAGTTTTTGTCCTTGATCGCCTGCCCGATGTATTTGGATTCTTTTCCAGGAATACGTGCCAGCAGGTGCAGGGCACGGGCTCGCATCGTTTGATCGTTTCCTCTCCAGACCTTCAGCAATTCCCGCTCTGCGTCGCGCTGCATCATGTTCAGCGTCTGCCATGCCAGGTAACGGGTGCTCATATTGGGCGATTGCAAAGCGGCCAGCCTCCCGGCCGGGGTCTCCAGATCAAGTTTCGGTTTCTGCAATTTGTGGCCCGCAGGTGCAACCCGGTAAACGCGGCCGCGCATGGTCTCAAATTTCTGGTCGGCCATGTGATGACCACCCACTCCCGCATCGTTCCAATCTGCAATAAAAACCGAGCCATCCGGTCCCACGCAGACGTCGGACGGACGGAACCAGGAATCGCTCCCTTTGACCAAGTCCACCATTTCTGCGGTATAACCGGCACCCTGCGCCTTCACTGGATAGGAACGAACAACGTTCGGTCCGGCGTCGCAATGAATCATCTGTCCGCGGAAAACTTCGGGTAAAAGAGTTCCTTCGTAAACAGTGATGCCTGTCGGAGAACCTGCTCCGGTCACCAGCAAGGTTGGAACCACTCCAGGATCGTCCATGTGCCAGTGGAACCGCGGTTTTTGCGAATCGTCGAGTTTCCCGGATTCCTGAGCCTTCCGCCAGGCCTGTCCCCAGGCGGCGCCGGTCAGCTCGTCCGCAAATCCATAATTGCCAAACTCCATGACATAATTGATGCGGACCGATTTGTTACCGTCATCGTCGTTGTCTGACTGCCACAATGTTCCGAAAGAATCGACGCTGACTTCGTAGTTGTTTCGGAAATTCCAGCCGACCGTTTCGAGTTCCGAACCATCCGGGTTGCAACGAAAGACCAGACCCTGGCGGTAAGGTTTTCCGACGTTCCGGACCTCGTTGCCGGCCTTGTCCACGATAAATTTTGATCCATCTGCCGTCTTGAGCTGTTTGCTGTCGTTGCCCATGTTAAAGTAAAGTTTTCCATCCGGCCCAAAAATGAAGGCGTGCACCCCGTGATCGTGGTCCACCCCGCTGATGCCGCTGAACATAACTTCCTTCGTGTCGGCCTTGTCGTCGCCATCCAGGTCGGTGAAAACAAAAATATTCGGCGAACAAGAAACGATGACCCGGTTTCCCAGGACACAGATGCCCAGCGCCGCGTTGATCTCCTTGCCCTGGTAAAAGACCTTTTCCTTGTCGGCCAAGCCGTCGCCGTCCGAGTCTTCAAGAATCACGATCCGGTCCCCTTCGGGCCTGATGATTCCCCACTTCTGGAAGCTGGAACGATAGTTAACCCCTTCCAAGACCCAGACCCGGCCTTTTGCGTCGATGTCCATGTCAGTTGGATTTCGAAGCATTGGTTCGGAGGCGAAAACGGAAACTTCCAGTCCGGGATGAGCTTTTAAGCTCTTCAAATCTGCCAGGGCTGCGGCAGGCCCCGAACCTCGTTCAGCAGGCGCCGCCGTTTTTTTTGCGGGTTTTGGGTCGAGGTTTTTCTTCAAATCATCCTCGCTCGCGGAGGATTCCACCCCGTCGGCAGGAACTTCAAGTTTGGCCAGCCAGACCAGCGCATTGAGCATCACCTTACGGAAGTTGGGATCGCCCCAATTGGCATGACGGTGACCGCCGGTAAAACCCAACCCCCGTCCGCCGTCCGGACGATCCACGGCCCACATCATGATTTCGTCGCGGCCTGAAGCCTGGACAATATGCGGGTAAGGCCCTGCGGGATAGACATAGGGACCTTTACGCACATCATCAGATGGTTTGGCGACGAGGATGGGTGTGACCCCTTCCATGTTGGGACGAAAATTCATATTGAAATACCATTCGTCCCGGATACTGAAAGGTTTTACACCGCGGCTGATCGGATGATTGGGGAACTGCTTGAACTCCGGCGACCACATCGGATTAACCGAGAATCCGTTTTCGTAAAAACCACCGATCCATGATTTGAGCTCAGGACCACCCTTGTCTTTGGGAATTTCGACGGCGTAATGGGCGCAACCGAAACTCACCCCTTTTTTTACCAGAGCTTCAATTTGCTGGAGATTGTTATCTTTGATCAATGGGTGGCCCGGCCCGCCGTCCATGTAAAGAAGGACGGCATCGGCTCCTTCAAAAGCATCAACTGCCTTTGGCCAACCATTGGTGTAAACGATGGTTTGCAGCCCTGGGAAACCATCCAGGCATTTCTTCAAAAGCAGGGTTCCGGCGTTAAACTCGTGATCACCGGGTCCATGACTTACGGTGCCGGCTACGAGCACCAGTTTTTTGTCCGCGGCCAGGGTCTGGTTTGCGGCCAGGATGCCGGACCCAAGGGCGAGAGCCAGAATGAGTTTTTTCATAAATAAATTAATTCTCGATCATCTGGACTTTTTGACGTCCAGGTTTTTCTTCAGATCTTCGGCGTTTACAGTGGCGGCAATGCCCTGCGCGGGAACCTCAAGTCCGGCGCTCCAAACAATGGCGTTCAGGACAACTTTTCGAAAATTTTCATCACCCCAGTTGGTGTGGCGATGCCCCCCGGTGAAACCGAAAGATCGCCCGCCACCAGGTCGGTCAAAGGCCCACATCACATGCTCGGACATTCCTTTGCGCGCCTGAACATGGGGGTTTCCGCCATGCGGTTCGTTGGCACCCGGTTTTCCACGGGTGGAATCGGCCGGCACGGCGGACAATATCGAGGTGACCTTGTCCATGCCAGGACGGAACCGCATATGATAATACCATTCATCATTGATCTGGAACGGTTTCACGCCGCGTGTGATCGGGTGGACTGGAAAATTTGTAAATGAAGCGGTCCAATGCGGATTGACCGACCAGTAGGTTTCGAAATATCCCCCAAGCCAGTCGAGAAACTCCGGGCCACCCTTGTCCTTTGGAACTTCGACGGCGTAATGGACACAGCCGAATCCCACCCCTTGTTTCATTTTTTCGCCGAGCAATCGTAATCTGTCGGGTTTAATCGCAGGATGCCCGCCGCCGCCGTCACTATAAATAATAATGCTGGATGCGCCATCGAATGCCTGGGGATTAGAAGGCCATCCATTGGTGAACACCTCCACCAGGAGTCCTGGAAAGTTTTGCAAACACTGTTGCAAGAGGTGGCAGCCCGCCTTGAATTCGTGGTCTCCCGGTCCGTGGCTTTGAGCCCCCGCAATCAACATGATCTTTTTCGGGGGAACAAAGGCGGCCTTCTGGGTGGCACATCCTCCCGCAAAGACAAAAACTGCCAAAACAACCACGCGGGCCAAGGGTCCTGAAATCATAAGCGGCCTCCAGGGTTCAGGGATCAAGGCGCGTCAGCTCGACATCTTTGAACTCCACCACCATCGGTGGCCCGGTGTGGATCTGAAAAGCCAGCACGCCCGATTTGGCCATCTTTGAAGGATCCGCATCCGTTACATCCACGGTGGTGTGGCCATTGATCTTGTGGATGAAGTGGTTGCCCTGGGCGATCACCAGATATTCGTTCCACTCGTTCTTGCGAATCGACTGCTGCAACTGTTCCGAAGTCATCTCGGTCTTGCCGACGACCTGCTTTTTCCCGTCCGAGCCCCAGACAACTTTTTCACCGCGCAAAGCCATGATGCCGCGGCTTCGCCGTTCTTCGTAAAGAATTCCCGAGTAAGTTGTGCCCGCCTCGAAATCCGCCTGATATCCACCGACCACCCATTTGGTGGGGTCATCGACGGTGCTGCGGTATTGGGCTCCTGAATTGGCGGAGTTTTTGTCGTTCTGCGGGAGGATGCGATAAGAAAACCTCAATTCAAAATTTTCGACCACACCGTTGGTCCAGATGAGGAAGCTGTTTTGTTTCAACGGATTGGAAGCCTTCGTTTCCCCGTGAATCACCCCGTTTTGAACCGACCAAAGGGTTGGATCGCCGTTCCAGCCTTTCAGGTCACGGCCGTTAAAAAGTTTCTGTCTTTTAGCCGTCACGGAATCGTCCAGGGAGGCACAACCCGAAACCAGGAGGCAGACACCAAGGGCAAGGAACATTTTTTTCATAAGCTTTTCCAGATTTTCGCAGTTTGATTTTATCAGTTGACCAACTCGATCAGGCCGGTGTCCAAATCATAGTTGGCTCCGACAATTTTGAGACGGTTCGACTTGAGATATTTGGTCAGGATCGGGTTTGAGGATTTGAGCTGCTGGACGCTGTGTTTGATGTTTTCAACAACAGCGCGGTCAAGATCCGGAGATCCGCCAGCGGCAAGCGAACGCTCCACTGGAACCTTCATTTTATTCATCAGGTGTGGAAGATGACCCTCGAAAGAAGCGCCGGAAAGAGCCGCAGCCACGGCACCGCAACGTTCGTGGCCGAGGACCATGATCAAAGGAATCTTCAGGTGTTCGACCCCGTACTCCAAGCTGGCCAATCCGCCGTCCTCGACGACATTTCCGGCGATCCGAACCACAAAAAGATCACCCAAACCCTGATCGAAAACCAGTTCGGAGGGGACTCGTGAATCGGCGCAGCTCAGGATGATGGCAAACGGTTCCTGCTTCTTGGCCAGCTCCAGGCGCCGGGCCAAAGTCTGGTGCGGGCGGGAAAAGTCCTTGGCGGCAAACCGTTTGTTGCCGTCGATCAGCCATTGCAAGGATTCGTCCGCTGTATAGGACTTCCGACCGACCGTTGGCAAGGTGCCCGGTTTTGATGCCGTGGCATTCTTCTGGCTGGCGCAGGATATGACGGTCAGGGCCAGACAACAAATGATGAGTCTTCGCATGGTGATGGTTCTTACCGACGTGTTTTTTCTATTTCGGATTCAAAGTTCGTTTCAAGAACTTGATCCCCTTGACGGCGATTTCATCCTGAGTGGGCTCGATACGACGCCAGATGGCGGCCGCCCTTGCGATGACCTTGACGTCCGTGGTAAACGACTCGATCACGACGTCGCCCTGATATTTGATGCTCTTGAGGGCGGCGGCGATGGCGGGCCAGTTGATATGATCGTTACCGGGGGTTCCGCGGTCGCTGCCGCAGGCGTGAAAATGAGCCAGGAGTTTTCCGGCTTTTTTAATGGCCTTGGCCTGGTCTTTTTCCTCAATGTTCATATGAAATGTGTCGAGGTGAAGTTTGAGGGCGGGGCTGGCCACATCGGCGATCATCTGAAGGGCTTGGTCGCAGGTGTTGATGAAGTCCGTTTCAAAACGGTTCAACGGTTCAAGACAGATCACACGACCCCGTTTTTCAGCATATTTTGACAACACCTTCAGGTTCTTGACCACCGTCTTCCATTGCTGCTTGTATTCCTTTTCGGGTACTGCGTCGGCGCGACCAACGGCGGAATAAACCGGGCCGATCAGGGAGGGGCAGCCCAGGATCACCATCTGATCCAACAAAGTCTGCATATATGCCAATCCAGTCTGCTGCTGCTCCGGGGTTCCTCGGAGATCGCGGTCCGGCCCCATGCAGGCACAGACCGATCCGCAAACCAGGCCGTATTTGTCCAGCTCCTGCTTTACATGCGCAGGATCAATGTGAGAAGGATCTTCGATCGGTAGTTCCACCGTATCAAAACCCCACTTCTTGAATTGTGGAAAAAGTTTGGTGCTGTCGTTGTTGAAGGGAGAGGTAAATAAAAAGGTATTAATGCCAAGTCTCATAATAAGGATCGGGGACAAAAAGTATTGGAAACAAAATAAGTGTCAAAGCGTTTCTCCTGCGGCAAAACCAGCTCGCGATTGTCTGACCCCGGCCCGGCAGCCCGGACGACACTCGGACCGGAGTTCGAACAGCAGGAATCAAATCACGCTTGCCGAGCCCGTTTTAATCCACTAAATCCTTGATCATGGATCAAATATCTTCCCCGTCTGAACTTGACGAGACCCCGCCTTCGAGGCGGACAGGCCGCACGACGACCTAATCCTGACGAACCGAGGTGGAACATCTCCCTCAGAGCCGGCGTTGACCGCAGATTCACCCGATAGATGACAACCCCTGTTAAACTTTCCTGGCGCCAGTACTTGTTCGGAATATTTCATGGCCAAATGCCGCTGATTCTGACCATGTTTGTTCTGTCCATGCTTCAGTCAGGGCTGACATTTCCCATCCCCTTGGTCATCCGCCACATCTTCGACACCCTGATTCCGCAGAACAAATTGCAGGACCTCATGCTCACAGGCGCGCTCCTGGCCGGACTGTACGCCACGAGTTCGATACTTTACCTCTTCAACAAAAGCCTCGGTTTGAAGGTTGCGGGCCGCGCCGCAGGCAAAATCCGTCTTGAACTTTTACAGGCGGTCTCGGACAAGTCACTGGCCCCTTCCTCGTCGCAGACGGTTGAAGACCTGCACTTCACCATGGTGCATGACACGGAGCGTATCCGGGCGAGCACCATGGATGTTCTGACAAATCTCCTGCCATCGACCCTGATCATGGTCGGGGTCAGCTGCGTCTTGCTGAAGATCAGCCTGACTCTCACCCTGCTGCTCGCGATCGTCGTGCCGCTCAGTTCCTTGTTCTCCAGAAAATTTCACGCCAAAGTCGTGGCCGCCAGCAACGATTCACACCGCCAGATCACGCGCCTTGCAGACTCTGTTCATTACGCCCTGACCGAGCAGGATTTGATTCAGACACAAAGTGCGGAGGCGATAGAAGCCGCTCGTCAGCAGGACCGGGTTCGCGAGGCGGGGAGGGCCGCGGGGGCGCGGGACTGGCATCAGTCGGCCTTCATCCAGTTCCATCACGGACTCCTCCTTTTGATGGGGGTGATGGTCCTGGTTGTGGGAGGATTTATCGTCGCCAAGGGAAAAATCACCGTGGGCGAGCTGCTCTCTTTTTCGGTGGCGGTAGCCCTCCTGAACAACGCCGCCAGGATCGTTCTCACCGTCAGCCCTAATCTTGTGCAGGCGGTGCAGGCGGTCAAACGGGTGCATGGATTCCTGTTCAACGCTCCTGCCGGTGCGGTGGAGAAGGACCGGGGAATCCCCCTGCAACAAGCATTCAAGGGAAACATCCGGCTCCAAGACCTCTCGTTTCATCACCCGAACAAACCGTGGGTTCTGGAAAACATCAATCTGACGATTCCCGCAGGAAAAATCGTGGCCCTCTGCGGCCCGAACGGAGCGGGGAAAAGCACTTTGATAAACCTAGTCCTCGGCCTTTTGGAGCCGCAGAAGGGCGAGTTGCTTGCCGAAGCGGTCCCTTATAAAGAGATCAGCCTCCAGGCTTTGCGCAAGGAAATCGCCGTGGTGCGGCAGCATCCAAGGTTTCTCCCAGCAACGATCCGTGAGAATTTATCCTATGGAAACCAAATGACCGAAACGGAGCTTGAAAAGCGGCTGCACGAGGCCGGTCTGGAAGATCTGTTGGCCTCACTTCCCAAGCCGAACACTTACCTTGGCTTGGACGCGAGAATGTTGTCCGGTGGACAGAAGCAAAAACTGGCCATCGCCAGGGCATTGCTCAGGAGTCCGAAACTGTTGATCCTGGATGAACCGACAAATCATCTGGATGGCACATCGGTCCAGGCGCTTCTGCAAACATTCAAACAACACCATGAGTCTCTCACCATCCTCCTAGCCACCCACAACACCTCGTTCCTCTCATTTGCAGACACGGTTTATGAACTCCGTGACGGGCAGCTGAGGGAGTGTGAAAAACAACCGTCCGTTTAATCAGGAGTGGGAGGCCGGTTTCCGCAAATCGGAATATGCCCTGGAATAGCGGGATGCCATGGTGGCGATGGAAAACTCCGTGACGCGACAAAGTGCATTTTCCGCACGTTCCCGGGCCAGTTCCGGGTCTGCGAGCAGGCGGAGAATCTCATTGCCGAGCTGTTCAGACGACAGTTGTTCCACGAAAGAAGCCATCGTTTGATCGCAGATTTCCAGATGCTGGGTGATGTTGGAAAGGACCATGGGACATCCGCAAGCCATGGCTTCCAGGACCGTGTTGGGACTGCCCTCGTACCGGCTCATGGAGACAAAAACCGACGCCCTTTTCATCCAGCCCCAGACATTCGAAACTTCACCCAAAAGCAGCACTCTGCCATGCAAACCCAACTCCACGACAAGTTTCTCCAGGATCTCCCGCTGCGGACCGTCTCCACAAATCACCGCGCGGACCGCGACTTTTTTCGCCACCAGGGCCACGGCCCGGACAAAAACATCAATGTTTTTGGAGGGCACAAGACGGGCCGCACAAATCAGCAAACTTCCGTCCGGTTTTAGACTCGAAGGCATTTCCTCCACCGGAGAAACCTGCTGAACGACTTTAAACGGAACGGCGTTCGGGATGACATAAATTTTTGATCCCAGTCTTTGACGATCAACCCAATAGTCGCGACCAGATTTTGAGTTGCAGATGACGGCATCGGCCCCGGCACCCAGGCTGGATCTCAGTGAGTGTTTGAGCGAGGGTCGGTAGGCCATGGCCGAACTGCGCTCGGAAATCACCCAGAGCAGTCCAGATCGCAGGGCAGCCACCCCTCCGGCGATGTCCATCTGACGAAACCAAGTTTGGACCAGGTCCGGTTTGGTTGCTCGAATGGTTTTTAAGACCTTCAAAAAAAGCGCCGGAGAATGGTTAGATTTTAAATCGAGGTTGTGAATGGTGGCGCCGGACTCTTTGAGAGCGGAAAGAAAACCGTTTCCGCCGGAGAGCAGGACATGAAGTTCGTGGCCCTGCTGGCCCATCCCGTGGCAGAGATAAGATAACTGCCTGCCGGTCCCACCTACCATGTTCGGAATACAATGAAGAATTCTCAATGTGCCGGGTTTGATTAAAACTGGGTGAGGCCTACACGGACCGCGAGTCTGTGACTCGCAGCACTTGGCGGATATCGCGACTGTTATATCAAGCGTCAGTTCCAAGCAACGCGCTGCGGGTCACAGACCCGCGATCCGCAGATTTGGCGGTCCACCCCGTTTGCGAGATTCCCGGACCGCGAGTCTGTGACTCGCAGCACTTGGCGGATATTGCGACTGTTATATCAAGCGTCAGTTCCAAGCAACGCGCTGCGGGTCACAGACCCGCGATCCGCAGATTTGGCGGTCCACCCCGTTTGCGAGATTCCCGGAGCGCGAGTCTGTGACTCGCAGCATTTGGCGGATATCGCGACTGTTTATATCAAGCGTCAGTTCCAAGCAACGCGCTGCGGGTCACAGACCCGCGATCCGGGGAGGTTTCCTTAAATCTCACCCACACTTAATCACGCTCTACTGCGCCCCTGACTCACTCGTCGTAACCGGTTTTGACATCATCACCAATGTTTGGGGCGTCGGTGTTCAGTTGCCCGTTATTTCCATAAGAAAACCAGTTTGGATCATAACGTTTTGGACTGACGTTCTGCCGGAACTTGACCTTCCATTTGGCGGCGTGAAAATCTCCAAACACCACGTTCAGCGTCGGCTGGACCACGGGATATTCATCTTTGAGCATCTTGTAGTGATAATCCAGGTCTTCATGGTAGATCGCCTGGGACGATGGTTTGTTGATCGCCGAATCTCTTAATCCAGGGTATTTGGCCGTGTTCCACCAAATGACAAATCGGTATCGGTATGACGTAAGGTCGGTGTCTTTGACGGTCGGAACCGACGGTTTTCGCAAACGGTCGCTCGGACAAAACGAACTCCGGACACTGCCCACATTCAAGGCTTTGACCACACCGCCGTATTGCACGGTTTTTCCAACTGCGTTGGCGGTCTGATCATAATTCCCGGCGGTCACTCCGTAACTCAGGGCGCTGGGCAGGCGCGAATCATTCTGATCACCATACATGGCAAATCCCAATCCAATCTGTTTGAGATTGTTGATGCAGGAAATCGATTGCGCGCGGCTCTTCGATTTGGCGAGCGCCGGCAACAACATTCCGGCCAGAATTGCGATGATCGCGATCACCACCAGAAGTTCGATCAGTGTGAATCCGGGCTTCGAATTGCGAGTAGAATGAAAATGCATGGAAATTAAACCTTTTCAACAACCTGCCCGTTTACAATCCGCCTCATTCGGGATTCTTTTGGTGTTGTTCCCTGGCTAGACTTTTCCCGGCCTCGAGTGATTCAACCTTTTCTTCCAGAATCTTCAGTTGTGCCAGGACCGCCCTTTGATCGACCAATCCGGCCCCGGGCCCCAGCAAAACCGAGGCAAAGGCACCGCTCAAGGTTCCGAACAATCCCACCCCGCAAACCATGAGCGCCATGGCGATGATCCTTCCTCCCGTGGTCACCGGATATTTGTCCCCATACCCGACCGTTGTCATGGTGGTGACGCTCCACCAGATGGCATCTTCCGCCGAGCGAATATTGCTTTCGGGAACCACTTCGGCAATCAGGATGGCGGAGGACGAGGCGGTGACGAGAACAACGGTGGTCAGAAAAACCGATGAAAAAATGCTCTGATGTTTGTGTTTCTTGATTTCAGCCATCAGTGCATATCGAGAACCCAGGCTGCGCATCAAGCCCAGCAACGGCAGCACCTGCAACAGCCTTCCGGCCCGCAGGATGTCGATGGCGGGAATGCATGCCAGAAGTTCGATCCATCCCCATTTGAAAAATGCGGTTTTGTTTTCCGCCTTGAAGAATCGCGACAGGAAATCTCCAAAAAAAATCAAGCAGGCAAAAAAATCAAAAATCTGAAAGATCCTCTCCACCTCAGGGTTCAGCCGGGTGACCGCGCTGACCAGGAGCATCACCAGGACGATGATGGAGAGAACAAAAAGGCCCAGTTGAAATACGGTGACGGTCTTGAATTTTTTTAATCCCGGAACTTTCATGAAAGTCTGGCTCCGTCTGGAGGCCGGTCATCTCCCAGATCCTCACCCAGTTTTAATCACACCCGCATCCTTCAAACAATCGCTCAGGATGTCCATGGCGCGCAACAGCTCCTCCCGCCGGATGGTCAGCGCAGGGGTCAGCGTCAAAACATTCCCTTTGGTGATCTTGAAATTGAGCCCTCTGGCAAGCGCGGCATACATCACCTTTTCCGCTTCTTTGACCGCTGGGCCGCCTCCCCATTTTCTCAATCCAATGCCCATGAGCAATCCAAGCCCTCGAAACTCTGTCTCCAAGCTTTGCGTGGGAGCAATCTGGCTGGTCCAAAAATCACGGGCGAGATCGCCCAGTTT
>Ga0163152_10002921_pt1 | contig 23166 bp, 25 predicted proteins | sample OliLakLV19MP8IB2_FD_148635 | JGI IMG/M metagenome (GOLD analysis project Ga0163152, IMG submission 148635) | Freshwater microbial mat bacterial communities from Lake Vanda, McMurdo Dry Valleys, Antarctica - Oligotrophic Lake LV.19.MP8.IB-2 | ecosystem: Environmental > Aquatic > Freshwater >...
GGGCGCGATGCTGAATAGCCAGCAAAGAAGGTTCACCGCAGAGGACGCAGAGAGCGCGAAGGAAGCGCAGAGGAAAAAAGAAAAGGGAAGCACTGGCAGAGCCAGTGGCACACGTTTATTTGATTCCTCGCTGGCGCTTCGGGTTACTAGGGGACGGCCAATGAACGCTGGGTCGGTACTCCGGCCAATGAACGCTGCTCGCTGGCGCTTCGGGTTACTAGGGGACGGCCAATGAACGCTGGGTCGGTACTCCGGCCAATGAACGCTGCTCGCTGGCGCTTCGGGTTACTTTTGGGAATGACAGGAGAGGGAAATGGTAAGCGCGGCGAGATTCATGTCGCTGAGTGAACGGCGTCGAGGTTTGCTCGGTCGGCCGCGGCTGACGTATTTGCCCGAAGATGGCGAGTTGCGGATTGAGAATGTGCTGTTAGTTTGCAATGTGGCGCAGGCGGACTCTGTGACCGTGCGCAACGCCTACCGCACGCAGCGGCGGTATTTTCGTTATGCGGGGGTGCTGAATGTGGAGCTGACCACGACTGGCAGCGGCGGGTTTGAAAAGATCAGCCTGGCTAATCTGAGCAGCCAATTGCTTGATCCTTTAGAAACCAAGCTGGCCGCCTGTCCGGACGTGACGCACGTGGTGTTGCTGTATGGTTGCCCAACGCGGGTGGCCGAAGGAACCACGAGCGTGCAGGGGCGGATCCGCAGCGATGTCGAGCAAATCGAGTACTCAACTCACCTGGATTTAGGATCGCTGACCAACACGCTGGCTTACATCGCCAAATTGGCCACGGTCCATGCGCTGGTCGGCTCTCGGGGGCTGATCATCAGCGGTCGCGTCGGCGGAGTGGCCGGGGAACAGTATTATTTCGACGACAATCGAGCTGTGCAGTACGCGGCCAGTGAGGCCGTGCTGGATCAATACGAAGATGCGCTGGCAGCTCCGCCAACGCACACGCCGCTGATTGAGACCATTGTCAATTATGTCATCGATGGGGCCACACCGATTACGGCGTTGGTCAATCCGGCCGGATATTGCGGCTGGGGAGCGAACAGCGGCGGCGCGGTGGCAGAAGATTACGCAACTGATGGCACGATTGTCGTGAGTGGCGATCACTGCGGTTGGTGGGCGATTACCACGATCGAATCGTTCAACGGGCAACGGGCGGATCCGAACCAAGGCTGTTTTAGCGAGTGGTTTAGTGAGACTGCGTGGGGCGGTACGGACTACGCACACACGCCGGTGACGGCGCTAGGTTATGTCGAAGAGCCGTCGCTGTTCGGCGTGATTGCTTCGACGTTTTTTGGGGACTGGGAGCGCGGCGTTTATGCGGCCAAAGCCTGGGGGGACGCGATCAATCAGGGGCAAGCTTTTTTAAATGCGGGTTTTGCAACGATGTTTGGCGATCCATTTGTCAGCCTGCACATGCGCGTGATCACGCCGGGACCATATAGCGTGCAGATTGCACAAGCGTTTGTGCCAGGGGCGGTGGTGACGCAGGCGTTTGTGCCAGGGGCGGTGATTAGTCAGGCGGTTAGTCAATAGTGCAGTGTTCATTGGCCGGAGTACCGGCAGAGAGCGCGAAGGAAGCGCGGAGGGGGAAGAAGAAAGGGAAGCACTGCTGGGCAAGCCAGCAGTGGCACCCGGCGCGGAGGGGGAAGCAGAAAAGGAAGCACTGCTGGGCAAGCCAGCAGTGGGATTCCGCCTGTGTCGCAGGGAGCAGGCATTTAGCCGACGGGGGAAACTGTACGAAAACCCCCAGTCATAGAAACACAGGATTGAGGCGGCCATGCAAGTGACCCGATTTAGCGTTTGGCAAGAGAACAGCCTGGTCTGTATGGCGCGGATCGTTGGCGCTGATGCGGCCTTGGTCACGCAGGGGAGTGTGGCCACGATCACGCTGCGAGTGGAGGATAAGAATACGGGCGCGGTGGTGATTCAAGATCAGGAGTTAGATGCTGAGGATGTGATCACCGACGGTGGCTTCACCACGCCGCCGTGGGGCAACCGCAGCCAAGCGGGGAACTTCAAGCACACGCTGCCGACCAGCGCGACCGACACACCGACGAGCAAGCTGGTCGTGCGCTATCGATTCGTGATGCAGAACTTCGACGCGTTCGACGTGAAGTATCAGGGGGAGGTGAGCGATGTCTTCGCCGAGGAGTGTTAGCGGCGCTGTGCGAGGCCGGCAGGGGCGAGGGCTGGCCTGCGCGCATAAACCGGGCGATCCGCGAGCAGCGACGCGACGGGCGACGCGAGTCAAGCTGGGCAAAATGGAAGGTACTTCCAGGGGGTTGGACGTGCGGGCTTCCCTATCCGTCGCCAGGGACTTTTGCGCGCAAGCGATGCAAACTGGATTTACTACTACCTGTGACGAACTATGAAAATCCGCGACAGAATCAAGGAATTGCGGCGGGTACCGGCGTCGGAGTTGATTCCGAATCCCAAGAACTGGCGGACGCATTCCAAGCAGCAGCAGGATGCGCTGAAGGGGATTCTGGCGGAGGTTGGAATCGCCGGAGCTGTGCTGGCGCGAGAGACGCCGGACGGGCTGATGCTCATCGATGGGCACATGCGCGCCGTCACCGATCCGGGGGCCATCTGGCCGGTCCTCGTGCTCGACGTCAACGAGGCCGAGGCAGACAAGATCCTCGCGACCTACGATCCAATTGCCGCGATGGCGGACGCCGACGCGCTGAAACTCGACGCGCTGTTGCGGGATCTTGACGTAGGGAACGAGTCGATTCAAACGTTGCTGGCGGACCTGGCTGCGGATGCTGGGTTGTACAAGGAGCTGGATAAGCTCGCCGGCGAAACGGCGGAAGACTCTGCAGACCCGGCCGACGACGACATTGCCGAAGAAGAGCAGGCGGCTGAAACGACAGTTGCCGGGATGTACCAGGTCGCCGTGGAATGCGTCGACGAGGAAGAACAACAGCGGGTCTACGAACTGATGACCCAAGAGGGCTACACGTGCCGCCTGTTGAAACTGTAGTCGGCGACCTGAGAGCCGCGGAATTCCGCGCGGAATTTTAATGGACGCCAAAATACAGCAGACCATCGAAACCACCAAGCCGATCCTCGATCGACCGCCCGCAGTCGATGAGCAGTTGGGATTTCGGACGCGGTTTTTAGCGCAGAGCCAGAAGGAGGTGGCTGATTTTTTTGGCGTCAGTCTCGACACGATCAAGAACTGGGCCAAGCAGGGGATGCCTGGCAAACCGAGTCAGTATCCGCTGGATCTGATTGCGCAGTGGTTGCGCACGGAAGGACCAGGGAGCCGCCGCGCCAAGCTGAGCGAAGAAGAGCTGCTGCTTGGGATGAGCAGCGATAGCCCGCAACTCGAACGCCTGCGAGCAGCCAAGGCTGAGGAGGCGGAGCTGAAGGTGGCACTGATGAAGGAAGTGCTACTCGACACGACCAAAACACGCAGCCTGTTTGGCCGCTGGGGTTCGATCCTGCGGCGGCTGGGAGAACGACTCGGCAAACGCTGTGGCAACGAAGCCACGATCATGCTCAACGCGGCACTCGATGAGTGCGAGGAACTTCTAAAACATGAGCTTCGAGACGATCAAGAACCTAGCAATGGGGACGGGTTTGGCAGCGCTGAGCAGCCTGCCGACGGCGTACAACCAGGCAGCGCAAAGTCAGGCGGTTCGGGAACTGCCGACGACGGCGCTAGCGCGTGAGCTGCGGTGGTGCCTGTCGCAAGCGCGGGCACCGATCATGCGGCCGATAGCGCAGTGGGTCGAAGAAGAGATCATTATTCCCAATGGTCCCTTTGCTGGTGAACCGTACCGGCACCATCGGCACCCGATTTCTAAGCTGTGGTTCGATGCGATCGATTCGGGAAATTGGTCCCGTTTTGCTGCGACGGGTCCGACGCAAAACGGTAAGACGCTGATGTGCTACGTCTTGCCAGTCATGTACCACCTGTTTGAAATCGGTGAGACGGTGGTCATCGGCTTGCCGAGCCTGGAAATTGCCAACGACAAATGGCAGGCCGATTTTCGACCGGTGATTGAGGCCTCGCGCTATCGCGATCTCTTGCCGATCAAGGGGGAAGGGAGCAAGGGGGGGCAGGTGAAGCGGTCGATCGAGTTTCGCAACGGCGCGACGTTGCGATTCATGACGGCGGGTGGCGATGACAAAAAGCGTTCTGCTTTTACTACCCGCGTGGTGGCGATCACCGAAACGGATGGTATGGATGTGGCCGGCGAAAGCAGCCGCGAAGCCGACAAGATCGAACAAATCGAAGCCCGAACGAGGGCCTTTGGTAGAACCGGCAAACGGATTTATTTGGAGTGCACAGTCAGCACGCCGGAAGGGCGGATCTGGCGCGAGTATGAAGGAGGCACCGCTAGCAAGATTGTGCGAAAGTGCCCGCACTGCGGTGAGTACGTGCTACCGGAACGGGAGCAGCTAGTTGGTTGGGAGAACGCGAAGTCGGAAGAGGACGCTGCGTCACTGGCGGTGATTGTATGCCCCTCTTGTGCTGAACCGTGGGACGAAGATCAGCGCATCGCCGCGGCCAAGACGGCAGTGCTGGTTCACCAGGGCCAACAGATCGATAAGCAGGGTGTGATCACGGGAGACGCGCCGGAGACGCAGACGCTCGGGTTCCGTTGGAATCCCATCGACAATCCGTTTGTGACGGCGGCCGACCTTGGTGCCGAAGAGTGGAAATCCAAGCGGGAAAAGGACCGCGAGAACGCCGAAAAGAAAATGACGCAGTTCGTGTGGGTCCGCCCGTACGAATCGCCCGACGTCGAGCTGACGCCGCTGGATCCCGAAACGCTGGCCAAGCGCGGCAGCGGAATGAAACGAGGCATCGTACCGGTAGGCTGTCTGGGAATTGCCATTGGCATCGACACCGGCAAACGGGAACTGAATTGGGATGCTAAAGCGATCGGTGCCGATGGAGAGTCGCTTTGTGTGATTGAGTATGGCGAGCAAGTGGTGGAATCCGATCGGCTGGGGATTCGCAAGGCGCTGATCGAGGCACTACTAAAACTGAAAGCCTATTTTGACAGGGGCTGGGCGGTCGAAGGTGGGGGCACGATGGGACCGCGGCAGGTCTGGATCGACAGTGGTTGGCACGAGCATACTGACGCGATTTACGCCTTTTGCGCGGTGGCCAACAAGGACTTGCCCACCGGAGCGGAGTTGTATCGACCGTCCAAAGGTTATGGCGAGGGACAGAAGATTGGCCGCTACGTCTCACCGAAACAACGGAGCCGCGACATCCTGTTTGTCGGCGATGAGTTTCATATCAGCACTGTCAAACGTAATGGCAAGAAGTTGCCAGGCGTGCGGCTGGTACACATGAACAGTGACCATTGGAAGTCAAAGTTGCATCAAGGATTGATGCTCCCCGACAAACAACCGGGGGCGATTTGTTTGTACGACGTCGGTGATCCTAACGAGCACGCCGAATACATCTCGCAGTTGATGGCGGAAAAACAGGTCGAAAAGTTCTGTCCCTTGCGTGGTCGCGTGATCACCTGGGAACGGATGCACCGCAATAATCACAAACTGGATGCCGGCTACGCATCGACCTGTGCGGCGCATTTCATTCTGTCATTGCTGGCCACACCGGTGGTGACCAAGCCGGCTGCCCGACCGACCGCAGCGGATTTACTGGCGGCCGCAGAAAATAAGAGGCGTCGATGATCCCTCCAGGCGATCGACCAACTCCACAAGATTATCAGGCCCGAGCGCACCGGCTCGGCGCGCAGGGGCCGAGCTGTCCCAAATGTCGCTGGCCGCTGCTGGCTTATCGAACCAGTTCGAGCAGTTCACGCATCCTGCGCTATGAAAAGTGCCGCAATCCGAACTGCGAGGCCCGCTATCTGACTAGGCAGGAGCATCGGTCGATCATTCGCGAAGTCGATAGTGAAGCGAATGGCAGCCCGGCGGACTCCTGGGAAAAAGATTCCAGATCTGGAAACGATTGATGGAGCGCGCTTACATCGACTTGGTATTCTGAATCCATACCTCTCGCCAAGGCTGGCTTGCGTTGAATCGCGTACTCGCGACAAGAAACACAGGTCAGCTATGTCTAGCACGAACGATATCAACGACGCGATTGCGCGCAATGCCACCGGACCCAAGAAGGTCCAGGTTGGCAATCAAAGCGTTGAACAACATCCGGTCGCCGATCAAATCGCCGCCGCTAATCATCAGGCCGCCACGCAGGCAGCCATTCAGCCAGGGCTTGGGCTTCGCTTTCGCCAAATCACCCCTGTCTATCGCTAGTGCCTCGAATCCACCCATTAACCGGTGACACGATTGTCGCACGCCGCGCTGAACCTCAGCAGCCGCGGCCAGCGATCAGCGCTTACTTTGCGCCGATGACCGCGAATCGACGGGTTTCCAACCTGTCGTACGACGCCGCCCGATCGGGAAATGATCACGATTCCCATTGGTCGTTTGCCGACAGCAACGACGCCGACTCGGCGAACAATCGCCAGGTGCGGCAGACGCTGGTCAAGCGTTCGCGCTACGAACAAGGGAGCAACGGTTACTACGCCGGCATTTTGGCGACGCACACCAACATGATCGTCGGCAAGGGACCGACGCTGCGGATGCTGACGCAGAATCGAGAATTCAACCAATTGGTGGAACGTGAGTTCTATCAATGGACGCTGGACATCGGACTGCGTCGCAAGCTGTGGGCGATGTGCCACGCGCGAGTGCAGGACGGCGAGACGTTTGCAATCTTGCAGACCAATCCCCGCGCAAAAAACCGTGTGCAGCTCGATGTGACGCCGATCGAGACGGAGCAGTGCCAGACCCCCTGGGGTGAAGTCGCCGATCGGGGACGGGTCGACGGCATCTGGTTCGACGAATTCAACAACGTTCTCGCCTACGACATCCTGCTGGAACATCCGGGTAGTAATGCCATCAGCGTTGCCCAGGAGGCGATAACGGTGCCTGCTTCGCAGGTGATTCATTGGTTCAAGTTAAAGCGGCCTGGTGCCCACCGTGGCATTCCAGACATGACGCCAACGCTGAACCTGGGAGCCTCGCGCCGGCGACATTGTGAAGCGACTGTTGCCGCGGCCGAAACCGCCGCCGATATCGCGGCCATGTTGACGAGCACGTTGCCCTCCGGAAGCGACTCCGAGCCGGACCCCGTGGATCCGTTCAGCAGCATTCAATTCACCAAGCGAATGCTGATGGTGGCCCCGATGGGTTGGGACGCCAAGCAGATGAAGGGTGAGCACCCCAACGCCCAATACAACGATTTTCATCGCTCCTTGATCAGCGAGCAGGCCCGGCCGATTTCGATGCCGTTCAACGCCGCCGCTTGTGACAGCAGCACTTACAGTTTTGCCAGCGGCAAGCTGGACACACTTTGCTACCGGGCCGAACTCGACGTAGAGCGTTGCGATTGCAACGAGACAACGTTGGATCGAATCTTTGCCGCCTGGTTTGCCGAGTGGACGATCGTGGCCGACCGCCGCGACATTCCGCCAGCCCATCAGTGGGATTGGCCGTTGCACCCGGTGATTGACGCCGTGGCTGAAAGCAATGCCACCGACACCAAGCTCAAGAACGGTTCCACTTCGCTGCGGCAGGTTTATTCCGACGCCGGCAAGGATTTTGAAGACGAGCTGTCCGTGATGGCGGAGGACTTCTTCGGCGAAGCGACGCAAGAAAACATCGACAAAGCCCGGCAGATTCTGGTGCTGAAGAACTGCCCACAAGCCACGCTGCCGTTCGTGGCGCAGATCCTCGGACTCGCGACGGCCCCCACCAATTCAACTGCACCCAACGCGCCAGGAGTTCAGGCCGATGAGCCGATCCCCACGCCAGCCTAAGTCTCGGCAGCTGCAAGCAAAATTGGCGAGCACCGTTGTCAGAACGATGGCCCTCGAGTCCGTGCCGGTCACGCTGCAAGCTGCCGCGCCCGTGGAGGGCGAGTCCCAGCCCGGTCCAGCGAAGTTTCAAGCGATTGCCTACAGCGGGCAGACCGTCAGTCGCCTCACGTCCAAGCCGATGCTCAAGCACGACTACGTGCTGGACCTGAAGGGAATGAGCGTGGACCGGAGTGTGATTGGGAATCTGGATCACAAGGCCGACCAGCGCACGGGGCATGCGGACAACGTCCAGATCGACGGCAAGCAGGTGCTGATTGAGGGTGTGCTGTCGGCATCGACGCCGCATCGCGATCAGGTCGTGCAAAGTTCGAAGGACGGCTTCCCTTGGCAGTTGTCGATCGAAGCCGAGTTACAAAATCCGCGACTGCTGAAGGCAGGCGCGACGGAAGTCATCAATGTCCGCACAGTCAGCGGTCCGCTCTACATCGTCGGTAAGAGCAAGCTCACCGGCTACGCCTTTGTCTCGCACGGTGCAGACTCAGGAAACCAGGTCACCATCGCGGCGGCTGCCGCAGGAGAAAACGAAATGAATGAGTTTGAAAAGTTTCTTGTCGCCTGCGGTGTAGACCCAGAGACTGCCTCGGACGCACAAAAGGCCACGCTGCAAGCGGCATTTGATGCGCAGGTTGCCGTCAAGACCAAGCCTGCCACGCGCTCCGCTAACTCGTTTGCCGAGTTGGCCGAAACCGAACGCCGGGATAATGAGCGCTGCGAAAAGATCAAGTCGATGGGCCACTTGGCCATGAAGGATAATCCGAACTACATCGACCAGATCGAGCATGCCGTCTCGAATGCCATCGGCGAAAAGATGGACATCGATCGGTTCGAGCTGCAGTTGCTCCGTAGCCTGCGCTCGACGACCGGCACCTTCCAAACGGCCATGCATCACAAGGTCGACGACACGGTCACCGTGGCGGCGATCTGCATGTCGGCCGGTCTGCCCGATATCGAAAAGCATTTTGAACCAAAGATATTGGAGGCGGTTGATCGCCACAAGATGCGCGGTTACGGATTGCAGCAGTTGTTGCTGCGAACCGCCTGCAGCAACGGCTACCACGCCGTCGCCGGCGAACGAATCAATGTCGGGAACATTCGCAGTGTTTTGGAACACTGCTTCCCACCTGCGACCGCGCGGATGGCGGGTGGTTTTTCCACCGTCTCGCTGCCAGGCGTGTTGGGGAGTGTGGCCAACAAAGAGATTCTGGCCGGGTTCACCGAAGACCCGATGGAGTGGAAAGAGGTGGCCGCCGTCAAGAGCGTCAACAACTTCCACGCCGTGACCAGCTATCGGATGAACGATTCGCTGGAATACGAAGAGGTGGGACCAACCGGCGAGATCAAGCATGGTTCGGTTTCGGAAGAGTCGTACACGCGCCAGGCAAAGACTTATGCCAAGATGCTCGGACTGACTCGTGCCGACATCATCAACGATGACCTCGGCGCTTTCGACGACATCCGGACCCGCTTGGGTCGGGGTGCCTCGCGCAAGTTGTCGACCGTGTTCTGGACCCGGTTCATGAACAACGCCAGCTTCTTCACCTTAGCCAGGGCGAACCTGATTGAAGGAGCGACGACCAACCTGGGCGTCAACGGTGTGGGTCTGGCCCAAGGTGTGCTGGCCTTCCGCAAGCTGAAGAGTGCCGATGGCAAGCGAATTTCTGGCAAGCCATCGATTCTGCTGGTGCCGCCAGAGTTGGAAACGGTCGCCGATGGGTTCTATACCAGCTTGAACGTGAACACGGGTGGCGCTGCCACGGCCGAAAGTGTGCCGAACAACAACACCTACAAGGGGAAGTATCGCCCAGTAGTCGTCGACTACTTGAGCGACATCGAGTTCACCGGCAACAGCACGACCGCTTGGTACTTGCTGCGTGATCCGAAGCTGTTGGCCGCCGTGGTGGTCAGCTTCTTGAACGGTCAGCAGTCGCCAACGATCGAGAGCACCGACGCCGACTTCAACACGCTCGGAATTCTGTTCCGCGGTGTGCATGACTTCGGTTGCGACTTTGCCGAGACGCTGGCCGGTGTCCGCAGCAAGGGTGCCACCTAATAGCATCTGATGGCCGGAGTACCGGCGTAGTGAATAACCTCCGCAGTGCCGGCGAGTGAGCCTACTCGCTCGCCGGCGCTGAATTGAGATAACGATTGGCCGGATTACCGGCATTGATCGATCATCGCTTAATTGTTTTGAACAAGGTGCAGTCGGATGAAGAAGATCAAGATCAAACTCAACCTGGGGGCCGGATATCCACGCCTGGCCGAGGATCAGATTGTCGACGTGCCCAGTGAGGAAGTATCGCGCGAACTGGCGACGCATCTGATTCGGACCGGGCTGGCGGTTGAGTTGCTGCCTGATGAAAACGTACCGGCAGAACCTGCTAAACCAAGACCCGTCGCGATGGAAAAGCTGCGCGAGGCACTGCGGCCGGCCACGCCCAAAGAAGTGGCAGAGCAACCAGCGGCCGAACAACCAGTGACCGAGGCCGATCCTGCTGCAGCAGAAGTGACTGTCACGACCGGGCAACTGGTCGATCAGGCGGACGACGAAGGGCCAGCCGAATCGGTCGCCCTGCCTCCCGTGAAAATGACCGGCGTCAAACGACCCACTAAATAAACGATCCGACAGACCAATCACCCAGCATAAGGAAGCCTGATCATGGCACAGACCGCAGCAATTTACCGTCAACTTGGCGACAGCATCGATCACACTCCAGACAGCGACGTGGCCGCCGGCCAGGTTGTTTTGATCGGCACCACGTTTGTCGCGATTGCTCCCGTAGCGATTGCCTCCGGCGTGAAGGGTGCCGTCAATGCGCGCGGCATTTGGAACGTTCCCAAGGACAACAGTGATGTGGCCAAAGGAGATCCCCTGTACTGGGACGCTAATGGCAGCCCGGTCGGTGGCACCGCCCTGAGCGGTGCTTTCACCAAGACCACCAGCGGCAACACGTTTGCCGGAATCGCGATGGAAGCCGCGGGAACCACCGTCGGCGATGTCGACATGTTCCTGCGCAGCATCGACGGGACCATTCCCGGCAGCTTTGCGCCATTGAACGTGGCCACGATCGTGGTCGGCGGAACCGCGATTGCCAATGCCAACGCCGTTTCGTACGGCTACACGCTGGTGACCGGCGCGGATGACACCGCGGCGATCAAGTTGCCCGAAGCGGCTGCCGGTGCGGTGTGCGTCGTGAAGAACGGCGTCACCAATAAGATCCTCAAGGTCTTTCCGGCGGTGAACGACACGATCAACGGGGCCGCGGCCAACGCCGTCTACAACCAGACCAACGGCGCTTTCCGCATGTACGTGGCTTACAACGCCGTCGCTTGGCACACCGATCCGGAAGTCATCGCGTAATTTTCACAACGGGGTGTTGGGATCAGCCAGCACCCCGGTCAAACAACACGAACGCCGGTACTCCGGCCAATAAACATGACTAGTGCAGCAGTCGAACAAAAGCGGTTGGCCCTCGAAGCGGTCGGCAAGATCCCCGGTTGGTTGTCTCTGCAAGAGGCGGCCTTGCTCTACGATCTGGCCGTCGATTCACCAGGGCCGATCGTCGAGATTGGATCGTATCAGGGTCGCTCAACCGCCGCGCTATCACTAGGTAGCAAGGCGGGCCAGCAGCAGACAGTGTACGCGATCGACAGCTTTTTACCGGTGCTGCAAACCAGCACAGGGAAGTGGTCGAACGAAAGTAGCCTGCAGTTACTGATCGCCAACTTGGAACAAGCGGCCGCCTTGCAGCTGGTGGAGATCATACCACACGCCAGCGAAGTGGCGGCCAAGCATGTGCCGAATTGTGGACTGCTGTTTGTCGACGGCGCGCACGATTACGAAAGTGTGCGTCGCGACCTGGAGCTGTATCTGCCGAAGGTGCAACTCGGTGGTCACGTCGTGATACACGATTGCCACGAAGCGGATCCCGGCGTGGTGCAGGCGGTCGACGAAATAATCACTGCCAACCCGGCGCAGTGGCGCTGCCGCTGGCGGGCCGATACGGCTGTGGTGTTTGAGCGGCGCAACAGCGTGCGTCACAAGATCATGCTGGCATTTCCAGGGAGCAACCTGTGCTTCGGCGCGGCCAAGGGGCTGATGCAGGCGACGCTGGGGGCACACGATGTCGAGCTCGAACAGAGTGGCATGGGTTGGGACGACATGAATCGACTCTGGGTGCATGCCCTTAACCGGGCGTACCAGCGGAAGATCACGCATTTTGCGATGCTGCATTCGGACATCACGCCTTCGCCAGGCTGGATCGATTTGCTGGCGGATGAACTGGACGCTCGCGACGGTGATCTGATTTCAGCAGTAGCGGCACTGAAAAACGAACAAGGATTGACAAGCTGTGGGATCGGAGCAGCAAGCAACCCGTGGCAACCGTTGCGTCGCTTGACGATGCATGAATTGATGGCGATGCCAGAAACGTTTGGCATAACGCAAACAGAGCATCCGCAGCGTTACTTGTTGCACAACACCGGTTGCTGGCTGGCCGATTTACGCAAGCCATTGTGGCGGACGGTGGATGAAAACAATTGCCTGGTGGCCGACCTGAGTTTTCCGATTCGGGGCAGGGTGCTGCCGAGTGGTGAGATCGTTCACGAGCGCGAGAGCGAGGATTGGCATTTTTCCCGGAAGATGGCCGAGCTGGGAGCCAAGACCTTTGTGACGCGGCGCGTGAGCACGATTCATTTTGGGCAAAAGGGTTTTAGAAACGACCATGCCTGGGGAACCCTGGAGCATGACGAAGCGACCCGCGAAAAGTGGGAACCGGATGTCCAGAAACCTGCTGCAAACTAGCGCTGCCTGGCTGGGTGAGCAACTGCAAGAGCATTGCAGTTGGCGGGTCGATATCACGCAGGATACGACCGTTATCAGCGGCCTGAAGGCAACACTGGTGATCGCCGAGCATGAAGTGGTAGGCGAAGAGGGGTATCTGGTGCGCGTCGAAAGTTACGATTGGACGTTTGTCGCCAAAGACCTGACGCGGGCCAACAGCAGCTTTGTACTGCGCAGCGGTGCCCAAATTTTGCACACGGACTGCGGCAAGACGACGCGCTATGAAGTGGCACCACTCAGCGAAACGAAGCCGGCGGTTCAGTTCCTGGATGCCGGTGGTGTGATGCTGACGGTGCATACCAAAAAGGTGGGTGCCTGAGTTTATTTCGCGGAGTCCCGCGCCTGAGTTTGTTTTGCGGAGTGCCGCGCTATGCCGGTTGTGAATTCGCCGATTGTGACTGCTGCCGAGGGTGTGACGACGCACCTGCTCGCCCAAGAGTTGACACTCACGCCGGCGATCGAGCGGACCTATGCCGACTTGGAAGAGCGGTTGGAGAACGCGATTGAGGGGGAGAATCCCCCGCGGATCGATGTGACCGGTGTCATCCACGAACAGGTTGTGGAGAGTGCTTCGCGCGGAAAACTGCGCTACCTCTGCCCGGTCGATATTTTGATCCGGCGCAAATTTGAACCAAAAGACTACGACGAGGAAACGGGGCGCGTCACCAAAGCGAACGTCGACGAGATGACGCTGCTGGTGCAAGAAGTGGTCGAGGCCTGCTCGCAGCAGCGGATCGCCGAGAGCGAGACGATCGACATGGTCTGGCAGAGCTGCAAGATCGTGGTCTCGCCGGTCACCAAGCACCTGCGCGAATTGAAACAGTTTACCGCCATTTTACGGGTGACATTCCGCACGGATCGCGAGATCCCAGAGGCAGTCTGATGTGGAGTCTGGTCCTCAAAAAAATCGAAGACACGACGCACAAGGTATTGGAAGCCGCCAAAAAGGCCGGCTTTAAGAACTTTGGTCACGCGGCTGCCAGCATCAGCAAAGATGCGAAAGCCTCGATCATTAGTTCGCCCGATCCCTCGCCAGCCGGTAGCCCGCCGCACACGCGGAAACGCAACCACTACCGTCGAGCGATTCGCTACAAGGCGGAGCAGGATGGGGCAGTGATTGGATTTGCGGCCAGTGTGATCGGCCAGGCAGGTCGAGCACACGAATTTGGCGGCGACTACATGGGCGAAATTTATCCAGCACGACCGACGATGGGTCCGGCATTAGAACGCGCTGCGCCACGTTTTGGCGGTAGCTGGGAAGGCAGCATCGGAGGCAGTGATTGATTGGCCGGCAGTGTTGATTGGTCGGCGTACCGACATTCAAGGAAATACTTCACTAACAAGACCACATCCATAACAACCGACTTCGCACGACACCGCGTCTGATCCACGCGATGCAATGCAACACAAACGGCCGTGCAGGGCTGCACCCTTGCGCGCGCCGTTTTTTCGTTGCGCGTGCGAGGCCGGTTGTGCTTTTTTAAGGAGCGCTAGCGATGCCTACGACCAAGATGGGTTTCGAGGGTCGAATCTACGTGGGCGGTACCGGCTCGACTGCCGCGACGCTGCTCGAGAACGTCAAGGACATTGCCTACAACCTCGACATCGAAAAAGGAGATACCACGGTGCGCGGCGATAGCACCACGGTGCCGATCAAGACCGAGGATCCGACCCTGCGCACGGTGTCGATCGAGTGGACCATGATCAACGACACCACCGACGCCAACTACGAAGCGCTGCGCGTGGCGGCGGCGGCCGGATCGGCCAAGGCGATCCGGACCAAGGACCATGCCACCGGTAAGGGCTTTGACGGAGATTGCTCACTCTCCATGCAAAACGGCATGCCACTGGCCGGTGAGCAAACGACCCAGTTCACCGCCACGCCGAGCCGAGGCTACGGCCGCCCGCCGCAGTTGTACGTCTGAGTTTATTGGCCGGAGTACCGGCGAAGGTCGGTACTCCGACCAGTAAACACTGCGAAGCAAAGCTCGCAATGCAAGAAAGCACTGCTGGACAAGCCAGCAGTGGCACTCGCAATAACCAAAATTCCGCGCGGAATCGTAACAGCAAGAGGATACATAAATGGCTCAGCTCAATTACTCAGCCAGCGTGAGTGGAAGTGGCGTGCCCATCAGTCGCGCCATGCTGGTGGTTACCGATGGCAATTCCAACCGGGACCTGTCGATCGCCGCCGGCAAGGCGGGACAGCTGACCACGCGTACCGATGCCAATACCGGCACCATCACAATGTCCTCGGGCGATCACGGTATTACCACCGGGATGGCCGTCGACATCCATTGGGACGGCGGCATTCAGTACGACGTGACGGTCGGCACTGTCTCCGGTACGAGTGTGCCGTTTGACCTGGGGATTGGGGACGATTTGCCGACGAACCTGACGAACGTCGTGGTGGCCCCACGGGTGCAGATCAATGCCGACATTGACGGGGACAACCTCAAGCTGATCGCGCTGGATGCGGGATATATCGTGCCGGGTGCGACTAGCAAGATTCACTGCGAATTCCAGGACGCGGCCGATGACTCGATTGCCGCTTTGGCACTGACGGCGAATGAAGCCAGGGTGTTTCACATTGAGGGTGGGGACGAGAACCCGTTTACCGGGGATCCGATCACCAAGATTTTTGTGAGCAATGGCAGCAGCACCGAAGCGGCCACGTTCAAGACAATCTGGGCGGCAGACAACACGCCGTAAGGTCGGTATTCCGACAAATAAATACTGCACCGCAGAGGACGCAGAGAGCGCGAAGGACGCGCAGAGACAAGCACTGCTGGACAAGCCAGCAGTGGCACCCAATGTCGGTACTCCGACCAATAGACACAGCCAGCGAGGTGGCACAAATGCCGCAAGTAGATGCCAGTATTATCGTCGACGGTTCCGGCGCGCGAATCAGCCGGCAGAACGTGCGCACCAATAGCGGCTTGTATCAGTACGAAGTCACCATTCCCGTCGGCAAAGCGGGACAGTTGACCACACGAACCGATGGCGACACCGGCACAATCACAATGTCCTCGGGCGGCCACGGCATTACCACCGGTGCCAGTGTCGACATCCATTGGGATGGAGGTGTGTTGTACGGCGTGACGGTGGGGACGGTGTCGGGTACGTCGGTGCCGTTTGATGAAGGCACCGGCACATTGCCCTCCAACCTGACCCAGGTGGTGGTCTGCGTGCGAAGCAAGCTGCCATTCAACTTCAACGGCCCAAAAATGTCACTGCTGGCATTGGAGTCGAGCGGATCGGCGCATTGCGATTTTCGAGAGATCATCTCGGACAACAACATACTGGCCGTCGACCTAACGGCCAACGTGCCGCGAGTCTGGGATGTGACAGGGGGCACGGCGAATCCCGTCGGCGGCGATGCCATGAATTACGTGGCCGTTTCAAACCCCAGCACGACGGACGAATCGGTGTTGAAGCTGACCGTGTTGTTGGATGTGTTGGACGCGGCGGTGTAGTGCGGTCTGGAGTGCCGACGATACTGGATTCCCGCCTGCGCGGGAATGACATAACACAAACTAGTGCAGGAGAAGAAGATGCCCGTTTTTAAAGATGCCAATAAGCGCGAGTGGATCGTCAAGCTGGACGCTCCCAAGATTCAGAGCGTGCGCTCCAGGTGCAACGTGAATCTGACCGATGTCGAGGGGAATGCCTACAGTCAGATGTCTGACGATCCCTGCCTGCTAGTCAATGTGCTCTGGGTGTTGTGTGAAAACGACGCCAAGGAGGTGACACAGACGCAGTTTGGGGAGGCACTGGTCGGTAACGCGATCGACGATGCGACGGCCGCATTGCTGGAGGCCATCAAAGATTTTTTCCCCGAGCGGAAGCGGGATCTTCTGACCGCGATCGCCGCACAGAATCAGAAGTTCGAAGAAGCGGGATTTCTGAAGGCGATGGCAGCGATCAACGATCCCGAACTGGAGCGGCAAGTACTCGAGGCGATGGATCAGCGAGTGCAAACGGAAACCAAGAAAATACTGACCCAGTTATCCAGTGCTACGAGCTGGCCGGTTTCTGCGGCGTCTCCGTCTGCGGATTGACGCTTGGTGAACTGTATTGGATGGCACTCGGCAAGGCGCGGATGCTCGGCATGACACAGGGAGCTGCGCAGGCCGGGGCGGCCGAAAAGATTCCGTACAACCCGATCCTGCTGGAGCAGTTGACGAGGTGTTGATTGGCCGGAGTACCGGCGATGCTAGATTCCCGCCTGCGCGGGAATGACGCTGACTGTATTTAATGGAGCTGAACGATGGCAGACGCCGGCGATATCCGCGCGGGAAGGGCCTTTGTCGAATTGACGCTGAAAGATGGCGCATTCGTACGCGGTCTATCCGATGCCAGCAAACGTTTGAGAAGTTTTAGCACTGAAATCGCCGAGATCGGGGCGATCATCGCGGCAGCCGGATCGGCGATTGTTGGTCCTCTTATTTATGCCGTCAAGACGTTTGAGAACTTCGCTTCCAAACTCAAAGACATGAGCGACCGGACCGGTGTTTCGGTCGAATCGCTCAGCGAACTATCGCACGCCGCCGAACAGTCCGGCACGTCGATCGAAACGGTCGAAATGGCGCTGCTCAAGCTGGCCACACAAGGGAAGAAGATCGAAGACTTTGATCGGTACGCGGCTCTGATCGCTGCCATTGAAGATCCGTCCAAAAAGGCGGCTAAAGCGATTGAGCTGTTTGGCAAGAGTGGCCCGCAGTTGATACCGATGCTGGACAGCCTACAGGCGCTGCGTGAAGAGGCACGCGAACTGGGATTTGTGTTGAGCAGTGAGGACGCCGCGGCGGCCGAAGAATTCGGCGACATGCTGGGGAACCTGTCCAAGTCGATTCGATTTATGGCGATCACGGTGGGTGCGGCCATTGTGCCGGCGATGAAGGACATGATTCAGGGTGCGCAGCGCGTGGCGACTTCAGTCGGCAAATGGGTGCGCGAGAATCAGCACCTGTTTGGCATTCTGGCCAAGATTGGAATCGTGTTAGTCGCGACGGGTTCAGTGGTGATGGGTTTGGCGTTGGCCTTCAAATTTATCGCCATCGCCATCGGCGGTGTGGCAGCACTGCTTTCAACCATTGCCACGGTATTGGGATTGGTGTTCAGCCCAATTGGTCTGATTGTCGCTGCGCTGATCGGTTCGGTCTATGCCTGGTCGCAGTTCACCAAATCTGGACGCATCGCCACGAACAACATGTTCAGTCTGCTGGCCGAGCTGGGCAACACGTTCAGCACCACGTTTGGCGGCATCATGGATGCGCTGCGCGCGGGGAATCTGGCGCTGGCGGGTCAGATCGCGATTACCGGACTCAAGGTGGCCATGCTGCAAGGTATTGCAAAGATCAGTAAAGCTTTTGGAGGCGCGTTTGGTGACATGATTGGTGGAATCGGCAAAGACATTCTCGGTGGCAATTTCAAAGGTGCCTGGAAAAAGGCCGTGAAAGCGATGGCTATGGTGTGGGACATCTTCACCGGCGGCATCATTAAGGGATTTGCTAGCGCCCTCGAATGGGTCATCAAGACGTGGAAGCAGGCCGTGAAAAACGTCAGCGGTGTGATTATCGATAGCCCGATGTTGTGGAGTGTATTTGGGGACGGCACGGATTTAGATGAAAGGCAAAAGGAGGCCCGCGACCAAGCAGTGAAAAAAGTGCAGGAATACACAGATAAAAGAGACCTGGATAAAGTCGCCCTAAAACAAGCAAAGGAAGCAGAGGCCAAGGGTCAGAAATTCATGGATCCCGAGTTCAAGCCAGGTGGGAAGCAATACAACGCAGACTTAGCGCCCGGCGGACTGGGTCATCCGTTAACGAAACATACCTCTGGTCCGTGGAAGGGAACGTATGTGAACGCAACCTTAGCGCCCGGCGGTAGCCAACACGATCCCAACTATGAATACGGGGTTCGTAGTTCACAGGAAATCGAAGATAGCATCAAAGAAAACGAACGGCTGATGGAATATGCGGGGCAGAATCTCAATTACGACATTCGCAAGTTAATCAGTGGGGGCGTATCGGAAGACATTGACTTGATGGCAGGTAATGCGCTGAGCGTGCTGGATCTGATGAAGCAGCAGGCCGATGCGGATACTGATAAGTCGACAGACGATTTTAAGGCGGAGGTAGATGGTGGTGCGAACGCGGCCCAAATGGCTGCCGATGCGGCCGTCGAAGAGCTGCGGAAACTACGCGAGCAAGCGGCGGCTGAGGCCGCACGGGCGGCCGCAGCGGCACGCAATGACGACGCCAATCGGGGGAAGTTTATTCCCAAGAAGAGTGGTGAAATCAGTGACGACATCTTTGGAGCCTTTAGTGGCGCGGCGCTGCGCGCAGGGGCCGACAAGCCCGAACTGAATGAATTGAAACAGATTAACAAACATCTGAAGGATATCAAGCAGAAGAAAGGCCCGGTCATGGGGGCCTAAACCCGGACCAACTAGCGCCATGCCGAACTTTACCTTCGACGAAATTCCCGATTCGCGGGCCAGCACGATGGAGCCGCCGAGCCTGACAATGCGTCACCTGGCGGCCGGCGAGCCGAACGATTCGATTGTGCGGCTGTATGCCAAAACCGGGACACCGTCGACGTTGTACGCGCTCTCCGGCGTGCTCTATCGCCAAGACATCCAAGTCGATCCTGACGGATATGCACGCTACATCGTGACGGTGCCGTACGGACCGAAAAAGCACGAGACCGGCAGTTACGACTTCTCATTCGATACGTCGGGGGCGACTGTGAAGATCAAGGCGGCCAAGCAGCACATGGCCAGTTATCCCGACTTGGGACCGAGCCTGGCGAACATGTTCAAGAGTTCGATCGGGGTGACGCGCGAGGGAGAAATCGAAGGGGCGGATATCATCATTCCCGCCTTGAAATTGACCTGTAATTTCCGACATCCCGAGGGGGTGGTGAATCTCAATTTCGTAAAAATTCTGGGGAACGCCACCGGCAGTGTGAATCTGAATCCGTTTCTGGTCTGGGCCGGCGGCGAAATGCTATTTGCCGGAGCGAGCGGCGGAGACGGGAGCGAAAAGGAAGCGGAACTCAGCTATCAGTTCATCATCATTCCGAACGAATCGTCGCTGACGCTGGGTGAAATCACCGGCATCGTCAAGAAGGGTCACCACTATGCCTGGATTGAATTCCAGGACTCGTTCGCGGCCGGGTTTCCCACGAAGGAGCCATCGCGAGTGCATATCGAACGGGTCTATGACGAGATCGACTTTTCTTCAACCTTCGGCTGGAGCTGATCATGTCCGACAAAGCTGCACAGGGGCAAGGCTACCCACCGGCGTCGTTAAAAAGCGCAGCGTTTGTCAATCACTTGGTCGACATCGTGGAAGCCCACAAATACGGCGCGGAAAGGCCGGGGCCGACGAAGGCAGGGCATTTTTCCAGCGACCGGATCAAGCTCAGGAATAGCAGCGGCGGAAACTTGGCGCGCGGCAGTGTGCTGCAACTCGGCGAACTGCTGCTGGATCAAATGGATCCGCTAAATCTATGGTTCGACGCCGACACGGTGGCCGAGCCGGTAGAGCAGCGCTACGCAATCCTAGTGGAGCCAATTCCCAGCGAGAAGATTGGCGTGGCACAGGTCAGCGGCGTCTGTATTGCGCGGGTCAATGTCATCAATGAAGATCATCGCTTTGCAGTGCCTGTCGCTGGTCAGACATATCTCAACAGTGCTGAATCGGGGCCGATCGAACTATTGTCTCCGCCGGATGGCGAGACAGAGCAGGAGATGATTGTGAGGATCGGCGTCGGCAGCGACTCCGAATCGGTCGAGTACGTGCTGACGCACTGCACCGACAGTGAAAAATGGATCGACCGCTATGTCAAGAATGATCTGTCGTACGAGGCAGACAACGATCTGATTGTGAAGGAAGCCAATGGTCAGTGTTACCGCGTGCGGCTGCGGAATGAAGAAGAAGATCCCGAGTGTACGGCGGCGGTCTGCGTGGTCATCGTGGCGACGTATCCGAGCTGCCCGAATTGCAATGCCCAGTGGAAGCTGACCGAATGTGCCGGGGGTGCCTCTACAGTACTGTACACCAATCAGGATCTGGCCGAGTACGACGGCCGCATTGTCGAGCTGGATAACGGCACCTGCTACACGGTGTCGATCAGTGATCCTAAGGTACTGGGGACGCAGACGGTCACGATTGTCTCCGCCCAAGAAGCGTGCGGCAAATGTAACTATTGCTACACCCTGGTTCGCTGCGGCGATGAAACCGAGCCGCCCGAGTCGATCGAGGTGAAGTGCGACCTGCGGTATCTATTCAACGGGCCATTGGGAACTGCGACCGCTGCGGAAATGATCACAGCGGGAGCCGTCTTTCGGCGTTTGGGCGAATGCTGGAAAGTCACCGGCTACGACGAATGCGATTCGGAGAATCCCTCTGCCTGCGCGGGGATGGTCTATATCGGCAACGATTGCGACCTGTGCGGCTGTGTGATGCTGACCGAGTGTACCGCCGAATCGCCAGAAGTGATTTACGCTTATCGGGCACTGAATTCCGAGGCCGAGCCGTTCGACCTGCGGGAATATCTGGGGCAGGTGGCACGGCTTGCAGATGGAAAGTGTTATCGGATTAGCGAGGCAGACGATCCAGCTACGCAATGCGGAATCGGCACCAGTAACGAAGTCACCGTCCTGGAAGTGTACACGGATTGCGTGCCAGCGGCGGAGGATACGGAATCAGAATGTGCCTGCTGCAATTTGTGGGAATTGACCGAGTGTGCCGAGTCGATGCCCGATGTGATTGTGACGTATTCCGATATGGTCGGGCATGGGTACGCGGTCGGCGATTTTGTGAAGCGGGACGACGACGATACTTGCTGGCAGATTACCAGCGACACGCCGACCTGGACGGGCGCAGAGGTTCTTTTCACCCCGAAGGCACCACCTAAAAAATACTATTCGTGCGATGGCTGCAATCTGCTGATTAAGTATGAACTGACGAATTCGTGCGATACTTGCTCAGATAAAGACGATTCGCAAAATACCAGCTACACGCCAGTTGTCACCGACCCGATTATCACAACGACCGATCTAGCCGATGCGGTTGGCAAGTGGGTGAAGTACCAAGGGAAGTGCTGGGTAGTCTCGACTGCCACAGGGAGTGCAGTGGTAACCAACGCGCATATTGCCTACCAGGGGCCATACGATTCGTGCGAGCTATGCCAATTGGCGGAATATCGCGGCAAGGTTCCGCCGGGTATCGAATTCAAAAAGGGCACAGGCGATGAATTTATCCTGGTGATGAATACGCTAGTCGTCGGCGAGGGCGGGCATGTCGTTGGCGTTTGCGTGGAAGAAATTTCAATCGCCGGTACGGAATGCGAGGAGGTGTGATATGCCAGTCTGGTTAGGCAATCAATTGTTGTGGATCGGTGACTCGCTAGCAATGCACGCGGATTGCTGCTGTGATACGTCAGATGCGGTCTGCCCATGTTGTATCTCCGGCAGTTGGCGGGACGGGAACTGGACGCAAACGGTCGACGAAGTGGTGACCGTGGAGATTGAACGAATTGAGTATGGCGACGAACTGCAATTCGTCGGGACCGGCGACGACCAGTGGCATTTTGATCCGCCTTTGGAAACGCTGTGGGTCGGCTTGAACAATTTCGCCCATAGCGACAGTTGTACGCACCAAGATGATCACGACCACGTGATCAGCGAAGACCCGATAGTGACGCAGTTAAAATTACTGCTGTGGGATTTTGGGTCGGCACCGGCCAATGATCCAGTTTCATCAATACTCAGCGTTGAGAGCGATGAGGAGCTGGGATGTCGCTGGAAAAACACATTGACTACCGGCAATGACGCTTTCCCGATTGAGATCATCTGGTACGGTGCCTGGCACGCGACACCTTTTGATTGTCTGGCAACTGAAAATCTCGGCGTACCGGCCAGTATCAGTTCGCACGCCGCCTGGGGGTTTGATTGGTCGGAGTTGACTTGCACTGTCAACCCAACGGGAACGGGACCATAAATCATGCCACTGAAAATCGAACATCGACCCGGAAATGCGAATCGGACGGGCGGGCTGGCCACGATCGGGACGGTGTCACCGGAGCCATCGGCAAGGAAGAAGTGCGGGTCGTGCGGCGGCAAGAAATCTGCGGCAGGTGTGGCGGATGCCACCGCGCCGGCCGTCGTGGAAAAGAAAGGGCCATGTGCACCGTGCGTTCTTAGAGGGGCCGTCGGCGCGATGCGGGCGCATGCCAAGGTCATTGAGCTTCTAGAGCGATCACTGGCCGAGGCGGTAGCGACCGAAAACGAAAAGCAGCAGGGATTGCTACGCAATGCGCTGTTGGCCGTGAATCTCTCCACGGAAATGCTCAACGATTTGCCGGAGCGATTGCAGGGGTAAACGATTGGCCAGAATTCTAGAATTCCGCGCGGAATCACTCATACG
>Ga0163152_10002924_pt1 | contig 23146 bp, 21 predicted proteins | sample OliLakLV19MP8IB2_FD_148635 | JGI IMG/M metagenome (GOLD analysis project Ga0163152, IMG submission 148635) | Freshwater microbial mat bacterial communities from Lake Vanda, McMurdo Dry Valleys, Antarctica - Oligotrophic Lake LV.19.MP8.IB-2 | ecosystem: Environmental > Aquatic > Freshwater >...
GGCGGCAACCGGCGTTGGCGGTATCATCCGCGATATTTTCACCATGGGCGCACGTCCGATCTGCGCGATGAATTCGCTTCGTTTCGGGGAACTTTCTTCCCCGGAAGTCCGGCGGCTTTTCTCGGGTGTGGTGGCGGGGATTGCGCATTACGGAAACTGTTTCGGCATTCCCACCATCGCTGGAGAGATCTATTTCGACAAAGTTTACGAGGGAAACCCGCTGGTCAACGTCTTCTGCCTCGGAGTGCTGCGCCATCACCAGATCGCCCGCGGCGCCGCCAAAGGCATTGGCAACCCGGTATTTTATGTCGGTCCGGCGACCGGACGCGACGGTCTGGCAGGTGCGGCTTTCGCATCCCAAGATTTGACCGAAGAATCGGCCGAAGGACAGCGCGGAGCGGTACAGGTGGGTGATCCGTTCATGGAAAAGCTGGTGATGGAAGCCTGCCTGGAACTTTTGTCCACCGATTGCGTGGCTGGGATTCAGGACATGGGCGCAGCTGGCCTCACCTGTTCCACCTGTGAAACCGCAGCCCGAGCCGGGACAGGGATCGAGATCGAGCTTTCGAAGGTTCCACAACGCGCCTCGAACATGACTTCCTATGAGATCATGTTGAGCGAATCGCAGGAACGGATGTTGATCATCGTCAAGAAAGGGCGCGAAGCCGAAGTTCAACGGATTTTTGACAAATGGGATTTACCATGGGCCGAAGTGGGAATCGTCACCGACACCGGGCGCATGGTGGTCCGGCACAACGGCAAGGTGGTGGCCGACATCCCGGCAGCGAAACTGGCGGACGAAGCCCCCGTGTATCAGCGTGAATCGCGAGAACCGGCTTACATCCAAAAAGTCCGTTCATTCACACTTTCACAGATCCCGGAAACCAACGATACCGCTGAAACTCTCAAGAAACTCCTGGCTTGGCCGAGTATTGCTTCGAAGAACTGGGTTTATCGTCAGTACGATCATATGGTCCGCGCGGGCACCGTGGTGGCACCGGGTTCTGACGCCGCAGTCCTAAGGATCAAAGCCGACTCCCTTCCGCCGCAGAAAAAGGGATTTCCAGTAGAGGAAACCATCCCGGTGAAATACATCGCGATGACCGTGGATTGCAACGGCACCCATGTCTATCTCGATCCTTACGAAGGTGGAAAAGCCACAGTGGCAGAAGCAGCCCGCAACCTGGCATGCACCGGGGCGCGGCCCTTAGGCGCGACCGACAATTTAAATTTTGGCAATCCTCACAATCCCGAAATCTTCTGGCAGCTGAAAGAATCGGTCCGCGGCCTGGCGGAAGCCTGCCGCGCTTTTAACGCACCGATCACGGGGGGAAACGTCAGCCTCTACAACCAGAACCCAAACGGCCCGATCGATCCCACCCCGACGGTCGCCATGGTTGGATTGATCAAAAATCCGGAACATATCACCACACAATGGTTCAAGGATGAAGGGGACCGGATCATATTGGTGGGCGACCTGGCGGACACTTCAGACGCGCTCCAGGGTTTAGGTGGATCGGCCTATCTTCAAGTCATTCACGGACAAAAAACCGGCTCCCCGCCCCGTTGCGATCTGGTCCGGGAAAAAGCGGTTCACGACTTGGTCATCAGCGTGATTGAGGCCGGGTTGGTGAAGAGCGCCCATGATTGCAGCGAAGGCGGCCTGGCGGTGGCCCTGGCGGAATCGTGCATCAGCCAGCAGGTGGCCCGAGAAACCCCCCGGCTGATCGGGGCCATTATTTCACTGGCGGACAGTCCGGCTTCGCGGCTCGACGGTCTCCTATTCGGCGAATCGCATTCGCGCATCGTGATTTCTGCTTCGGAACAAGATGCGACGGATATCATCGAAGCCGCGAGGAAAGCGGGCGTCCCCGCCTGTGAAATTGGAATCGTGGGGGGAACGGAGTTGCAAATCGAGACCAGCCGGGGCACTTTGACCGCTCGTCTGACCGAGCTGCATGACGCTTGGTGGAATGCGATTGCACGTGCCATGCGATAGGCATGAATTTTGTCCCTGCTTTTTGGATATTAGGGCTGATCATCCTGGCCGTTGCCGCGCTCTGGCTGGTTGCGGGAGTCATTGTGCCCACGCTCTTTCACCTTTTAATCGGTATCATTCCATTTCTGCTCATGATCCTGTCGATCGTGAGCTGCGTGCGATCGGATAAACAGGCGAACATCAAAATACTTTGGATTTTGATTTGTATCTTTGCCCCGATTGTCGGACCACTTCTCTGGTTCTTGTGGGGCAAACAAAAGACTTAAGTATGGAGCAGGAGTATCCCAAACATTATTGCGGCGTTTTTGGCATTTACGGCCATCCGAATGCCGCCGAGTTGACCTATTACGGCCTTTACGCCCTGCAACACCGCGGGCAGGAAAGCGCAGGGATCGTTTCCTGCGACGGCAAACAGTTCCGCACCCACAAAGGGATGGGACTCGTGCCTCAGATTTTCACCGGCGACGTCCTTCACAACCTGGTCGGTTCGATGGCCATCGGCCACACCCGTTACTCCACCACCGGCTCCTCCCACATCCGCAACGCCCAACCGTTGACCGTCGATTGCGCCCGCGGCCAGATCGCCATCGCTCACAACGGCAATTTGACCAACGCCGGCATCTTGCGGGAGGAATTGGAGGCTCGTGGTTCCATCTTCCAGACGACGGTTGACAGCGAGATCATCCTCCATCTCATGGCACAGCCGACCATCGGCGGCCATGCCAACAATCTGGTCCAGACGGTGCGCCGGATCGAAGGCGCTTTTTCCCTGGTCATCATGACCGAGCACGAACTGATCGGCGTCCGTGATCCGTTCGGTTTCCGCCCGCTCTGCCTGGGCAAAGTCGGTGACGCCTGGGTGCTGGCCAGCGAAACCTGCGCCCTGGATTTGATTCATGCCAAGTTCATCCGCGACATTGAACCGGGGGAGATCGTCGTCATCAACAAAAGCGGATTGCAGAGCATCCAGGCCTTTCCAGAACAACAAAAACGGGCCTTCTGCATTTTTGAATACGTCTATTTTGCCAGGCCCGACAGCAACATCTCCAACCGCAACGTGTATCAGGTCCGGGTCGAGATGGGGCGCCAGCTGGCGCGTGAACACAAACTCGAAGCCGACCTCGTGATCCCTGTTCCAGATAGCGGCAACTGCGCCGCGCTCGGTTACTCGCTGGAATCCGAAATTGCCTACGAAATGGCCTTCGTCCGCAACCATTATGTAGGACGCAGCTTTCTTCAGCCCTCACAATTGATCCGCGATTTTAATGTGCGGGTGAAATTGAACCTGATCACCGAGCTGGTGAAAAACAAACGGGTCATCATTGTCGATGACTCCATTGTCCGCGGCACAACTTGCAAGGCCCGGGTGAACAATTTGAAAGAAGCAGGCGCGCGCGAAGTCAGCGTGCTGGTGAGTTGTCCCCCTCACATGAACCCATGCGTGTATGGGATTGATTTCCCGGATCGCAGCAAACTGATGGCCGCCAACTATACCCTGGATGAAATCCGCAAATATTTGAACGCCGATTACCTCGGCTACCTTTCACAGGACGGAATGGTGAAGGCCACCGGATTGAAGAAGGAAGGTTTTTGCATGGCCTGTTACGACGGCAATTATCCGGTCAGTTACGATCCGCTTCTCGACAAACAGGTGATGGAACGTCGCCGTTCCCGTGTCGAAGGCCTCGGCGAACTCCTGATTCAGGAAAAGCAGCAGATCAAGCTGCTGTAGAAATTCAAGTTGGACCATGGAACCCTTGATAATCGGAACGAACGGCTGGGTGGTCTCTATTGAACCAACCACGGGGGCAACACTTTGGAGCACTACGCTTCAGACGGGAAAAATGCTTTCATCAACCAGCCACCAGGATGTTTCTGTGCTGGTTCGGGGTGGGGTGGTTTTCGCCGGCGCCGCCGGACATCTTTTCTGCCAACGACGCCAGCCCGATGCCGAGGACGGTGCGGTTCAGCCAGAGTCGGCGTGGATTGCTTTCGTCGGACATACAACATTACTGAAAATCAGCAGCAGCGTTCCGCCCGCAAGCCATTGCACCGTGGCCGTGCAAAGATAAATGCGATGCCAGTCATAAAAGTGGTTGTCGTCGGCCACTTGGCGTGCGGTGAAATCAAGCATCGCAGCGAGCTTGGAGTGCAGGAGGAACAGGGCGAAAGTCGCGAGCAAAGTCACTGCCCAGGCAATCCATGCGCCGCGACGACGCGAGGACGGCGCAGAGGCGAGCAATTCCCAGCCAACCACCCCCAGCATGACGAGTCCGAGCCAGTTGAGTTCGGTAGTCACGCGCTCGGTGATGAAGCCCTGGCGAACCTTGCTGCGCAGAACTTCGTGACCGATGAAGACCACGCGTCCTGCGTAAAAACTGAAGCCACCCCACCAAATGGCGAGCAGCAATGTGGCGGCGACACGGCGAAACGAGGCCAGTCGTCTCATGGTTTTGCCTCCACTCGCCGTTTAAGGTTGATGAGTCCTTGTTCCATGTCGCCACCCATCAGCGGTCCCATTGCGAGACCAGCCCATCGCTTCAGCGGGTTCGCCCCGAGGTTGGCTTCGAGCGTCCACGTCACGCGCAGGCCGTCGCTCGTGTTTGCGTAGCGAATCGCACCCGCGAACACCTGCGTGCCGTGATTGAAATCGAGCGTGTAAGTGATGCCATTGGCCGGGCTGGCTGAGGTAATCATGACCGTGCCGTCTCCGCTTGATTTGCCTGTCGCAACCATCGTTGCGCCGACGCCCTCATCCGGCCCGTCAAAGCGCATTGTCAGGTCGGAGAAACGGTTCGTAGTCCATGCCGTCCACTCCGTCCAGCGCTTCAATGTTGCCACAAAATGGAACAAGTCGTCCGCATTCCCGCGTATCGTGATGCCGCGCTCGACGCGTTGGGTCGCTGGCATAAGCCATCCAGCAATCACCAGCACGACGGCAAGGCCAACCAATCCAAAGAGCAGTTTCTTCCACCGTTTCACGACGCGTAATCTCCTTCCAGGGTGCGGTCAGCCACCCGGACAAAATCAAGACAACCCCGTGATGCCGAACGATCCGAGAAGCGGTTTCTTCCAGCGCTTTTTGGGGTTTTAGGGGGCAGGTCTAGAACCGGCCCCTATCCACCCTCTTTTTCTACTCCACGGGCCGCAGGGAGTTCGGAAAAAAAAATCACTTCCTCCCAAAACGAGCCATTTTTCCAGGGTCAAATGCAGAATGCGTAGACGCTACCCCAAGGATTTCTGCCGCGCGTTCACGAGGCTTTTCAGAGCGACCTCACCGGGGATGCCCTTGCCCGCGTCGAGTCCCTTGATCCCGGCTTCCAGCATTTCCTCCAAGTCCTCCTTTGTGCTGAAAGTGATACGTTTGAGCGCCAGTTCGCGCTGTTCGAGCAGCCGCAGGCCATCGCGCGGCATTTCGATGGCCGTCTGGTAGCGACCGCTTTCGACTTTCTCGTTCACAAACTGTTCCCACTGCATTCCAAGCGATACATTTATGCGGCACCTCGATTCTTCACTGCCTCAAAGCAGAATATCACATTTGACACTTTCTGCGCAATTTGTGTTGTTCGATCCGCCGGTGCTTCCTGACGGAGAGGCGATGCCTGAGATGTTCCTGAAAGATTTGTCCGGGTGTGCACGTAATAATGGGCGTGCGAGGATACGAGTCTGAAATCTGCGACCGTTGCAAACAACCCTGGGATCTTTTTGAAATTTATTTCACCGGCAAGTTTTTCTTCTGTCCCGAGTGTCGGAAAAAACATCCGCCTGAAATTCGCATCTTGGGCGGTAAACCAGTGGTGATCTGGATCCCGCCGAAGTAACAGGGAAGATTTCCGCAAGATCCGCCAAGTGATGCTCATGCTGCTGGCCGAAGGTACACAGTTGAGATCCTGACAAAACTCACGTGACGTTGGGCATCCCACCAGCCGGAGTTTACGGAGCAGGAGAGGTATTCGGTGGCAAACGGTCAGGAATTCTGATGGTAAAAACCGATCCTTCACCAAGCTTGCTGGTCGCGGTTACTTCGCCACCCATGGCGCGGCAGATCCGCCGGGTGATGGCCAGCCCAAGCCCCACTCCTCCATGACGCCGGGTGGTGGAGTCGTCGATCTGGCTGAATTCTTTGAACAGCTTCTTTTGCAGGGCTGGTTCTATTCCCGGGCCGGTGTCGGCCACACTGATCTGAATCCAGCCAGGGTCGCGGGCCACCACCACCGTGATGGTTCCATTCCGGGTGAAGCGGGCGGCGTTATCGAGGATGTTGGTCACCGCCTGGGCCAGCCTTGAACGATCCAACTGCAGAATTCCCGCATCGCGAGCTGTTTCGAGATGAATGACGTTGCCGTTCTGTGCCGCCCGGCCAGCGACTCCGGCCAAAACTTCCTGCATCATGTCCGAAACCCGGAAGGTCGTCGGGGCGAGCACGAGCTTCCCGGCCTCGAGGTTGGACAATTCCAGCACACCGCTGATGACGGCAAGCAGTTCGGATCCGGCCTTCCGGATGCGATCGAGGTCCGGCAACGATTCTGTGTCACCCCGTTCCTCCGCAGTTTCCTTGAGCATCTCGCTGTAACCGAGGATATGATTCAGCGGAGTGCGAAGTTCATGCCCGATGTTTAACATGAAAACATTTTTCGCCTTATTGGCGGCTTCGGCGTCGTCCCGGGCCAGGGAGAGCGCGGCGTTGACGGTGGCAAGTTCCGCGGTCCGTTCGCGAACCCGGCGCTCGAGCTCGGCTTCGGTCCGTTTGCGTTGCGTAATGTCATGAAAAACAATGACCGCGCCGTCGAGCCTGCCATCCTCGCCCAGAATGGGGCGCCCTGTCACACTGATATGCACCCCCTCGGGGGGCAGGCGATGATTCCGGATAAAAAGCTCCACTCCGTCCGTACGTTCTCCATGCACAGCTCTGATCAGCGGGAGCTGATTGGGATCGACCGGGGTGATTTCGTCCGGGAGAAAAACTCCATAGGTCCGGGCCCATTGTTCAGGGCTGCCCTCCGCCGCGCCCATGCCCAGGAGCTGTTCGGCGGCGCGGTTAAAAAGCAGGAAGTTCCCTTGGGAATCTGCGACCACGACCCCTTCCCCGATGTTTTCGATCACCATCTCCAAAAAACGCAGGCCAAGTGAGGAGTTCATTTGGAGATAAGGCTCGATGGCGTCGGACCAGGGACGTCCAAAAATTGCTGCTGCTGCTTTAGTTCTCGCGGCAGAAATGAATGGCTCATTTTGATCCGGAGACTTTCAAATTTTCTCGGTAATATTCAAGTATTGTTTCACCAGTCGTATGGGAGGGGGGAGAGGGGGGGTGATTAAAAGCGGGTGAGTAATCTGACGGACCGCGGTTCTGTGAACCGCAGCAGTGCGCAAAACCTGAACGCAAGGAACCTTCCACCATCCCGACAGTTGCACCGGCTGCCAAGGACGATACCGCGTACTGCGGCCTCACCCGACTTTAATCGCGCCCTATGGGAAGAAACTGGGGCCGTTCCGGAATCCTCGGCTTTCCTGAAGAAGCCTTTCTCGCAGAAACTGCTCTTGAGGGCGGGGCATTCCTGCCTGAACACTTGATTGACTCCCCGATTTCCGAACTTCCGAACACGAACGCTTGGCTGACCGGGCAAACGAGCCTAAGCTCTGCGGGTGAGCGAATATGAGAAATTTTTGGAACTGGCCGACCTGACGGTCACGGTGGACCGGGTCATCTACCAACCGCAGGTTGTGGCACCTCCGGACCGCCCGCACTGTTTTGTCTATTTCATCAGCATCCACAACAACAGCGGAGTTCCGGTCACGATCAAGGCCAGGAAATGGGTGGTGACCAATCGTGCAGGAGAAATAACAGCGGTGGAAGGAGACGGGGTGGTTGGGCAGTTTCCAACGATCGAGCCGGGTGAGAAGTTCAGCTACAACTCGTTCCACCTGCTCGATTCTGAATCGGCGGTGGCGGAGGGGAGTTACCTGGGAATGGACGGGCTGGGAAGAAAGGTCATCACCAGGATTCCGCCGTTCAAACTGGTCGTGCCGGGCAAATAAGCACCGCACCGTGAATGAACCGACCGGTCGATGTTCAAGCATTGAGGAATCAACTTTGTCTGAAAGTGATCCGGGCTTTTCCGAGATCGTACGGAGACATTTGAACATTGACGCGGTCACCCACGCTTATTCGAATGAAATTTTTCCGCATTTTGCCGGAAATATGTGCCAGCACCTGGTGACCGTTTGGCAGGGCCACACGAAACATGGTTCCGGGAAGCACCTGGGTGACCGTCCCGCTCAGTTCAATATGTTCTTCTTTTCCCACACTAGAAACCAATTGCTTTCCAATGGTCGAAGGCTGTTATCGTCAGCGCCGCAGCACGTTGCCCCGGACTTTCCAGATGTTCGGACATTGCTCAGATTCGGGATCGAAATCAAGGCAAAGTTTTGCTCTTTAAACACTCTTATTTTGGACATTAAATCACCCGGTCCTTGGCGCTTTACCATCGCCGGTGCATTCATGAAATCATCATCAAAGAGACCATCCCTAAGCCGAACAAAAATACGGACGCCATCCTTATGCCCTGCCCGATCAAACTGATTTCCACCGATTTCGACGGAACCCTGTTCGCCGAATTTGAGAATCCTCCGGTACCGCTCGCCCTGCAGGCCAAGCTGGCCGAACTGCAAGCGCTGGGATGTGGATGGATCATCAATACCGGACGCGACCTTTCCAGTCTGATGGAAGCCATGGCCAGGGCGCATCTCAAGGTGAAGCCGGACTACATCGTGGTGGTTGAAAGGGAAATCTACCGCCATGACCAGATCTCCTACGTGGAACATAAGAGCTGGAACGACAAGTGCCGCCAGACTCATGCGGAGCTTTTTCAACAAATAAAAAAAGACCTCCCCGGACTGTTGAAATCAATACGGCAAAGATTCAACGCGACCATTTATGAGGACGTCTATTCGCCATTTTGCCTGATCGCAGAAACTGCGGCCGACGCAGAGGCCATCCACCTGTTTCTGGATGACTATTGTGGACGGGTGGACGGTCTTGTGGTGGTTCGCAACGACGTTTACGCCCGGTTCAGCCATGTTGATTTCAGCAAGGGCACGGCCTTGCGGGAAATCGCCCGCCTGTATCAAGCGACGCCTGCGGAAATCATGGCAGCGGGTGATCATCTGAACGACCTTTCAATGTTACGCCGCGAAATCGCGGAATGCTTGGTGGCACCGGCCAACGCCATCCAAGCGGTGAACTCCCAGGTGCGAAGCGAAGGGGGATGGATCAGCGACCTCCCGTGCGGGCACGGAGTTCTGGCTGGAATACGATACTGGCTTGAGAAAAAAAGCGGCCACACAGGATAGCATAAGTTTTAATTCTCACGGTCATCTGAATTATTATTTCTAATACTCAAGAAAATTTACCGGAAAAAATTTATTATATTTAATCCGAAACAGTTGACTGTTAGTGCTTTACATAAAAACAAACGATATTTGACAGTTCTACTTCGAATGATAGTGTCTTCCCATGCTTTTTTAAGTTATTTCGTTAAGGGGGGCTTTTTGTCTTCGTTTCGAGGTATCAGAACAATTAATCAATAGTTGAATTTCAATGAGTGAATCGATTCTTACAGCGCCGATTTCCGGCGGAAGCACGCAAGTGTCGCGAATTTCAGAGGCAGTTATTCGCATTGCCGGAAACTCCCAGGACGGCATCCAGGCAATAGGTGGGTTCCTGGCCCGCCTCGCGGGGCGCAGCGAACAGGAAGTCATGACTTTCATGACTATCCCGTCCACCATTTCAGGCGGCCCCTCCATTTTCCAGGTCCGGATTGGTTCCGGCGAAGTGCTCAGCGCCGGAGACGAGGCGGATGTCCTTCTGGCCTTCTACCAGCATTCATACGAAAACCACATCAGCTCGCTTAAGAAGGGTGGCATCGTTATTTATGATTCCAGCCATGTCCAGCCCAACCCCGAGTGGGAAACTGATTACCGCCACGTCGGCGTCGCCATCACTGGCCTCACGGTCGAAGCCATCGGCGGCACCGCCAGGGACAAAGGAAAAAATATTTTCGCCCTCGGCCTGGTGGCGAAGATGTTCGATTTAAATGTGGCCAAGCTGGAAAAACTGATTGGTGAACGTTTTGGAGGGAAGGACGAGAGCATCTTGAAGAACGCACTCGCCGCTTTCCACGCCGGTTACAGTCATTCGATGGGTCATCTGATCGAGACCTTTCAATTCCTCGAAAGCCAGAAGAAGAATGGCCACCAAGTGGTGATGAACGGAAACGAAGCGCTGGCCTTCGGCCTCATCGCCGCAGGAGTGCGCTTTGGCGCCGGTTATCCAATCACACCGTGGTCGGACATCATGGAACTGCTACGGCGAGAACTTCCTAAATACGGCGGGATCTTTGTGCAATGTGAAGACGAGATCGCCTCCATCTCCATGGCCATAGGTGCCGGTTATGCCGGACGGGTGGCGGTGACCGGATCGAGCGGGCCCGGCATTTCGCTGAAGACCGAGGCGCTGGGCTGGGCTGTCATGGCTGAGATGCCTTTGATCGTGGTCGATATCCAACGGGGAGGGCCTTCCACCGGAATGCCCACCAATGTGGAACAATCGGACCTCAACATCGCGGTTTTTGGCGGACACGGGGATTGCCCCAGGGTAGTTCTAGCGCCTTCCAACGTCGAAGATTGTTTTTACACGGCGATCGAGGCGGTCAACATCGCCCGCACATATAGTGTTCCTGTCCTGATCCTGAGCGACCAGTCCATCTCCAGCCGAATTGAAGCTTTTGAAGAACCCAACCTCGAAAAAGTCTGCCAGGATATCTCCCCCGACTTCTCTGCTGTAGCAGCGCATAAACCGTATGACTTGAAAGCGGAGGCGGGCATGTCCCGCCATCTGCCGCCCGGCACCCGGATTGCGGACGGAAAATATCCAGTAGTCACCGGCCTGGAGCATGATGAATATGGGCACCCGACCGGTTCACCCAAATTGCATCTGGCCATGACGGCCAAACGACGCATGAAATTGCAGGCTCTGGCCTCCACGCTCCCAACACCGCAGATCTATGGTCCGTCCGAGGGCAATATCCTTCTGGTCGGCTGGGGCTCGACCCAGGGCCCGCTCAAGGAGGCTGTGGACAAAGCCAGGGCGACGGGCGACAGCGTGTCCGCCATCCATATCAAACATATCAGCCCGCTTCCTCCCGGATTGGAAAACATCTTCGCCGGTTTCAACCATGTGTTGGTGGTCGAGATCAACGACGAAGGCCTGTATGGCTACGGCCAGCTGGCAGGACTGCTCAGGGCGCGCTATTGCGATCCCAAGATACGCGGCATCAACAAAACTGACGGCCTCAATTATCGCGTCAAAGAAATCATGGAACGGGCCCGGGCCACGGTCAACGACGGCATCCGCAAACTTTAACCGACTTTTTCATATGAGTAATATTGCAATTGCAGCTGAAATTCCCGTTCGCGAGCCCGGTTTGCCGGTTCCTCCGCTTGCCGATTCGGACCGCAAACCTTTGACGAAAAAAGAAATCGCAGCCGACCATCCGACGTGGTGTCCGGGCTGCGGTGATTTTTCGGTGCTTGCCCTCTATTTTAAACTGATTGAACGCCGGAAAATCTGGCACGAAAAGATCACCACCATTGCTGGAATAGGATGCTCCAGCCGCTTCCCCTATTTTGTCCAGGCGCATGGTGCTCATTACATTCACGGTCGCGCGCTTCCCTTCGCCGGCGGGGTCTCGATGACACGGCCAGACTTGCATCCGTTTGTTTTCGGGGGTGATGGAGACGCCTTTTCCATTGGCGGCAACCACGTCAATCATACCGCACGCAAAAACATCAAGATGACTTATGTCATCATGGACAACTGGGTTTACGGACTGACCAAAAAGCAGACATCCCCGACCTCGCCCCCTGGATTCAAGAGCAAGACTGACATCTGGGGCTCCATGGATCAGCCGATCAACCCGATGAAACAACTGATTTCTGCGGGAGCCACTTTTGTAGCTCGTACCACCCATACCAACCCGAACCATGTGTTGCAAATGATGGAGGCGGCGATGGATCATGACGGGTTCAGCGTGATCGAATGTTTAAGCGAATGCGTGGAATTCTTTGAAGGTGCTTTTGATGCTTCCAACCCTCGGAAGGGCGGGGCTTTCAACACCGTTCCGGCAGAACATGATGTCACGGACGAACATGCGGCTTATAAACTCGCAGCCGAGCCATTTCCCGGTCATTTCGGTATTTTTTATAAAATCAACAGACCGACTAAAAACAAACTGGAAGCCGATTTGAACGCGAAAATGCAGGAAAAGGTGAAAGGTTTGAAAGACTGGCAGATTTTGCAGCAGACCTTTAACAAACTGAAATAGTTCCAACGGATTCTTTTTTCCGAAAATTTCAAGCCGCCGATTCCGGCGGCTTTTTCTTTCGCACAGCGCGACTGAACTTGCCGCAACTTGCGGATGACAGGCTGTGAGAGCATCGACCACTTGCGGATCAAAAGCTGTTCCGCTGCCCTGCTGTAACTTGCGCAACGCTTCCGCGTCTCCGCCCGGAAATCAAAAGATTGCTCCCGACCTCGGCGGGAGTGAACGCCGACCATGCGCATCTGATGCAGGTGGTTTTGAACCTTTGCCTCAATGCGCGGGATGCCATGCCAGAGGGAGGTGACTTGACGATCTACCTCAAGAATATTGGGCCGAAAATTGACAATCATGACCATGGAGAACTCCTTCAGGATTGTTGTGTCAAACTCACGGTCAGTGACACGGGAAAAGGAATTTCAGAGTTGCCATTTTTTTTGATCCCTATTTCACCACCAAGGAGTTTGGAAAAGGAGTGGGGCTGGGTTTAAGCATCCAGCCCGGTTTGCCGAGACAGGGTGCCTAAACCCATTCTGTGTCATATTGGATCAGAGAAAAGAAGCTTGATCCCCAGCCAGGCAATTATTTCAGACTGCCTAAAAATGCAACCAAGTCCGCGGCCTCCTGCGCTGTCAGGTTTTGCAAAAGCTGGCCGGGCATCAAAGAACCGGATTGTTTCTCGTGTTTTGCCACCTGACTTTTAGGAATGCGCACCGTCGGGGAATTAACCGTTCTTAAGACCCACTCGGTAGCGGACTCACTTACCAAAAATCCGGTGTAAACCGTTTCGTCCACCGTTTCAATCCGATGGGTAGCGAAGGTTGCATCTACAATCTTTTCCGGATTTCTGACATGCTCCAGGAGATCTGGCGCTTGGAATTTTGCCCCGATCCGGGAGAGATCCGGACCAAAATCATAACCCTCATTCTGGACCCTGTGGCAGGAATAGCATTGAACGCCCCCTTCCTGAAAAAATATCGCACGTCCTCTTTCGGAATCTCCTGCATGACTTAAAACCTGACCAGGAAGAAACTCTGCGCCCAAGACTTCGATGCGTTGATCTGGTGGCACGAACGCTTTGAACAAATCGCGCACCGCTGGATTGGAAGAGGCGTAACCTTTTCGAGCTATTTCATCTACCCCTGCCGGATCAATCTGTTTGGTGGAAATCATGCGCGACAATTGCATTGCACCCCGGACCGTGTTCAACATTGTTCCAACAGTGTCCGCGGAGAATCCGCTGGAAATCGCCGGAGCCATCTCCCTTTTTCCCAACGCTGAAGACATGGAGGCAATCCATTCATAAACCAGCTCCGCACCCAGCGGATCCACATGCTTGGAACCAAGATATGGCATGTGGCCGGTGCCGGATTTAACTATTCTATAATAAAGCAGGGAGCTGAAAGGATCACCGGGAGTTACCACGCTGGATTCAGGAATTCCAAATTGGCCGCGCATGGGCACTGCTCTTAGCAGCCCGGCTTTTTCCAGCGGCATATCGAAATTTAAGTAGGAGAGCACAGAGCCTCCAGCATGTTCCCGATGACAATGAGCACAATTCGCATGGAGATAGGAACGGGCTCGATCAGCGGTTGTCAAACTGCGATCCGACGGTTTGGACAGAACCGATTTCGCAACTGAATTTGTCAAATCGGGCAGAAGACCTAGTCGTTCAAGCTGTTTCCACTGACCCTGTTTTTCATTCTTTGTCCCGCTCAAAGAAACTCCTTTCAATTGCGGCTCATTAAACCCAAGAACATTTCCAGCCCAGGGATTGTGGCAGCGCAGACACTCGGCACGACTGTGGAAACGCCATGCCTGGACATCACGGCCCGGAATGGAGATTTCAGCGTCACGTCCATTCTTATCCACCAAAATTGCATCTTGCTGGTTTGCCTGCCACTCGTAGGAGTAGCCGTTCCACCCTTGACCATCGAAATGCAACAGTTGCGTTTCGATCCGACGCGAGAGTTTACCCGATTGATTGGTGAAACCAACGGTTCGTGCCAGCACTGCGTTGGAGGGAAACCACCAGTTGCCATTGGACAATGCGAGAGCACTATTTTCAGGCAGGGCGATAAACCGTTGGGCCGTCGCCCCGTCAGTCCACAACTCCGCTGAAACCTCGTAGGGATAAACACCGGGCATCGGCAGCGGTTCGCCCGCTCCGGAAATTTTAAACAAACCTGTCTCCGAAATCCGGGTGGGAAACTCACTTTTCTTACCGGCGACCGGGTTTGGAATTAAACCGTAAATGGAGCCGGCAAAATCGAGAATATAAAGTTCCCCGTAGTTGTCCTCGCCAAAGGAAATGATCTTGTAAGGGGCGTCGTACAGTTCAGTGACGCTGATGATTCGACTGCCGTCATGACGTAACGCCCAGATTTTTCCTGTTTCCCAATCCCCGTAGATATAAGCGCCGATCAGTTCCTTCAAAAGTTTGCCCCGGTAAACATACCCACCGGTTATCGATGCAGCCTCGGAATGTGAATGGGATATCGCAGGGGGCAAAATAGGTCCCGGCCCTTTTTTTCCGGATTCTCTTACTTTGTGCGGCCCTTCCATGATGCTCCAACCATAATTCCCCCCTTTTTGCACCCGAAAAATCATTTCCCAAAGTTCCCACCCAACATCCCCAACCCAGAGGTCGCCGCGAACCTTGTCAAAACTCATTTTCCATGGGTTACGAAATCCAAAGGCGAAAATCTCAGGACGAGCACCGGCAAGATTGACAAAGGGATTGTCCTCAGGAATCCGATAAGCTTTTCCTGATTGCTGCGCATTCACGTCGATACGAAGAATCGAGGATAAAAGGTCCGAAACGTCCTGGCCGGTATTAAAACCATCAGGTGGGTCGGGGGCGGCTGCGTCTCCGGTGGCAATGTAAAGGAATCCGTCAGGCCCGAAGCGCAGGCAACCAGCATTGTGACCTCCACCGCGAAAGGTGAGCAAGATTTTCTCCGACTCCGGAATGGCGCGCAGTTTTCCATTCAATTCGACTTTCAACTCAGAAACCCGCGAACCATCTGCAAGGTCACCGCCGAGGATGTAACAGACATAGACCTTCGGATTGGCAGGAAATTTTGGATGGAAAACCAGGCCGAAAACCTGAGCTGATTTGGAATCGAGGTGCTTGACGTCCAGGAAGAGTTCAGGTTTTCCGTCCGTGGAATTGGTCTGGAAAGAATAAACTTTTCCAGACAGTTCAAGAACGAACAGGCGATCGCTCGCGGGAGCTGATATCATTTCAACCGGTTCCTGAAACTTGAGGTGAGAAAAGAGCGGAGTGGTGATGTAAGGGGATGGAGGTTCGGGCGAACCTTTCACCTGCGAATTTGTCCAAGGCTGACGTAAGATCGGGGCCAGTGGCGGGGAATTCAAAGTGGATGGCTGAGCCTGCGCATCAAAGAAGAGGGAGAAAAAAAGCAGACAAACGAGTGTTCGACTTGAGTTTTTCACGATGGCACGAGTTATCAATATGACAACGCGCAAATACAAGACTTTCCTTGGAGGAATTATCTCGCAGCAACCTGCTTCACCGTGGGTTCGCTTGGGAAGAAGATCTGGAAGCCTTGTCGCAAGTTTTAGAAATCCTCCAGGCGCTACCTGGAGATTGCCGGCAAGTGATGCTGGCGTCCTGAATCACACCACGATTTCTTTGCCACCCGTCTTGCCTAGAATCGCGAAAGCATCAAAACAATCCTCACGCCGATGACCACCGCAATCACGAGGAGGAACATACCCGAGACGTGAGACATGCGGACAAGGGTCTTGGTGCTGAAAGTCTTTCCGCTCCTGGCCACCATGTAACTTAGAAGCAGAAACCAGGCGGCGGCACCGAGACCAACCCCGGAAACACACATCAACTTGCTGAGCCAGTTGGCTTCAACCCAGTCATGCGAAGCAAAGGTGGCGGCGATGGTCATCCAGTAAAGCAACACGCCCGGATTTCCCAACACCCGGACAAAGCCGGTCATGAATGCCGAGTGCGGATGGAGTTTTTCCTCAATTTTATCCGCGCTCTTGGATGTGCTCGGGACGGAACGTGCCATCAGATATTTGATTCCGAGAAACAACATCAGAATAAAGCTGATGAGCTCAATGGTGGCTTTGAACGTTTTGGAAAAAACCACCGTTCCAAACCCGGCAAATCCAACAGCGCAATAGATCATCTCCATCGCCACCGCTCCGAAACCAATCAACAAAGCCCATTTAAAACCCCGCCGGGCCCCTTCGTTGACAATGGTCACGTTGATCGGCCCGACTGGAATAGAGACCAGAAAACCGCTGAGAAACCCGGCCAGAAAGGAAAGAAGATGTGAGAAAAGCATGCAGCCTTATGTGCGGACTTCCTCGTCTGTATCGTCATCGTCTTCCTCATCCTCGATCTCCCGTCGTATGCGCCGGGAAATGTGAGGCCGGATAAAACCGTAAACCAGATAACAGGTGAACACACAGGGCAGGACGATCTGGAGGATGCGATCCCACATGATGAGAAAAAAACCGACCAGAACGATGATGGCCACCATTCGGGTGAATGGTCTTTTGGCACGCAAGTCAAGCGACTTGAAGCTCGGATATTTTACTTCACTCACCATCATTAGGGACAGCAACAAGAGAATGGCAGGAAGGATGTAGCGCCACCGGCTTTCGAGAAATTTGCTCTCCATCAAACCCTTCTGGTCCAACCACAACATAAAAAGTGTGAGTGAAGCCACCAGGCCGGCCGCCGCAGGGATGGGAAACCCGGTGAAATCCTTGGAGGCACCTCCGCCCGGCATGGCAGCAAGGCAGTTGAAACGCGCCAGCCTCAGCGCACCGCAGATCAAATAGACCGAGGCGATAAACCATCCAAGCTGCGGGTAATCCGTAAAAACGCCAGCCAGCACGATTCGATGCACCAGGAAGGCGGGCGCCGCTCCGAACGAGATGATATCCGCCAGGGAATCAAACTCACGTCCGAACGGACTTTCACAACCTCCAAGTCGGGCCACGCGCCCATCAAGCAGATCAAAAATACAGGCCAGCAGGATGAAAAAAAGGGCCAGCCGGATGTCCTTGAAATTCCCCAGGCTGATGTCGGCCTCCACAATCTTGGTGAGTGCCACAAATCCGCAAAACAAATTCCCCGCCGTCATGAGGTTCGGCAGAAAATAAATCTTCAGCTTTTCTGTTTTGGTGCTGCTCAAGTCTGCTTCAGCCATAATGATCGGACTTAAACTGATCGTTCTTAATTGCTATGGCAACTTTGCACAATCATTTGTTTGTCCTGACTGTCAGCGTCAGCCGCGATTAAAAACGGGTGATGCCACGGACCTCGGCTCTGGGAGCCGCAGCAGGCGGCAACTGTTGGGGTTGTGGGAGGTTCCAGACGTTCAGGTTTTGCGATGCGCTGCGGGTCACAGACGTCACAGACCTGCGGTCCCTCAAGAAACTCAGTCGCATTTAATCACACCCAACACTTAAATGGCGTGATTAAAAACGGGTGAGGCCGCAGACCGCAGCTCTGTGCTCTGTGAGCCGCCGCCGGTGACAACTGTCGGGGTTTTGGGAGGTTCCTTGTGTTCAGGTTTTGCAGCACTGCTGCGGTTCACAGAACCGCGGTCCGCCAGATTACTCAGTCGCATTTAATCACACCCGTCAGCGTCGTCCGCTTCATTCGGGCAACGTCAGAAGCCCGCCCTTTACACCCTGGTTCCTGCGACTAACTTAAAACCGATGTCCTGCAAGTTTAAAACGAAAATCCCGCAGCACTGACACCATGCGATTCAGCCCGGTTTTACTCTCGCTTTTGCTCGCAATCATCGGCTTTTTGCTCGGTTTTCAGGCGGGAAAAAAAAACACCCCGAAGCAGGTCGCCCAGGCAGAAGCGCCTTCGAAACAGGCATCGGGCCAGCCTGCTGGAAAAAAGCGGGGCTCTCCTACAATCTCCCACACAAACAGCCTCATCATTGATTCTTCCGAATCCTTTTTCGCTGGGATTTCATCCTTCCGCTCCGGACCTCTGGGTCTGAATCAGGAGGGGATCACGCGATTGTGTGAATCGGTTCCTTTGAGCCTGATTCCTGTTTTGCTGAAAGATCTGGTGAAAATTAACATCAGAGAACTCCGGTTGGCGGTTCAAGGCGCACTGGTCGAACGATGGGCCGGCCATGCCATAGATGTGGCGCTGCATTATTCGGAGGGTCTTGCGAATTTTGATGAAAAAAACTCCTGCTTGCAGCGGGTTGTCAAGGCATGGGCTATGCTGGATGCTGAAGCCGCCCTGGCCTGGGCTGCAAAACAACCCGCCGGACCTTCCCAAAAACAGCTTCAACACGACATCTACCGCAGCCTGGCAACGAAAGATCCGCAGCTGGCCTGGAGCCGGGCCGCACAGGATCCGGCAAACTTCAGGGAGGTGAGCGGCATCATCATGGAGGCCTGGATTTCCGTAGACCCCGCCCTCGCCGCTTCCCAGATTTCCAAACTCCTCCCAAGCCAGCAGGAATACCTGACGCGAAACCTCGTCGCGCACTGGTGCGAAAGCGATCCGAATGCGGCGATGGATTGGGCGCTGAACCTGCCCCAGGGGAAAAACCGGAACGCCGCCCTGCCCACCATTATTTCCACCCTTGCACGGACCGACCCGCATCAGGCCGCTTCGCTGGCGCTGGCGCTTCCCGCTGGTTCCACCAGGAATGATGTCATCACCATGGTGGCTTCAGAATGGGCCGGGAACGATCTTGCTGGAGCGATGGAATGGGTCAAATCACTGCCGGAAAGCGCGGCCAAACAAAATGCCTTTTCCAATCTCGGCCACACCTGGGCGCAACAAGACCTCAAGGGAGCGGTGGATTATGTAAAATCACTTCCGGAAGATGGTTTCAAGAAAAGCTTGGTCAACAATGTGGTGGCCCTTTGGGCTCGTGAAAACCCTTCTGAGGCCTGGACCTGGGTCTCTGCATTCCCGGAAACCGTGTGGAAAAACCAGGTAGTGCAAAATCTTCTCACCGCAGTCTCTTCAGACAACCCGGGACTCGCGGCAGAATTGATCTCCGGCTTGCCCGCAGGCAACACCCGCAAAACCGCATTAAACGCCCTCGTATCCACTTGGCTGCCAGAAAACCCTGCGGCGGCCATGGAATGGGTAAAATCATTGCCTGAAGAATCGAAGGCCATCGCACTCAGGGCTGTGGCCTACCAACTGCCGCAGGCCGACCCACAGCTCGCAGCGCAACTTCTGCCTACCATACCCCCCGGTCATCTGCGCAATGAATATATCGCCAACGTCGCCTCGGCCCTGGCCCAGACCGATCTCGACTCTGCGCTTCAATGGGTGAAAGCGCTCCCGGAATCGAACGTCAAAACCGAAGCCTTAAAATCGGTCGGTCTGCAATGGGTTCAATCCGATCCCAAAGGGGCTCTTTCCCTGGTCGAAACAGTCACAGACCCTTTGCAGCGTCAGGGCATGATGACGACGTTGATCGGACACTGGTCGGCCCTGGAGCCTGAATCGGCCCTGAACTACGTGCAACAGCTTCCGGAAGGCGAAATGCGGAACGAAGCACGAACCGCCCTCGCGACTGCGCTGGGCGAATCGCTGCCACTGAAGGCTGCGGAGATCTTGGGAACACTTCCCGTCCAAAAACAACTGGAGCTGGCTCCACAGCTTGCAAGTCAGTGGGCGGGTGCGGACCCGCAGGCGGCAGCCTCCTGGGCCTCGACACTGACGGATCCACAAACCCGGCAAAATGCCCTGATCAATATTGCCTCCCAGTGGATCGATGCCGATCCCGCAGGAGCAGGCCAGTGGATTCAAAGCCGCGAACCAGATTCCGACCGGGAACCGTTGCTGGTCCATTATGTCTCACAGCTTTCTTCCCAGGCCCCGGAAATCGCTGCCGCCTGGGTTGACAAAATCCAGGATGAAGCACAGAGGCTCTCACAGTCGGAAAACATCGTCAGAAGCTGGATGAACACTGATCCGCAGGCTGCCCGGGATTGGCTTGCACGATCCAGTCTGGACGAAGTATTGAAGAATGAAATCCTGCAGGGCGCACCATAACGGAGAGGGATTTGTGCCTTCCGGCGGTGATCGTGGTGGGAATGAGGCGAATTATTTTTTGGCATTACATTAACTTTGTCCATGATTGAACACGCAAACCTATCCAATCAGCGTCATGAAAATCCAAAGCCTTGCATGTAACCTTCTCTTTCTCCTCGCGTCCTGCACATCCATCGGTTTTGCCGGCAACTGGCCGGCCTGGCGCGGCCCCGCAGGCAACGGCATAAGCCCCGAAAAATCGGTCCCTTCAGAATGGAACGAGAAAAAGAATGTGCGTTGGAAAATCCCGCTCGATTCACCGGGCAATTCCACCCCGGTTGTCTGGGACAAAAAGATTTTCCTGACCCAGTCCTCGGGCGACGGCACCAGACGTTCAGTGATTTGTTATGATCGCGGCAGCGGAAAACAATTGTGGGAAGCCGGCGCCACCTACGCCGAGAAGGAGGAGTCGCATAAGACCAACCCCCAGGCATCGGCCTCGCCTGTCACCGACGGGGAGGTCGTCAGCGCATGGTTTGGCTCTGCCGGGGTGTATTGCTACGACATGGAAGGCCGGGAACTCTGGAGACGGGATCTTGGAAAACAACATCACACATGGGGATACGGTTCCTCTCCGGTCCTGCACGAGAATCTTGTCATCGTAAACTTCGGACCAGGAACCAATGCTTTTCTCATCGCCCTGGATAAAAAGACTGGAAAAACCGTCTGGCGTCATGAGGTGCCCGAAATTGAACCGAAGGAGAGAACGGATGGTTTCGCCGGCAAAGGCAAGGGAATCATCGGTTCGTTCAGCACGCCGATATTGATCCAGGTCAACGGCAGACCCGAACTGGTCATGAGTTATCCCGAACAGGTCCGGGCCTTCAATCCAAAAACCGGCGCAATCCTCTGGACCTGCGACGGCCTGAATCCCCTGGTTTACACCTCGCCGATTTACGGTAATGGACTCGTTGTCGCCATGGGCGGCTATTTCGGCAATGCGCTGGCCGTCAAACCAGGAGGCCAGGGAAATGTGACCGACTCCCACCGTGTCTGGCTTCAGAAAAAGCATAAGTCGGGGATTGGCACGGGGGTCATTTATGGCGACCACATCTTTCTCCTCTCAGGATCCATTGTTTATTGTTATGATCTAAAAACCGGGGAAACCATCTGGTCTGAACGGGTCGCCGGGTCGGGAGCCAATTCGGATTCCTGGTCATCCATGGTTTTGATCGGTGACAGACTTTACGTTCCAAACCAGTCCTCCGAGACCGTGATTTTGCGGGCCAGCCCCAGGTTTGAAAAGATCGGCATTCATCCGTTGGATGGGGCTCTTTCCAACTCGTCGCTGGCAGTTTCTGACGGGGAAATATTCATCCGGACCCACCTCCATCTCTGGTGTATCAGCGAAAAAAAGGAGATGGCTGGAACCATGGACAGCCGGGGATTGTAACCAGCGTCGAAACAGATTCGTCTATCCCGCTACCCTCAAAGTTCGGGCAGAACAGGCGCCACACATGTTTTTGTCCAGAAACAAGCAGGGACTGCAACTCACCAGTAAAAAACATCCATATGAACTTAGCACCACTCAAAAAATTGATCCTCACGGCCATTTGCGCGGTTTCCACCCTCCTTGCAACCCAGGCGGCGGACGAGGCCAAACCCGACCCAACGGGAACTTGGACCTGGTCGATTCAGACTCAAAATGGTGAAACCCGTGAAACCACCCTTAAACTCAAGCGGGAAGGGGATAAGATCACGGGAACAATGACCGGAAGGAACGGAACCGAAACCGAGATCCAGGAAGGCAAGATCGACAAGGACCAAGTCTCCTTTCAAATCACCCGCGAACGCGAAGGGAACAAGATGGTGTCGAAATACACCGGGAAACTTTCAGGCGACAAGATCACCGGCAAAAGCGAGTCTCCCAACCGCGATGGTGAAGTCCGTTCCCGGGACTGGGAAGCCAAACGTCAGGGCGGCTCCAAGTCCAACATTTCAGGGGTTTACAAATACCAGATGAAGGTTTCGGACGACATGACGCTGGAACCGGTTCTAACTCTGAAACAAGACGGGGACAAGATCACGGGCAGCGTGATGGTCAATGACAGCGACGCCGCCATCACTGATGTGAAATATGCCGACAAAACGATTTCTTTCAAAACCACGCGCGAACGGGACGGCCAGAAATTCACCTCCAGTTACAACGGCAAAATCGAAGGCGACTCCATCACGGGTAAAATCGAATCAAAATGGGGTGATGATTTGAGAAATTTTGATTGGGAAGCGAAAAAGAGCAAAGAATAACTCCGCAAAGCTATGATTTTAAAGGTGCCAGACAGCAATGTCTGGCACCTTTTTTATTGCGTATCATGTCTGGTTTATGAACGGCTCAGCCCGCACGAGTTACCTTGATCTGGCATCTTTTTCCAACACCAACTGGGAAGCTGTGGCTGTGGGATATTTTAGCGGCACGACCGACAATTACGAAACAAAGTCACTGGAGAAACGCGCTTCTGGCTGCACAATGGAACGAGCCATTGCAGCACCCTGACACCGGGCAACACCATGACAACCGGCTGAACTCCAACGGGCACGGGAGATTCCAAATACGACGTGGACATACTGAGGGGATGGTTGGATAGGATACATATAGCGACGAGCGCCACGGGTGTAGCCGCGAGGCGCGAACGAGGGAAGATGCCCAAAGCGGCCTCTGACCGAGTGAACAACGAAGCGGATGCG
>Ga0163152_10002926_pt1 | contig 23139 bp, 21 predicted proteins | sample OliLakLV19MP8IB2_FD_148635 | JGI IMG/M metagenome (GOLD analysis project Ga0163152, IMG submission 148635) | Freshwater microbial mat bacterial communities from Lake Vanda, McMurdo Dry Valleys, Antarctica - Oligotrophic Lake LV.19.MP8.IB-2 | ecosystem: Environmental > Aquatic > Freshwater >...
CAAGTGCTGTATCTAGAGGCGGAGGCGGCAGGGGTGCGAGGCACAGGGATCGGCTGTTTCTTTGACGACCCGGTCCATGAGATCGTGGGGATCAAGGCGCGTTCGTTCCAGTCGCTCTATCACTTTACGGTAGGCGGACCGGTTGAAGATGGACGATTGATGACGCTGCCCGCCTATCATCACCTGGATAGATGATTCTGTACAGCTGCAAACATATTAGGTGCTTGGAGTATTGTTCCTCATGTTTAAAATTAAGAAAAAAACCGATAAGCCCAAGCCCACGATCCTCTATAACGTCATTGAGGATTACTCTGAGTTCGACGCGCCAGGGAATGTGACGGCCTGCGCCATGACGCACCAGGAAGACCTTCCCGCGCATGTGAAGGTTTTGTCGGAAAGCTATGAAGTTCCACTGGAGACGATGACGACCTTGCTGACCGAGGGCGGGGTCTATGTCTATCCGCAGGTCGGGGGAGTGCTGACGCGAGGGCTGTTTGCTTGCGTCATCGACACGACCGGGGTTGTGCCCAAACAGACCTTCGTTCTGGATTTGATGCAGTTTGTCGAGGCGGAGCAACTGGCCCGCGCACGATTGCTGCCTCTTTCCGACGCCGCGTTTCAGGTGTTCTCCCGTACGTTACCGGAAGAATTGAAGACGAAGCTTCAACAGAAAAATCTCGGCCTCGATTATCGAACCTTGGATCGCGCGGTGGCGAAAGGTGGCGACATCAAGTTTATCGACTTCCGCAAGGATTGGTCTCCGCATTTCAAACGACTCTGCATCATGCCGGATGGGCGATTAGTTGAGACGGGTGGATTGGAGGAGTTTGCGCAACTCCATGGCATTACGTCGGCGCAGGCTAAGACGCTGGTTGAGCAGGGGGGCACATTGGAAGTGAACGGCGAGATCCTGGCTTGTCAGATTGTGAATGGTCAGCCGGCGGTGGCTCGATTTACGGCAAAGAACTATGCGAAGGCCAAGGAGTTCGTTGCGACGAAAGGGCTCCATATTATGGATGCCTTGAGCGAAGTGGCCTACAACGATCCAGTGATGATGCGTTCCTTAGTAAGGAAGGAGCTCAGTGGAGGCCGATGAGTCAACGCGGTTCCCCCAATCGCGTTGCTGGTGGCAGGCGAAGGCCGTGATGGCTCAATCATGCGGTTTTCTGATCATCGTGTTTCTCGTCGCAGGCTGTGCAGCTCCCAAACCGATTCTCTATCCGAATGCCCATTTACAGCAGGTTGGTGAAGAGGTGGCAGATCGAGACATCGATGACTGTCGTGTGATGGCTCACGATGCTGGCGCAACTGCGAGCCAAGGCAAGAGTGGACAGGTGGCCGGCAGCACTGCCACTGGTGGGGCGATTGGGTCGGCGAGTGGAGCGGTCGGCGGAGCCGTCGTTGGTCATCCAGGCCGCGGTGCGATGGTGGGGGCTGCCGCAGGTGCGACCGGAGGATTTCTCCGTGGCTTTTTCCGGCGTTCACCACCGAGTAATGCCTATAAACAGTTTGTTCAGCGTTGTCTTAAGGAGCGAGGCTACGATCCGGTGGGATGGGAGTGAGGGCAGGATTTTGTGGAGGCGGTCTTGTGCTCTTCTTGGAAAGGGAGAAGTGGACTCCGATGAGAGTTCCGGTGACATTGGTGATGACGTCAAAGATTGAGGGAAAGCGGTTGTGGCAATAGACTTGATAGAACTCAATGCCGAGTGAAAGCGTGCCACCGATCCCGACAGCGAGGAGCAATTGCCGTGAAGGGCTGGGAGAAGTGAACAGCTGGCTTAGAAAATAGCCAAGAGGAAAAAAGAGCGCGGTATTCCCGACAATGTCGGAGAAGATATCGATAAGGTATTTTGGTGAACGGAGATCTTCAGCAGCCGGAACCCACTTGATGTATTCCCAGTGCGAGTGACCCACAAAGTTGCTCAGGGGCAATCCCCCCACCATAAGAATAAGCAGGATCCAGAGGATAAGGCAGCTCAGGTCTAGCGTTCTTGTGCGAGTACTCATTTCGAACATCGTGCTTTTATTCCTGCCGGAACCATGACGAAACGACGGTCCTATTGCCAGGCATTTACATCTTTTGACGGCAAGACTGAGGGAAGCGGCTGTACGCTGACAAAGATGATGAGGTCGAAGAAATTCGGTTAGGTCGTTATTGCTACTTGGCGAGTTCTTCGTTGACTGCTTTGAGAAGTTTATCGAGGTCGAATGGCTTTTCGAAGACGCGCCGGGCTCCAAAGAGTTTTGCCACGTCGAGAAAATTGCGGTCGCCTTGGGCTCCGGTCATAGCGATGACCTTCGCGTCGAGATATTCTCTCGTCAGTTGTAATGTGGTTTCGAGGCCATCCGTTCCTGGCATAAGGATGTCCATGAGAACCAGGTCCACTTTATTCTGCTGGTACAGAGCCAAGCCTTCTCCACCGTCGCAGGCTTCGAGCACACGATGGTTGGCCCTCTGAAGGACTTCCTTTAAAAGGCTCCTGATGGATTCTTCGTCGTCGATAACAAGGATTGTAGCCATAGTGCAAAACGTATCCGTAATGTTTCCGATCTTACCTTTGTTGGGTTCCTCTGTCCAGGGAGAAGTTGATGTGAGGCGATGGACGTTAGGGTGCTGGCGAGGATGGAATAAGCCGTTGCATCGGTGAAGTTGCTGTCGTAGGGATCGATGGCTCGGCGGGGACGAACATGCTGCGTAGCAACGCTTGCCCACTGACTGAACGAGCGAAGGAGAGGAATGATTCCGTAAGCGGATCCGGTTGCAGCGACGTGAGCATGAGGACCGGCCGGCGCAGAGGGTAGCGCCCATTTTTCACGGTGGCGTCTCCCGGGTCGGCCTGATCGACCGTCAGTATATGAATGGAAATGCCGTCTTCTTGGGCTTTCAATGCCGCAGCCAATGAAAGATAGCTGATCGTGGCGTCCCGCCCAGACACCAGGTTTAAGAGTGTTTGATCGGAGCGAACCGGTGCCGCGGATGCCACGATAGGGTTCGTAAGACCCAGGGCGCGTTGCAGCCCGGACGTAAGATTATTTACCGCGGTGCGAGGGATCACTTCGACTTTGGCTGGTGCGCCATCCAGCTCAGACCAGCTAGTGATCTGAGCGGCAAATAACCCTTTGACTTGGGCGCTAGACACTGCTGTGACGGGGTTCGAGAAATTGACAATGACCGCGATGCCATCCCACGCGATTTGCGTGGCCTTGAGCGCAAGATCTGATTGGTCGGTGACTGCGATCTGTGCTTCTCCAGATTTTACCAGATGAACGGCTCTTACGGTACTGTCCCATTCGATGTCGATGGCCGTGCCTGGATGCAGCCGCTCATACGCCTTGGCCAGATCTTGTACCACAGGCAATTCAGGACCATAGCCTGCGATGAGGATACGGCCAGTGAGGCCAGCGGTGGCATCGCTGAAGAGCATAAGCCCACAGGTGAGCAGTGCTGTCCCCGCACAGAAAGTGTAACGATGACACGAAGCAAGCAGTGTATGTGGTGTCACGATTAATGTCCTCTTATGTTCGATCATATCAGAGATCAGCCACTGAGATTTATGGGAAGAGTGGTCCGTTCACCGGCCATGACCCGATCCTGTGGATGAGGTTTTCGCCGCGATGGTGATACGTCTGATATCGGGAAAATCCCGTGGGATTGTTGGTTTGATTGAACGGCGCATAGAGGAAAAGGTTGACGAACCATTGTGCATTTGATACAAGCGCAAGAGTAGTCCTGACAAGCTGCAATGCACCTTTCTCTCGGAGCCGTTAATTGCAACATCACGATTCTTGGTCTTGGACCCGCCGGTCTTTCTTGAAAACGTCTGTTGTCGGGCTGCTGTTACTTGGCAGCAGGCTGCTCTGTCCCTCGATCGTACGTGCGGACGAACTTCCCGATGGGGAGTTGACGTTTTTCAACGTGCATACGAACGAGCGGTTGCGGGTTCGCTATCGAGACGACGCAGGCAACTATGACCTAACGGCGCTGGATGAGGTGAACCATATTCTTCGTTGCCATCACACGGGAGAAGTGGCCGCCATCGACGTGCGAATGCTAGAGCACGTGAATCTCGTGCAGAAAGCGGTCGATGGTGCCGGGGAGATCCACGTGATTTCCGGTTATCGGTCGCCCGCCTACAATGCACAGCTCGTGAAGCGGAGCCGACGAGTGGCGCGGCACAGCCTACATGTAGAGGGGCAGGCACTCGATTTCTACATTCCTGGCGCCACCCCTCGTGAGCTGCGGTATGCTGCTCTGAAGCTTCAGTACGGTGGGGTTGGGTACTATCCGCGTAAGAACTTCATTCATCTCGATTGCGGTCCGTTCCGCACCTGGTAATTCTCCTCTCGCAGACTCCTGAAACCTCCCATCGGCGACGTTCACGTCTCACGCGATCGCTGAACTTTTCCAGCGTTCTGCTCGATCAGGCTCGCTTGAGGAACAGCACCGATAAGGGCGGGAGTGTGACTGCGAGTGAATGGGGTAGGCCATGAGAGGGGAGGGCCTGTGTCTGGAGCCCGCCTGCATTTCCCACGTTGCTCCCACCGTACGCCGAGGCATCGCTGTTTAACAGTTCACGGTAGTAGCCTTCGCGAGGCACGCCAATTCGATAGTTGTAGCGGGGGACAGGGGTGAAGTTACACACACACAATATATGGTTCTCCTGGTCCTTGGCTTTTCTCAAGAAGGCGATCACGGAATGATCCGCATCGCGAAAGTCGACCCATTGGAAGCCGGTCCAGTCGTGATCGAGTTCGTGTAGCGCCGGCTCCTGGCGGTAGAGCCAGTTAAGATCCCGCACGAACCGCTGGAGCCCCACATGTCGATCTAGAGCGCAGAGATGCCATTCCAGACTGGTGTCATGGTTCCACTCACGCCATTGCCCGAACTCTCCACCCATGAACAGCATTTTTTTGCCGGGATGCCCATACATGAAGCTGTATAGAGCGCGGAGGTTGGCAAAGCGTTGCCACTCGTCGCCGGGCATCTTGTCGAGCAACGCCCGCTTTCCGTGCACCACTTCGTCGTGCGAGAGCACCAGTACAAAGTTTTCATTGAAGGCATAGAGGAGTCCGAAGGTGAGCTGATTCTGGTGGAAGGGACGGTGGCCGGCATCGCGGCTGAAATATTCCAGCATGTCGTGCATCCAGCCCATGTTCCACTTGAATGTGAAGCCGAGTCCTCCCGCATAGGTAGGGCGTGAGACTCCCGGCCAGGACGTGGATTCTTCGGCGATGGTGATGGCGCCAGGGAAGTCACGGTGGACCAGGACATTCAAGTCTTTGAATAGCGTGACCGCTCCGAGGTTTTCGTGCCCGCCGAACTGATTGGGAATCCATTCTCCTTCTTTCCGACCATAATCGAGGTAGAGCATCGAGGCGACGGCATCTACGCGAAGCCCATCGATATGGTAACGATCCAGCCAGAAGAGCGCGCTGTTCAGTAGGAAGTTCCGGACCTCGACTCGATCGTAATTAAAGATACGGCTGTGCCAGTCAGGATGGTAGCCGAGTCTCGGGTCGGCATGGTCGTAGAGATGTGTGCCGTCAAACTGGGACAGTCCGTGCGGATCATCCGGGAAATGCGCGGGGGTCCAGTCCATGAGCACACCGATTCCGGACTGATGTGCTGTGTCGACGAAGGCCATGAAGTCTTCGGGCGATCCGTGCCGGCTGGTTGCGGCGAAATAACCGGTGGTTTGATAACCCCAGGATCCGTCGAACGGATGTTCGGTGATCGGAAGAAGCTCGACGTGGGTATAGCCCATATTCTTCACGTAGGGGATGAGCTTTTCGGCAAGCTCTGAATACGTGAGCCAGCGATTCTCTTCCGCTGGGATACGCATCCAGGATCCGAGATGGGCCTCGTAAATTGAGAGAGGCATGGCGAGTGGGTCTTGCTGTGCCCGAGCCGCCATCCAGGACTGGTCCTTCCAGCGGTAGGGAGCGAGCGAGTGGACAATCGACGCGGTCTTGGGGCGCAGCTCCGCTGCGACCGCATAGGGATCGGCTTTCAGGAGCGAGGTGTCATGATGACGCGAACGGATTTCATATTTATAGAGTGTGCCGTCAGTGAGGTCCGGAATGAAGAGTTCCCAAAGTCCGGTGGCTCCGCGATTTGTCATGGGATGGCGGCGGCCATCCCATTGGTTAAAGTCGCCTACGACGCTGACTCGGAGGGCGTTCGGTGCCCAGACGACAAAATGGACTCCAGCGATCCCCTGCACGGTCCTGAGATGGGCGCCCATTGCTTCATAGGCTTTAAAGAAGGTGCCCTCAGCAAAGAGATGCAGTTCAAAGTCGCTGAGAAGGGGGGGGAAGGCGTAGGAATCATGCCGCTCCGAGACCTGTCCCGCATGGTCGGTGATGCGAAGACGATACGGGACCGTCCCGAGCGGCCCTGGAACGATCGCTTCGAACACACCGGCCTCATGGAGACGCGACATGGGAATGGGCTCCCAACTTCGCTCATTGAGGATCAGTAGAACGTTGGTGGCCTCCGGCAAAAAACATCGAATTGCAACGGTAGGGGAACTGCCCTGGGCCATCGGATGGGCGCCGAGAATGGCGAGGGGATCCCAGTGCTGGCCCTGGATGAGTTGTTCAAGTTGATCGAATGACAAACCAGACATATACGGAGACTCCTCGGTGTGTAGGCCGTATCGTAAGAGGGCCGCGGCTGGAATGGAAGAGGAAAACGCATTGAGATGTCCGCCTATAAAGCTTCGTGTGATGTGCCTTGTCGCGCCGTGTGTATGAGGGACTGATCGAGGACTCTACGCCCTGAATCGTTCAGCGAGCCGAGTCTGCACAGTAATGGTTCTATCACTGGATCCTTCGTGACGTAGTCCGGTCCATCGGTGATAAGTAGAAAGACTATTTGGTTAGGGGTTCCGTGTCATTTATGATATTGATCTTGCGTAGTATCTATAGGCATGGAGGCCCCTGCCACAGATGGTCAGTCGGTGTCGAAACGTCATCGTTTAGTCATAGGGAGTACAGAATGCGATTTCTGAGATACGCCAATGCCGACAGTTAATCCACGAGATCAGAAGGTTGTGATCATCGGCGGTGGACCGGCTGGGCTTACGGCTGCGTATCAGCTGTCGAAGGTCGGCGCGAAGTCCGTGGTCCTCGAGAAAGATGCGATACTCGGCGGCATCTCCAGAACGGTGGAGTATAAAGGCTACCATTTTGACATCGGCGGCCACCGGTTTTTCACGAAGGTTTCCGTCGTGGATAAAATGTGGAGAGAGGTACTTCCCGAGGGAGACTTTCTGCATCGCCAGCGCTTGTCCAGGATCTACTACAACGGAAAGTTCTTCTTCTATCCCCTCAAGCCAGTCAATGCCTTGTTCGGGTTAGGAATTTTCAACAGTCTGCTCATCCTGATCAGTTATGTCTGGGCGCAACTCTTTCCCCAGATGCCGGAAGATAATTTTGAGTCGTGGGTCTCCAATCGATTCGGCAAGCGGCTGTATCTGACTTTCTTTAAAACCTACACTGAAAAAGTCTGGGGCATGCCGGCGAATACGATTGCCGCTGATTGGGCGGCGCAGCGGATTAAAGGGCTGTCACTGTTGGTGGCCGTCAAAAATGCGCTGATCAAACAGTCGACGGAGAAGGGGTCGGTTGTCAAAACGTTGATCGACGCGTTCGATTACCCCAAACGTGGTCCTGGAATGATGTGGGAGCTCGTTGGAGAGTTGGTCAAGAAGGATGGAAGTCAGGTGCATCTCGGCGCATCGGTTGACGCCATTCGTTGGGCCGGTCATCGAGTTGAGGGGATGGATGTCTCGATGCAGGGTCGAAGTGAATCCCTGACGGGCACGCACTATATCAGCAGCATGCCGATCAGGGAACTGATTCATAAAATGAATCCACCTGCGCCCGATGACGTCATCGCCGCAGCTGACCGTCTGAAGTACCGTGACTTTTTGACGGTCGCACTGATCGTGAATAAGAAGGACCTGTTTCCCGATAATTGGATCTATATTCACGACTCGCAGGTTAAGGTCGGACGGATTCAGAACTTCAAGAACTGGAGTCCGTACATGGTTCCGGACCAGAACAAGACCTGTTTGGGGCTGGAGTATTTTTGCTTCGAGGGAGACGGATTATGGACGATGAGCGACAAAGATCTCATCGAGCTCGGAACACGCGAACTTGAATTGATCAACATTGCCAAGGCTGGGGATGTCGAAGACGGAGCGATTGTGCGAATGCCGAAAGCCTATCCCGTCTACGATGCAGACTATCAAATGGCGCTCACCTGTATCCGGAAGTTTCTGGACGGTTTCCAAAACCTGCAAGTGGTGGGGCGCAATGGTATGCATCGGTACAACAATCAGGACCACTCGATGCTGACGGCCATGCTGGCAGTAGAGAATATTCAAGGTGCACGGCATGATCTCTGGCAAGTGAACGCGGAGCAAGAGTATCACGAAGAGGCTAAAGCTGAGGGTGTCACGGCCAAAGATCAACTCCGTGCCGTGGCCTCTACGCAACCGTTGGTTCCACAAGCTGTGCCCGCGGGCCTTTCGCAGCGGATGGCAATAGCCTTCGCGCGGCTCGACAAACTGGCGTTTGCCACGGCCTGCGGCGTCGTTGCGGGGACGGCCTGTTTGCTCGCAACCGTCTGGGCCTTTTTCAACGGCGGAGCACTCGCCGAGGGGATGGCCTTGCTCGCTGAATTCCTCCCCGGTTATCAGGTGAGCGTTTCAGGAGGAGTGATCGCGGCAGCCTATGTGTTCTTCTGGACGTTTCTGTGGGCATGGCTGTTTGCCTATCTTCGGAATTTCTCTTTAGCTTTTGTCATCTATCGAGCGAAGCGTAAAGCTGAGATACTGTCGTTTCAAACTTTCCTCGATCACTACTAGTTCATACGTAATTGAATGAGGGGATTACCGATGGCAAAAGTCACAGATCTTGATGATGAAGTCCTGTTCAGTTCGGTGCTGAGACTGAAGAGCAAAGTGTTCGGACTCGTGCTGGGTCTCTTGTGCGGGTCGGCGATCTTTATCGCGACGAATTGGCTTTTGTTAAAGGGGGGCCATGAGACGGAGACGGGGGCCTATGTGGTCGGGCCGCATCTAGAACTTTTGGGTCAGTTCTTTCCCGGGTACCACGTGTCTTTCATGGGTAGTTTGATAGGGTTTCTCTACGGCTTTGCCTGTGGCACGATTGCAGGGTCAGCTGTGGGGGCGATCTACAACGCGATCGTGAGTCGGAGAAATTAGTATGGGTCATGCAGGTATCCAGGTATTTCCACCTCATCAATCGCGAGAGGACCATGCCGTCGGCTCCGCCGATCAGATTCCCATGTTGTCCGTGGTCATCCCGGTTTTTAACGAAGCGGAGAACATTACGACCTTGCTTGCGCGTCTCAGCGGGGTGTTGAACGACCTGGTGCCGGATTATGAAATTGTGGTGGTCGACGATGGCAGCCGGGACGAGAGTCCGGCAATCTTGAGACAGTGCGTCGCGAGTGATCCTCATGTCGTGGTGGTTGAGTTAGCCAGAAATTTCGGACATCAAATTGCGATCAGTGCCGGGCTTGAGCATAGCCGGGGACGTGCTGTCTGCATCATGGACGCGGACTTGCAGGATCCTCCGGAAGTCGTGCCCCAGTTTCTAGCCGAGTGGCGTCGAGGCGCCGACGTGGTGTACGCGATCCGCACGGCTCGGAAGGAAGGCTGGTTCAAACGCGCGGCATACGCGATGTTCTATCGACTTATGCAGCGAATCGCGCATATTCAAATCCCTCTGGATGCAGGCGATTTTTGTGTGATGGATCGCCGCGTCGTAGATTTGCTTGTGCGGATGCCTGAGCGCAATCGCTTTGTGCGTGGTATCCGAAGCTGGGTGGGTTTTACGCAAGTGGGTGTGACGTATGAGCGCCAAGCGCGGCATGCCGGTGAGCCCAAGTACACCTATCGCAAGTTACTATATTTGGCGCTCGACGGACTGCTCTCGTTCAGCTATATGCCGCTACGGGTCATTACCCTCTTGGGTATGGGCGTGTCGCTATTTTCGTTTGGCGTCGCGCTATTTTATTTGGGGCAAAAACTGCTCTTCGGCATCGGTGTGCCAGGTTTTGCCACCTTGGTTATCGCGATCTTCTTTCTCTCCGGGATTCAAATGCTGACAATGGGGGTCATTGGGGAATACATCGGTCGGATCTCCGAAGAGGTCAAACAACGTCCGCTATATGTGGTCCGTCAAGTGACAAAGACGCAAGCTCCATTGTCAATCGTCCGCCGTTGATCAGGAGACTGAACCATCAGGATTCTCATGTTCGACAACGAGTTTCCGCCGCTGGGCGGTGGAACCGGGGTTGTCAATTATCATCTATTTCAACAGTTCAGTGAACAGGCTGACGTGACAGTCGACCTGGTCACTTCCTCCCGTGACCGTTGTGCCTACGAACGCGAGCGTTTCTCCGAGCGGATCACGCTCTACAAGGTGCCTGTCGATAATGGCAATATTCATCATGCGACCAACCGAGAGTTGCTTCGATATGCCTGGAGAGGATTATGGCAGGCAGAACGGCTTCAGCAGCGGTTCCACTACGATCTTAGTTTTGCCTTTGCCGGTGTGCCTGCAGGCGCCATGAGCTACTGGCTGTCCCTCCGGACGGGATTGCCCTATCTCGTGTCGCTCCAGGGGCCTGATGTGCCGGGATTTGAAGCGCGGTATACCCCTCTCTATCCAGTCTTGAAACCGTTGCTTCGCCGTATCTGGCGTCGGGCTGGAGCAGTGACCGCCATCAGTCAGGAGCAATGTGCGTTGGTTCACCAGACCCTTCCCGGTCTTCCCCTCGCTGTGGTCCCTAATGGCGTGGATACATTGGCGTTTACTCCCTCGCAGATTCCCCGTTACGGGCAGGAGGTTTCGATCCTCTGTGTGGCGAGATTGATTGAGCGAAAGGGGCAGAATCATTTGCTGCAGGCGATCGCCCGGCTGCGAAAAGAAACGTCCACTGCCGTGAAATTGGTATTGGTCGGAACAGGCGATGCGGAGCAGGCTCTTCGGTCGTTGGCAAACGAGTTAGGGATTCAAGATGCCGTCAGTTTCCGGGGGTACGTCGCTCGGGAGTCGATGCCGACTGTGTACCAGGAATCGGATATTTTTGTATTGCCGTCAGAACATGAAGGGATGTCGATTGCGCTGCTCGAGGCAATGGCCTCCGGGTTGCCGGTTGTGGTGACAGATACGGGCGGAACGGCGGAATTAGTCTCACGGAATATCAATGGTGAGATCGTTCGTTGGGCTGAGGTCGATGAACTCAAGAATGCCCTGCGTCGGCTTGTGGACGATCCCTGCCGTCGACAGGCGTTCGGGCATGTCAGCCGGGAACGGGCATTAGCTTTTGGCTGGCCGAGTCTTGCGGATCGGTATCTGAGCCTGTGTCGGGAGGTGGCTGGTCAGGCTTCCTCTGGATCAGCTTATATCCAGCGGGCTGCGTCACCATCGGCAGCGGTGTCCGAACTAGGCCGTGCAAGAGATCCGTTGTGAAGACGCCGCTCCATATCTGCATCCTGACTAGCCAGTATTTTGACTGGGGCATCTACGGCGGCTTCGGGAGCATGTCGAGAAAGCTGGCAGAAAGTCTTGTGCTGGCCGGACATGCCGTGACGGTGATTGTGCCTCGTCGAGCCGGCCAACAGGCTGTCGAGTCGATCAACGGAGTAGCGGTGCACAGTTTTTCCCCGTTCAATGTGTCTGAAGCCTGTCGGTTGATCAAGACCGTCCCCGCCGATCTATTCCACTCACAAGAACCGACCGTCCTGACCTATCTGGCTCAAAAGCTCTTGCCTGACCGGGTGCATGTCGTCACGTGCCGCGATCCTCGCGATGCGCACGATTGGTGGGTTGAGTTTCGTTATGCCACTCCGATGCGTCGGCTGCTGACGCCAATCAATTATTTGACGGAGTCTAGTTTTCTGGTGAAGCAGGCTGTGCGACGTGCTGATCGTGTATTTGTTCCGGCATATTTTCTTCAAGAGAAAGTGAAACGGCTGTATCGGCTTCCTGAGTTGCCTGGGTTTCTTCCAAACCTGATTGATGTGCCGGCGACCGTCCCTCAGAAGGACGGGTCGCCGACGATGACCTTCGTTGCCCGCTGGGATAAGCGCAAACGCCCGTGGCTCTTCCTGGAGCTCGCGAGACAGTTTCCCGAACACAAATTCATTGCGGTCGGAAAGGGAAGTGCGTCAGCTGAGGTAGAATACGATGGAGGATTGAGAAGGCAGTTTGCGAATGTGCCCAATCTCGAAATGCCGGGCTTCATTGACCGATTTCGAGAGCCGGAGCGGATGGAACGGATTCTTGCTGGTACCTGGGTCTTCGTCAGCACGGCGGCTCGAGAGGGATTACCCCTGACATTCTTGGAGGCAGCCGCTCATGGATGCGCTATTCTCAGTAGTGAAGACCCCGACAACTTTGCGACACGCTTCGGGCGACAAGTCATCGGCGATGATTTTGGCACTGCCTTGCGGGCCTTGCTGTCCGACTCGCCTCGTGAACGAGGGCAAGCCGCGTATCGCTATGTCAAAGAAACGTACGAGTGTGGGAATGCCTTAGCCTCGCACCTCGGCGAATATTCACGGCTGCTTGGAGGGTGAGGTGAGTGAGGTCCGATCGGTGTCCAAAGGCATCGTGTCTCTCGGGACTTGGTCTGTGACCAAACTGCTGGTGTCTTCGGTGGTGCTGCCGGTGTACTCCCGAACGCTGGGAGTAGAAGGTTACGGGCAGTATGCTTACTACATTGCAATTATTCTGTTCACGAGCCATTTATGCAATCTGGGGATGATGCCGGCCGCGACTAAATTTATTGCGGAACGGCCAACGGATCTTGCCTGGCGATACCATGTCGCCCGGTTTACCGGAGGCGTGAATTTGGTGGCTGCGTTGATCGTCTCAACTGTCGTGAGTTTGCTTGTCTGGTGGACATCCGGGGCCGATAGATCGGCGCTGATTCTGTCGGTAGTGCTTGCGGGTGTCATGTTGGGCGATCAAGCGTTCTTCTACGCACGAGGCGTCTTTCACGGGTTGCGTCGGGAAGAATTGGTGAGTGTACCAGGAACGATTGGTCTGGTGATTGCCGGTGCGCTTGGAGTGGTGTGTGCCGTGCTGGGAATGGGCGTGGTGGGGCCGCTGCTTGGGCAGTTTCTGGCGTATCTCCTGGTTGCCGCAGTCACGCTGCAATCTCTGCGACAGGTTGTGGGACGGGGCAGAGTGCAGGCGGAGGGCTCTGAAGTTCCCGTCTCACGAGTGCTGAAGTTCGGGGTGTCATCGATGTGTTTTACGTGGCTCGGAATGACGCTCTATTCGCTCGACATGATCATGGTTCGCCAGCTTGCCGGGAATCGGGAGGCCGGCTTGTACGCGGCGGCCGTCCAATGGTCGCAGTTCGTGTGGTTTATCCCGATCGCAGTGGAAGGGGTGATGCTTCAGGCCACGGCTCGTGGCTGGATAGAAGAGAAGACCGAGGAGATTGCCCGGATGACTGAAACGCTGCTGCGGTATGTCTTGGTATGCTGCGCGTTTCTGCTTCTGGTCGTAGTGGTATTTGCGGAAGACATCATTCGCATGTATTTCGGGCAGGATTTCGGAGAAGCAGCCACCGCTCTGCGCTGGCTCGCGCCGGGTGTCTTGGTATTTTGTATTGCACGTGTCGTGTCGCCGGTGATTCAGTCCCGTGGTCATCTCCGCCCACTCATTGCCGTGATGATGGTAGCGATGTTCAGCGATCTTGGTTTGAGCTGGGTGTTGGTGCCTCGGTATGGTGCGGTTGGCGCCGCGATGGCGACGACAGTCGTGTTTTGCGGAGTAACAATGGCCTATCTATGGCTCCTGGGTGCCGCTGGAGTCCGTGTTCTTGGAGCTCTTCCGGTTGTCGCGCTTTCTTTGCTCTGTGCGGTATCGGCGCTAGTAATGTCGGGAGTCCGGCTGATTGTGCCCTCTCCTGTCGGTGCCCTGATCATTGGAGGATCCTTGGGCATGCTTTGCTACTGGATAGGGGTATTTCGATTCAGGCTGATTCGTGTCGGTGAACTCCGGTGGTTGGTGCACACATTGCCCGGGCCGGTCCGGACGATGGGGATGCGGCTACTGCGATACCTCCAGCCTGCGTTGCTATGGCTGAAACCAAGTATGGTGGGGTACCAGGAGTGAAACAGGATGGGCATGTGGTGTCGGTGGTGATTCCCACGCTGGGACGGGAAACACTCGTGTTGGTGCAGGAGGCACTGCGCCGACAGACGCGGCTGGCCGATGAAGTGCTGATCATTCTTGACCGGGAGCGGCAGGGGGTTTCATGGGGGCGTAATACAGGGATTCGGCAGGCACAAGGCGATCTGATCGCCTTCATCGACGATGATGCCATTCCTCCGGACGATTGGCTCGAAAGATTGATCCAAGCGTTCGATGCACATGGAGCCCAAGTGGCGGGCGGGACGTTTCAGGAAACCGATCCCCTGCTCGATGCGATCCGTCGCCGGCGTCCGATGCCGGATCGCATTCTTCTGGATACCGGAGGGTGGGTCGGCAACAGCGGGAATATCATGTTTGCCCGGGTCGTGTTCGATCGTCTGCTCCAACGTGACGGCTATCTGTTCAGTGAAACATTCAAGACATCCGGAGAGGATTGGGAACTGATGGGGCGGGTGCGCCGGGATGGTGCCCGGACGGTCTACGTGCCTAATCCCGTGCGACACTTGAGGCGGGCCACGTTCTGGAGCCACTGTTGCCACAGTTTTCAGCGAGGGGTCGGGATTGCCAGCTTGTTTCGACTTCAGCGACAGTCGCCTGCTCACGTCATTCCGCAAGACAGCCTCTTGTGGGGACAGGCGGGCAAGAAAGCGCCGCCGCGATGGTTCGCCGCGATTTGGCAGAAGTTAGTGGGCCCGTTTGACATCGGATCGTTTGAGAAGCCGCAACATTTCATCGTCTATTGGCTGGGAGAGAAATGCCAGGCCATAGGATTTCTCTGGGGCCTGCTCACTCATGGCTAGCAATGTACAGGATGAGACGAAGCTCGTTCGCCTTGGCCGACCCGCCATGTTTGTGGCGGCACTGCTCATGGGGCTGGTTGGTCTGCAGAGTATTCCCCCGCTCTGGTGGGATGAGGGTTGGACGCTCTGTGTGGCTCGAACCTGGGTGGAAACGGGGCACTACGGTTGTTTGTTATCGGGACAGCCCGCGCCGCCGATGTTATCCGGACATTTTCCGATCGTGGCCTCCATCTCCGCCAGTTTCTCCCTCTTCGGGGTGGGCATTTGGCAGGCGCGTCTTGTTGGATTGCTCTATACCCTCGCCACGCTGGGCCTGCTCTATCTCCTGACTGCCAAGCTTTATAGTCGAGCAACGGGCGTTGTCGCGCTCGCCATTCTTCTGTTCGTTCCAGTGATGTGGGAAATTCACCCTATCATTCTCGGTCGACAGGTTCTGGGCGAGATGCCCATGCTGTGCTTTTTGCTGGCTGGATACTTGTCGTTTCTCATGATGGACCGGCACAGGGTGTGGTTTCTCGCTGCAGTAGGCTGGTGGGCCCTGGCCCTAATGGCCAAGAGCCAGACCGCTCCCTTTTGGATCGTCTCGCTATTGGCTCCCTTGAGTCTTGCGCTGTGGAAGAGAGACTGGCCTTTAGTCCGATGGCTCCTCGGCGGGCTCGTGTGTTCGTGGCTGTTATTTGGCTTTTTTGATCAGGCCAAGAATGCAATGATCGGACACCATACGTCAGCGTCGAGCTACGTGAGGCCTGTTGGCCTCCTCGAAGCGTCGGCGATTGTCCTCGTTGCTTCCACTCGCATCAACGTACTCCTGTTTACGTTGCACTACTGTGTGCCGGCGCTGGTCGGGTATCTGTCTGTTGTCGGGACGTTTTGGAGACAAGTCCGGTCGGTCAGACAGGGGACCTTCGCAGAGGCTGTTCGGTTGATGGTGTGGATCTTGGGCGCGAGTTGGCTGGGGTGGTTCATGTTCCTCTCCGTGGGCTGGGAGCGGTACGTGTTTCCCGCCCTATTCCTCGCGGCTCCGTTCCTTGCACATACGGTTGAAGGCCTTACTCTTGGATATTCGTGGGAGCGAATGAGGGAGGCAATGTGTGTTGGATGGACGAGGAGACAGTGTGGAGGCGATTTCCTCCATGTGATGGGAGCGGTGATTCTCCTTTTGGGGATGGGGTTGCTGGCGCTGGGGGCGCTACACAATCTTTGGTGGAGCGATCGCGACACCCAGGTTCAGGAAGTGGCGATATTTCTGAATGAAGCGACTCCTGCGAGTGCGATGATTGAGACGTTCGACAGCGAACTGTTTCTGCTACTCAATCGGCCCTTTCACTATCCGCCGGCGCAGGTCAATGTGGAATTGATTCGCCGCCAATGGCACGAAGGCTCGCCGTCGATGGGGTATGATCCGCTGATGGCGGATCCCGACTATGTTGTAGTCGGTCGCTTTGGCCGGTGGCTGGGAGTCTATGCACCCCTGGTGGAGGCCGGTCAGGTGCGGCTGATTAAACAGATCGGTCGATACGACGTGTATGAACGTGTCAGAGGTTGACAGGAGACTATGTCTGCCTACTTGTGCTCGACCTGACAGACACGTTCAACCTCTGATGACCCGTCTTGATCAATCTCCCTCTCATGGATGGTGCGGCAGGGAAGATCTCTTGCAATCGACCATTTCTGACTGCTGTCGATGTAGAGATGTGTAATCCCCCATCGTTCAATAAAAGCTCTGTCTATACTGGTCGTGAGCTGCGGCTCCAGTAAGGCTCGGTCGGTCACGACCCGATTCTGCCGACGCGATCCAAACAAGCCGTAGTTCTTTAACTCATTCGACGCGTTCAAAATGACGCTTCCTTCCGGTAAGGACTCGATCACCGCCGGAACTTCATACAGGTCGGTATTTGACCAGGTGTTGTGATGCACCCGGTTGGAAAGAAGCTGAAGAGGTTTGGCCAGGACTAACACTGCTTGGACCATCAGTGCGCCGAGCAAAAGATAGTACGAAAGCCGCTTTCCCTGGGCAGACAACAGGCCCATTCCAATAGCCATACAGACAAACAGGAGCGCGAGGACCGGTATTATGAAGCGCAAGACTTTAAAAAGAATGACCCACCAATAGCTTAAAAAAACCAGCATGGTCATGATCCAATAAAGAGCCGGTGTGAGGGCGCGTTCCCGCAAAGATTTCTGGACCGTGTACACGACTGCCATGAGGGCAATAGTCGGAATCATCGTCGCAAACACCGGTCCTAATCCCCAATTAATGGAAAAGTGGTCGCCGGCGTACCAGCAGTCAATCCAGGGCGACAGTACCCACTCAATAAGCCGCGACGAGTCAGGTCCGATACACGTGTGGTCGTATGCGAGGGGTGCTCCGAAGGTGTCTGCACGTTCACGCAAGCCGCGTGTCACCACATGAAGCCCGTGGGAATCCAGTGTGAAGTGCAGTGGATGGAGCGGGTTCCCCGTTCGCAGGAGATTGCGTATATACCAGAAACCTGAAGGAATGGCGGCGAAAACGAGAAACGTTCCACTGAGGCGTAAGGTATCTCTCCAGGTATGAGGAACGGGACCGGCTTCGTGACGGCGAAGCAAAACGGTCCCGACAGATAGAGCCAGCATGAAAGGAAGAAGTGGTACGTAGACGTAACGAGCCCCAAGGCTAAGACCGAAGGCGATTCCGGACATCGCAACGACTGTGATGAGGGAGGTATGGTCGTACAGAGGGCCAGTGATCAGGAGGGCAAGTAGATAGACACTGACAAGGAAGAAGGTGGCCGCAAACATGTCGGAGAGATTAGCCTCAAACATATTGTAAAGGATAACGGGCATGGTGGCGAATCCGATGGCGGCCAGGGCTGCATGCTCGCCGGATCCCGAAAGACGAAATGCAATGCGATAGATTGTCAGTACGGCAAGGACGCCGAAAGGGAGTGTCGCAAAGCTGGTGACACGATCGCTGCCGGTGTAGAAAGATAAGAGGAGTATCAGCTCACCATTCGATGGCATCTGGAACTTCCACGATTCCTCAAGATACGTGAGCATGCCTCGTTGTAGCCAGGTGGCAGCCAGAGGCAAATGGTAGACTTGCGCATCCCACCCTGATGGTGGCCGGGTAATCGCCTCTGCGAGGAACACACTCCAAATAGCTCCTGCAATAAGGACGACCGATTTCACGGGGGGGGAGTAGCTGTTCCACTCCTGCTGAAGCGTTCGTGAAAGTAATGTCCAGCCCAGAGAAGTGGAGGTGCGTATTTTCAGCGGCGGGCCTGTGCGCTCGGCATACAAACAGGCAAGGGTGATGAGGATCGTGATTGTGGCGATCTGCACGAGCGGGGTCCCCGTGAGGGCCGACAGAATGGCAGCGAGATGAATGCTCCCGACTATCCCAGCAGTGTAGACCACGCCATAGACAATGACTCGATCAGCCAGCTCCAGGATTGGAAGATGGGTTGCAAGTCTGGTGACGACGGTTCGGCTGAGTCTATGTAGCAATCCGACCGCAAGGAGGGTGCAGCTAAGGCTCAGAAGGAGAAGGGGCCAACCTGAGGACGGCGACATGGTGGCTTAGCCTCCCGCCAATGCCAATGTTTTCATCATGAGCTTTCCCAGAAGCGAGAGATAGACCTCGACAGGCCTGGCCAAAAACAGGTAGCCGATGAGCGATGCGGCGCAGCACCCAATCAGAAGCCATTCTGCCATTGCTCGTAACGAAGTCATGATCGCCTTGAGGGAAAGAGTTGTGTGCCAACTACCCAGGCAAAAGCGAGACTACTATACAGAAAATACAGGAGATGAATTGGAACAACCGATCCCGCAAACACCGGTCCCCGGAGTCGCCAGAAGAATCCAAACAGGCCTCGATTTAACGACAGGACAAGCACAAGAGCCAGGAGGGTGCCCCAAAGCATAATGGGATATAGGATACCGAGAAAGAGTGAGCCAAGACCTACCCAGGTTGCAAGGGCACTGATACGTTGCGTCCGTCCAACGTTCAAGTCATTGAGCATTCCCTGCCGGGTAAGAATCAGTTGGGACCATGGGATGGCTCTGCACCATACATCGGCATGCACAAGCGACTTCAAACGCCATTCTTTCAAATGCTGTGCGAGGAGTTGTTTGTCGAGAGTGATCCGAAGGCCCCCTCGGTAGAGGCGATCGCCCAACTCGATATCTTCGATAGAAGGCCGTGAATAGGCGACCGTATCGAACATGCCGACAGACATAAAGCGGTTTTTACGGATGGCTCCGCACCCTGCCCAAAATGTGCGGGCCTCTTCGTTGGCGTGCTGGTGCACATAATGATGCAGAAGATTCTTGTATTGTGAGAGCAGGTTTGTGGCACCAGGGTTGGTGTCATACGAACCAAAGAGCGCTGCAAGTTCCGGGTCATCTTGAAACTGCCGGGCGATGCGAGAGAGGACGTCGCTGTGGATCACCACATCGGCATCAATAAATACGAGCACGTCGTATGCCGCATGCTGTGCGCCCATGTTCCGTGCAGCACCTGGCCCGCTCGGGCCAGGACAATGGAGGATGCGGGCCTGAAACGATTGGGCGATCGCTACAGAATTATCCGTGGACCCGTTATCGACGACGATTAATTCATAGTCTGGGTAGGTCGATTGGCGTAATGCGGCGAGGCAGCGAGGCAGGTACCGGCTTCCGTTGTAGACGGGGATAATCACGGAGAGCTGAAAAGAAATGCGATGTAAACTAGCGGTCTCGCTCATGTTTGAAGGGAGCAATGCCATAAGACGCAAGAAGAGTTCAGTAGGGGCCTCTGACTCGAATAAAATACACCGAAGTGTGGCGATATGGCAGAAGAATCACCAAATATGGAGAGGATTTTCCGTAAACCTATCATGAAAATCGTTCCAAGGGGTGGTCGAGCGCCACGGCATGATGGTCTTGTCTTGGATGTCGTCTTGACGCAGTCTAGTGCACGAGCACTGAACGAAGGGACCAGCCGCTACCTGCACATTGGTACCATCCGTCGCGGTAAAATGGCTGGGCTTCTCCAACCGTACGACCGGGGATTCCAGCGCTGCCCATCCCGAGGTAGAGGTAAAGAGACCCACGGCAAAGCACGTGATGGTTGCGGATTAGGAGTTTAGTCATGATTGTTTTTTCTCCTTTCAACAACTCTCTTGTGAGTGCGAGGCCTGACAGGTAGTCGCATTTTCCCTGCCTGTGGGTCTGTTGCAGGCAGGCAGCCCTGAAGGGATCACTTCGTCCGCCCCCCCGATTTCACACCGGATACACAGCAGTCGTCCTCCTCCTGCTTAGTGGGAACCTCCTCCATCAGAAGACATGATCCCTTCACCGGTTGAGCCATATCGCGTTTCCAGGTAAATGCACGGCAGTCCTCGTCCCGCTCACAGAGGAGGGCGCACATCCCAGCGAAGAGTGAGGAGGTCCGATAGGCTTCCCCGGATCGGCTGGAGTTTGTTTCCATGTTCATAGTCTGTTTGAGAGGGGTGCCGGTCACAAACGCTTTGAGCACCGCGACGATAATGTGTGTGGGGACCATCCGTGACATCACGCCGTCGGCGCTTCCCGTCGATTGGAAGGTGCGACCGTCTGGCAGAAGCAGGAGCAGATGCGTCAGTGGAGAAGCTGCTTCATCGGGAACGGCCAGGGCGAGAGGCTGTTCTAATTCTTCCTCATGCCGTCCAGTCGTAGCAAAAATCACCACGGCTGTTTGATTCGTGGCTTTCAACTGAAGGGTTTGCGATTCCTGTGACTCAACCACATATTCGCCAGGGAGGAGAAGGGTTGGGGCCCCGGACGGCGTTGGAAAATACAGAGGCTGTTCGAGTCGAACCGTGGTCAGCAGCGTCCCTGTTCCATCCGCAGTCGCCAGAGCTGTACAGGGCAGACTCAACAAGAAACCGAGGATGATCGTAACCCACACAGATCGCATCCTGGCCATTCTCGACAGATCTGCAGAATCGTGAGGAAATATTCCCAATACTGTTTCGCATGGCACCTGAACTCGGATATTCATGGCTGTCGTTCCTCTGAGTCTGAGTGTGTTGGTCTAGAAGATATGGTGCCCACGGTGTCTGCTTCTCCGCTCATAGTGGGAGTGGGCTGGAAGGTCTGCATGGGTACCTCCATCGACTATGGAGTAAAGACTCCGGAGGGATGCTTGCAGTAGCGATCGTTTTGATCGCATGGACAAGGTCCTTTTTTGTAGAGCCAGGCAGAAGCCATCTCTTTCCATCGAGTTTGACCAAGGCCAGGGATTCGGTCGGCTGCCCACATGATGCGATTGTCGCGCATCATGTGCTCTTCAGTCGTTGTGGATAAGGCAACATAAAAACTCTCGTGAATGGTGTTGCAGATCTGGACAGGCGGCCGTTCAAAACTGAAATGGGGACCAGGTGCGGCCCAATTGTTTGTAAAGCCGGTCGCCGCGGCATGGCAGGTCTGGCATAGGGGGATGCTCACTGTTCCGATCGACGAGGGTGGAACTTGTTCCCGCGTAAACCGGCCCACTTGAATGTGGCGCAGATAGTTGTCGTTTTCACGATGCATCTGATGGCAATTAAGACATTTCGGTTGCTGTGTCACGTGAAAGAGGGCCTCAAAAGAACCGTCTGTCAAGGGAATCTGCAGACGTCGGGCCTGCTGCTGATACATGCAGCCTACGGTTGCGTTGCACGCGGCTACCGTCCAGTGGAGTGTTTGGCCTAAGAACGTCGACAAATTTTGGAGGACGGTGAACGTGCTGGTGTTTTGCGCACGCGCGACGAACGTGTACGGTTGAATGCCTGGCTGGGTGGGGCACGCCACTCCCGGCTTGAAAAGACAAACCAGAAAGTAATCGACTCCCTGCTGATTACCGTAGTTCCAATTGAATGAAGGCTGGGCGAGGAGCTGCTGCCGATTTGTCGTCGCGAGGGCTGCGTTGTCCAACGGCAATGTGAGCGTGGGGGCCGGGAGAGTCCAGGTGAGAGGTCGTAGATCGGAAGTCCTACAGGTTTCTGTTTGTGCGAGCCGATTCAGTGTGGCCGGTCCGGTATAGGGGATACAGGTCGTCACCGACCAGTGCAGTTGCTTGCCCTGAAATTGATAGGGGAGCGTGATGGTATGGAAATACGGTGCAGGACCTGCCTCTCCCGGTGGCGGCTGGAAGCCGGGGGCTCCCGGCAGTGGGCCCAGTCCTATTTGTGGTTGGAGCAGCGGTTCGCGTAGCGGGACTCCCACGGAATTGAAGATGACGGCAGTTGGACCGGAGCAGGGTTGGTTCGCATCGCTCACGCAGATTTCATAACGTGAAGGGGTTGGTTGGCCAGGGCTCATCTGCCATTGGATGCGCAGCGTGGGATTGGTGAATACCGCTCCCTGAGGCGGATTGATGGGGATGGGGGCCATCAGAGCAGTTCCCCCTGGCGGCTGCAATGTCATCGCTCGATTGATTTGCGCTGAGTTGAGGGGGGTGCGCGAGAAATCGACGGCGCGTGACCGCACGCCGCGTGGGTTTCCCTGGGCGTCGAGGGCGGTGTGATTCGGCAACAGGAGCAGGAGATGGGTCTCATCCTCGCTCGTGACCACGAACAATGCCGTTGGTGATCCTATCGTCTCGGTATGAGTCGTGGCCGTCGCGTGAACGACAAGAGCTTGCCCACTCAGGGATGGAGTGAGGAGCAGGTGCGATGTGTCTGATGAAGTGAGGCGATAGATGCCGGCAGGGGCCGGTAGCGCCGTACCATCCGATGCTGAGAAATGGGTGGCGTTGGGCAATTCGACCAGGGAATGGTCGGGAGGTTCAGCCGCCGATGCAATCGAAGAGCACAGGAGGGTGAAGGCACTGATCACACGTAGCAACGTAACGTTGGACATATGCTATTCCTTCTTTGACGCGGACTGATTATTTGCCCGTGGAGTATGTCACATGCTCTGTCGTTGTGGTCGTCTGGATGGTTCCCTATCGTCCGATATTTCCGACAAGCTCTTCCTGTGTACTCTTCCTCTTGGCAGAAATGCAGCAGGGGTTTCCAATCTGAGCCGGCACCGCTTGCTTGAGATAGCATTGTCCAGCCGAGACGCCGGCCGGCGGTTTCACAAACGTGAAGGCGTGACAGGCGCCGTCAGCCGAACAGATCGCTCGACAGGCTTCAGG
>Ga0163152_10002928_pt1 | contig 23133 bp, 13 predicted proteins | sample OliLakLV19MP8IB2_FD_148635 | JGI IMG/M metagenome (GOLD analysis project Ga0163152, IMG submission 148635) | Freshwater microbial mat bacterial communities from Lake Vanda, McMurdo Dry Valleys, Antarctica - Oligotrophic Lake LV.19.MP8.IB-2 | ecosystem: Environmental > Aquatic > Freshwater >...
GAAGAAAGGCGCGGATTCCGCGCCTTTCTTCGGCGCAGCCTTCGGCTTCGACGCGCCGGCCGGCCCGGTCTTCGCGAGCGCCTTCGCCTCGGGCTCTTCGTCCTCGCCCTCCTCCTCGTCGCTCTTCGCCGCGAAGGGCGAGACCACGTCCGCGCGCAGCGGCACGGCGAGCAGCACCTGCGTGCCGGGGTAGACGAAGCTCGTGTCGAGCTCGCCATACAGGGGCGCGAACGAGCGGCTCGAGACGAAGTAGAGCCAGTCGCCCTTCCGGTCGAACACGGGCTCGGAGTCGTTGAACAAGCCGGCGGTCACCTGGTGCTTCTTGCCCGTGGCCACCTCGTACAGCCAGATCGAGCTGGCCGACGCGCGGTCTTCGCGCAGCGAGTACGCGAACCAGCGGCTGTCGTGCGACCAACTGGGCGCCTCGTCCAGCAGGTCGCCGGTCCACGCGTCGCGGTCGATCGTCCGCGTGTCGCCGCCGTCGACGGCCTGCAGCAGCAGAGCCCCCGTCTTGTCCGTGAACGCGATGTGCTTCGAATCCGGCGACCAGCTCGGCCGTCCGCGGTAGAACTTCGCGCCCGACGTCACCGCCCGCGCCGTCCCTTTGCCGTCGGCCGGCGTGACGTACAGCTCGTACTCGCCGGTCGCGTCGGAGGCGTACGCGATCCAGCGCCCGTCGGGGCTCCACGAAGGATCGCGCTCGAACACGGCGCTCGTGCGCGTCAGGTTGCGCGGCGTGCCGTCCTTCGCCGGCAGCGTCCACACGTCGCCGCGCGCTTCCACCAGCGCGCGTTTTCCGCTGGGGGAGAGCCCGAATCCGCCGGCCAGCTTCGCGACGTCGACCGGCTGCGCGCGCAGCATGGGCCGCGCGCCGGGGATCGTCACCTGGACCCGCGTGGTCTTGTCGGTCGCGAGGTCGAGCAGCACGAGCTCGGCCCCGTGCTGGAACACGATCTCGCCCTGCCCGTTCGGCCCGGGACCGACCGCCGGCCAGCGCGCGTCGTAGTCGTCGTAACGCGTCACCTGGCGGCGCTTGCCGGTCGCAGGATCCAGGCTCCATACGTTCAGACGGTGCGACGGTCCCTCGTCGGAGAGGTACGCCATCTGATCGCCGTGCCACATCGGCTGCGTGTCGGTGCCTTCCCACTCGGTCGCGCGCCGCGCGCTGGCGTTGCGCAGGTTGAAGAGCCAGATGTCGGTCGACATGCCGCCGCGGTAGCGCTTCCAGCTCGCCGTGTCGGTGGAGTTCGGCGTGTAGGCCAGCCACTCGCCGCTCGGGCTGATCGCGCCGAACGTGCCGTACGGAACGCCGACCTTCACCGGCAGTCCGCCCTGCGGCGCGACGGTGAAAAGCTGGTCCTGCCGTTCGCGCCCGGCCAGCGCGTTCATGAAGAACAGCAGGTTGCCGTCGGGCGTCCAGTCGCACAGTCGCTCGAACCCCGGGTGGTGCGTGACGCGCGTCGGCACGCCGCCTTCCACGGGAATCGTGTACAGATCGCGGCCCGCGTCGTAGCTGCCGAGGAACGCGATGCGGCGGCCGTCGGGGCTGAAACGCGGCAGCGACTCCGGGCCCGGCGGGCTCGCCAGCGGCGTCGCCACGCCGCCCGCTCGCAGCACGAGCCACAGGTCGTCGGCGTACACGAAGACGATGTGCGTCGCGCTCACGTCCGGGTAGCGCATCATCCCGGCGTGCGGGCTCACCTGGGCGGTGGCCGCGCTCGCGAGGCCGATCGCGAGCGCGACGAAGCTCGTCCAGCGCGCGAGAACGGCTCGCGCGTCGATCGAGGAACGGACAAGGGCAGCGGATCTCATCGGCGTGACGTTCTCACGGGGGGCTGGGGCGCGGTCGGCACCGCGATCGCGCGGCGAGAATACGCCTGCGCAGCCCCTCGCGCGCGCGGAGTTCAACCTGTCGAACGGGCTGCGGGTGATCTGGGCTCCGTGACCTGGATGGACCCGTCGACCCCGGTCGACGGAATCCAGCGTCGCATCGAGCAGGGCGTGTCGCGACGAGCGGCACGCCCTGCGTACAATCGGGGCCGTGCGCGGGTCCCCCCCCTCCCGGATGCTGGTCGTGGCGGCGTCCCTGCTCCTCGCAGCCGCGGGTTGCGGACCGAAGGCGCACTCCGGGTTCGAGCCCGTCGCCCTACCGAACGCCGAGGCCGCCGAGCCCGCCGTGCGCGCGGTGATCCAACGTTTCCAGGGTGGAGTGCGCGCTGCCCCCGCCGACGCCGAAGCGCACGGCCGTCTCGGGCTGGCCTTCGCCGCCAACGGGTTCTGGGAGGAAGCGCACAGAAGCTTCCACAACGCCGTCGAACTCGCGCCCGACAACCCAGCGTGGCGCTTCCACTGGGGACGCGCGCTGTTGGAGAGCGGCGATACGGTGCGCGGCATGGAGATCCTGAGTGCTGCGGCGCGCGCGCTGCCCCAGGAGCCCGGCGTGCAACTGACCCTAGGAGTTGCGCAGCTCGACGCCGGCGAGCCCGGGGCGGCCGAGACTACGTTGCGCGCGGCGCTTTCGCGGACGCCGAAGCAGGTTGCGCTGCAGACCGAGCTCGCGCGCGCGCGGCTCGACCAGGGTGATGCGGTCTCCGCGGAAGACCTCGCGCGCGGAGCCGTTCTGGCCGACCCTTCGTACGGCCCCGCGCGCTACGTGCTGGGGCTCGCGCTGCGCGACCAGGGCCGCGACAGCGAGGCGCGCGATCAGCTCGCCGTCGGCCTGGATTCGAGGCGGCAGGAGCTCGCCATCCCCTACGCGCGCGAGCTCGAGGACTATTCGGCTTCGCAGGCCGCGCAGAACCGGCGCGCGACCGCGCTGCTCTCGTCCGGGAACACGGCCGCGGCGGTGGCGATCTGGCAGAAGGTCGTCGACGACCATCCGGAGGACGGGACGATGGTCGCGAACCTGGCCGGCGCGCTCATGCAGCAGGGCGAACTCGAGCGTGCTCAAGCCGCCTACGAGCGTGCCTGCAAGCTCGACCCGGGCTCGTTCGCGGCCGAGCTCGGGCTGTCCGAGCTGCACCGGCGCGCCGGTCGGTTGCCCGCCTCGCGCCAGCACGCTGAGCAGGCCGTCAAGCTGGGTCCCACCGTGGCACGCACGCACCAGCAGCTTGCCAAGGCGCTGGCGATGATGGAGCAGTTCCCGCTCGCCTACGACGCGCTGATCCGTGCGCACCGCCTCGATCCGCAGGATCCCGACATCCTGCGCGGTCTGGGCGAGACGTGCCTGAGGCTGTCGCAGCCGGAGCAGGCGTTGTCGTACTACCAGAAGCTGATCGAAGTGAGTCCGCGCGACCTGGTGGCACGCGTGAACGCCGCCAGCCTGCTGCTGCGACTCGGGCGCGTCGACGAAGGCGCCGCACAGGTCGTCGAGCTCGAGGGCATGGCGGCCGATCACCCGCGCGTGAAGGCGCTGCGCGAGCAGCTGACGAGGATGGGTCGATGAAGCGAACCACGCGCGTGGACTTCGTCCTCGCTCTGCCCGCGGCTTGGGTCGCGGCGCTGGCGATTGCGTGCAGCCAGGAACGGTCGCCCGCGCCCGCCGCGCCGTCGTCGGCCGCGGCGCCGGCCGTCTCGGCGGGGACTCCGTGGTTCGAGGACGTCGCCGCGGCGAGCGGGCTCGATTTCCGCCACGTGCGCGCGTTGGAGCAGCGCTTCCTCTTCCCCGAGATCATGGGCGCGGGCCTGGCGTGGCTCGACTACGACGGCGACGGTTGGATGGACCTGTACGCCGTGCAGAGCGGCGACCTGCAGGCGGGCGACCGTGAAATGCCCGGCAACCTCCTGTTCCGGAACCTGGGCAACGGGCGCTTTGCGGACGTCACCGCGAAGGCCGGCGTCGGCGACCGGGGCTACGGCATGGGCTGCACGGTCGGCGACTACGACGGCGACGGGCACGTCGACCTGTACGTGACGAACGTCGGGCCGAGCGTGCTCTACAAGAACCGCGGCGACGGGACCTTCCAGGACGTCACCGCATCGGCCGGGGTCGCCGGCGGCGGCTGGAGCACGAGCGCAGGCTTCTTCGACTACGACGCGGACGACGACCTCGACCTGTGGGTCGTCGACTACCTGCGCTGGAGCCCCGAGCGCGAGATCGATTGCAAGTCGAACTACGGCGAGCGGGATTACTGCTCGCCCAACAACTACAGCGCGCCAGCGCAGTGCCGCCTGTACCGCAACGAAGGCGACGGCACGTTCCGGGACGCCAGCCAGGCGGCAGGCATCGGCGCCGCGTTCGGCAACGGGCTCGGTCTGGCCCTGGCCGACTTCGACCGCGACGGGCGGCTCGACGCCTACGTGGCCAACGACGGCATGCCGAACCAGTTGTGGATCAACCAGGGCGACGGCCGCTTCGTCGACAAGAGCCTGCTCTCGGGAGCGGCCGTCAACCGCAACGGCGCCGCCGAGGCTTGCATGGGCGTGGCGCTGGGCGACGTCGACGGCAACGGCTTCCTCGACGTCTTCCTGACGAACCTGCGCGGCGAGACGAACCGGCTGTACCTGAACCAGGGTGGCGTGATGGTGGACCGCACGCCGCAGTCAGGCCTCACGCTGGCCAGCTTGCAGTTCACGGGCTTCGGAGACGGGCTCTTCGACTTCGACCACGACGGCCGGCTCGATCTCTACGTATGCAACGGGCGGGTCGGCCAGTGGAAGCCCGCCTTCTCGACCACGGACGTCTATGCCGAGCCCGCGCAGCTCTTCCGCGGTCTCGAGCGCGCGCGGTTCGAAGAGGTGATGCCGCAGGGTGGCACGGCCTCGGCGTGGGTCGGTAATGCCCGCGGCGCTGCCTTCGCGGACTACGACAACGACGGCGACGTCGACGTAGCCGTGTCCACGAACCACGGACCCCTGCGTCTGCTGCGCAACATCGCGCCGCCGCGCGGCCGGTGGATGCTCGTGCGTGCGCTCGACGCGCGCGGCGTCGACACGCCGGGCGCGCACCTGATGCTGCAGGCCGGCGGCCAGAGCTGGCACCGGGACGTCGTCGTGTGCTCGAGCTACTGCTCCGCGAACGACCCGCGCATGCACTTCGGTTTGCCGGCCGGCACGCCGGCGGCGGATCTGCGCGTCACTTGGCCGGGCGGCGAGCACGAGTTCTTCGGCCCGCTGGAGCCGGATCGCGCGCACGTGGTGCGGCGCGGCGCGGGTCGCGCGACGCGCTGACGCGCGCTCGTCGGGCGCTACAGGGCAACGAGCTCGCCGCGCGCGCTCTTCACAGGATCCCGCGCTCTCCGGATGGAGCACGAGGCGCATCGAGGCGCATCGAGGCGGCTCAGTTCTACAAGCGGCTCCCCTCGTGTGTTCGCCGCGCGTGAATGTCCCAACGGCGCCACCAGGACCCGCGCACGCATCCCTGGCACGCCGGTTGCCTTTCGCAGTCACCCGCAGCGGTTGTTACCCGCAGCGGTTCGCTCCCGGTCGTCGACCGGACCCGCAGGTCCCAGAAATCGCACGCGGGCCAAACTGCAAGCAAGGGTCACAGTCGCGCCGGAGCTGGCCAACGTGATCGAGGACTGAACCATGAAACACAAGAACATCTACAGCGCCGCAATCGTGGTGCTTCTCGGCAGCTCGTCCATGGCGCAAGACGCCAGACCGCAGGCCGACAAGCCCGCACCGCGCACGACGCAACAGCCTCAGACGGCGGCGGTCGTTCCGGCGGGCTTCACGGCCTACAAGGGCAGCGACGTCCTCGGAGCCAAGGTTCGCAACGCAGCCGGTGAGGTCGGCAAGATCGAGGACCTGGTCATCGAGCCCATGGGAGGGCGCATCGAATTCGTCGTCCTGTCGATGAGCGGCGATCGCGCCAAGGGAAACCAGTGGTATGCGGTGCCGTTCGGCCTTTTCGCGTCTCCCGCCACCCAGGATGGCAAAGCGAACGACCGCGGTCAGATGAAGCCCGACTTCAACCTGAACGTCGACGCTGCCCGCCTGCAGAACGCGCCCGGTTTCCCGAAGGACAAGTGGCCCGACGTCAACGCTCCGGCGTGGCGCAGCGAGCTCGACAAGCACTACGGCGGCACGCGCAGTGACGACGTCATGACCAGCACCGACGCGACCACCGGCCGTCACGCGGTTCGCGCGAGCGAGCTGATGGGCCATGACCTTCACTCGAAGGCGCACGACGAAGTCGGCGAGATCAAGGAGCTGGTGATCGACGCTCGTGGCGCGCGCATTCCCTACGTCGTGATCAGTTCGGGCGGGTTCCTGGGGATGGGCGACAAGATGCACGCGATCCCCTGGGAAGCCATTCGCGTGCAGCCTGACGCCGGCAAGGACAAGGCCATGCTTGTCGTCGACCTCGACAAGGACCGCGTCCTGAAGGCTCCGGAGTTCAAGAAGGACGACTGGGGCCGCATGTCGGACCGCACGTGGGTCTCGGACCTCTACACCTACTACGGCTACAAGCCCTACTGGTCGAGCACGGTCGACGCGGGTTTCCGCGACGGCCAAAAGCCGGCCGACGGCCAGAAGCCGATCGACGAGAAGGACAAGCGCCCGAAGCCGGACGGCAAGGATCCGCGCTGAATCGAAGTCGGTGAGTTCCCTGGAACTCACCCTCCATCCAACACGGGCGTCCGCGTGGCACGCAGTGTGCAAGCCGCCGGACGTTCGAGATTCCAGAGACACAAGGTCACCGCCAACAAGGAGCGATTCCCATGACGACGAATAATCCTTCGAATCCTTCGAAGAACTCGGGTGGACAAGGCCAGCCCGGGCAGCCGAACCAAGGCAAGGATCAGCAGAACCAAGGCAAGGATCAGCCGAACCAAGGCAAGGATCAGCAGAACCAAGGCAAGGATCAGCAAGCCAAGGCTGGTCAGAGCAATCCGACGAAGCCGGGCACGTCCAACCAGGACGCGCGCCCGGGTCAAGGCAACCAAGCCGACCGCCAGTCCGGCGGAGGCCAGCGCGAAGGCCGCGACGCTCCGCGAAACGAGCCCTCGCGCGGACAGACGGAGAACGATCGCGGCAACGCGGGCACCCCGCGCTTCGACGATCGCCCCGCCGGCCAGCGTGGCAACTCGGGCAACGTCGACGCTCCGGGCGCCGCGCTGCCGAATCGCGGCACGCCGGGCTACGGCGACACGGAAGAAGGCGACCCGCGCCACCTCGACGTCGAGGCCGGCCAGGGTGGTCAGACCGGCCGTGGCTCACAGACCGGCACCGGCTCGCAGAAGAGCGGTGGCGCGCAAGGCCCGGGCTCGAAGTCCGGCGGATCGAAGTCCGGCGGATCGCAGGGCGGCGGTTCGCAGGGCGGCGGTTCGCAGGGCGGCGGCGCCCGCGGCGGCGACCGCTGAGAGGCCGAGGGTTCGAATTCTTCTCACCCTCTGAGCGTCTCCAGGCCCGGGAATCGGGCCTGACGCGGGCTCCGAGTCTTCGCAAGGAGGCTCGGGGCCCGCACGCTTTTCCACCCCCACCCGCGCTTCAGATCCGTCTTCCGGCCGTCCGATCCGGAAGCCGGGGCAGGTCGGGGGTCCGTGGCGCGCGGTGTTCGCGGCGTCCGAATCGCACGCCTTCGCCGGTCCCCGAGAGAGGGACCCGCGATGGAATCCGGACGAGCACAGACAAGGACAGCGCAAGCCGCGCTCTGCAGGCGCGCAACCTTGGGCCTGGGCAGCCTGCTGCTCGGCGCCTGCGGGGGCGGAGGTAGCGAGATCGCGGCACCGCCGACCACGATCGCGTTCTCGACCGCGGGCGGAACCGTGGCCGAGGGCGCGGCGCCGCTGTCGATGACGGTCGTGCTGCACACGACCCTCGCGGCGCTCACCGAGGCGGCGACGATCGACGTCGTCGACACGGGGATGGGCAGCGCCGCGTCGGGCAGCGACTACGCCGCGTTCGCCCCGGTCACGATCACGTTCCCGATCGGTGCGGTGGACGGCGACATCCAGACCGTGCCGTTCGCCGCCACAGGCGACCTGGTGGTCGAAGGGACCAGCGAAACCGTCCGATTCGGCCTGCAGAATACCGTGTCCGGCGTCGCGGCCGGCGTGGTCACGTTCACGGCGACCGTCACCGACGTCGATGTGGCTACGATCCAGTTCGACGTGGCGTCCAGTTTGACTGCCGACGAGAGCCTCGTCGCGCGCGACGTGTTCGTCGAGCTCGACCTGCCGGCGTCGACGTCGCTGGGCGTCGCCGTGACGGCGACCGTGTCGGACGCGGGCGGCGGCTCGGCCACGTCGGGCGTCGACTACGGCGCGGTCCCCGCGCAGACCGTCACGTTCCCCGCCGGCAGCCTGGACGGCGCCACGCAGACGATGTCGGTGCTCATCCTCGACGACGCCTCGATCGAGGCCGACGAGACGGTGCACCTCTCGCTGTCGGCGCCCAGCGCGGGCTCCACGCTCGGCGCGACGAGCCTGCACGTGCTGTCGATCCAGGACGACGACGCGACGGGCACACCTGCCTTCGTGGCGACGGAGGGCGCGACCGGCGTCGAGAACGCGCTGGCCTACGACGCGCTGGTGTTGCTCGGCTCGCAGACCGTCGGCGCCGGCCCGAATGCCGGCACGCTCGTGCGCGTCGCGAATGCGGGCGGGTCGTTGATGGACCTGGGCGCCCCCGCGCTCTCCGGCATCAACCCGAACGACTTCGACGTCGTGATCGATTCCGCGCCTCTACAAGTGCCGCCCGCACCGGGTGAGGCCGGTTTCGTGCTCGCGCCGGAAGCGCTGGCGCCGTTCACGGCCCTCGAGACGAAGTCGGGAACGGAGCTGACCTTCGCGCTGGACGCCGCGCGCCTCGCGGCGCTGCAGCTCATGCCGCGCGCGACCCTGCACGCCATCCCCGTCCCGGGGATGGACGACGTGACGCTCGACCTGCGCCAGTTGCGGCTACCCTTCGCGCCCGACGCCGTGCTGCGCGTCGACGGCGTCGACGTGCCGGGCGGCATCGCGGCCGTCGTCGGCGATCTGAGCGTGTGGAGCGGCAGCGTGCTCGAGATGCCCGGCTCGCGTGTGTTCCTGTCGTTCTCGAGCGAGGGCGCGCGCGGCTTCATCGAGCTGCCGCTGTCCGCCGACCGGTACGTGCACGTCGAGACGCGCAGCGGACCGGGCTCGAACGGCGCGCCCGCCACCGGCAGCATCGTGCGCACGCCGGACCTGGCCGCCTTCGCCAGCGGCACGCCCGAATTCTGCGCCGGCGAGCGCTTCGTGCCGGGCGCGACGCAGCAGCTCGAGCTGGACGCATCGGCCTTCGTGCCGCCGTCGGATTCGCTCACCGCGTCGGACTGCCTCGTCGCGATCGAGACCGACTACCAGCTCTTCCAGCGCTTCCCGTCGACGCTGGCTGCGAGCACGTACGTCACGCAGTTGATGGCCGCGATCAGCGATCAGTACTTCACCGACGTGCAGACGACGATCTCGATCGCGTACCTGGGCCTCTACTCGAGCGTGTCCGACCCCTGGCTGTCGCAGGATTCGGGCGGCGACGCGGGCGACCTGCTCGACGAGTTCCGCAACGACTGGGTCGCGAACGGCTGGCCCGTATCAGCCAACCTGGCGCACTTCATCTCCGGCGCCGGCCTGGGCGGCGGCGTCGCCTACGTCGGCGTGCTCTGCAACCAGGGCTTCGGGTTCGGCGTCAGCGGCAACATCAACGGCTCGATCAACTGGGGCACGTGGACCGGCGCGGCGGCGAATTTCACCTGGGACTTCGTCGTCGTTGCGCACGAGATGGGCCACAACTTCGGCTCGAGCCACACGCACTCGTACTGTCCGCCGCTCGACCTGTGCTACACGAACTGCAACGGGACGACCGCCTGCTCGCAGGGCACGATCATGAGCTACTGCCACACGTGCGGCGGGATGGACAACATCGACCTCGAGTTCCACCCGGTGACCGCGAACATCATGCGCGCGTCGGTCAACTCGAGCTGCCTGGGACTCTCGGCGCTGGGCGTCGGCGACTACGTGCAGTACCGCGTGCGCTTCAACCCGCTGACCGCGACCGGCCAGCGCGACGCGAACCTGACGTTCTCGCACGACGCCCCGAACGTGACGCAGCCGTTCCGGATCCGGCTGCGCGGCACCGCGAACTGAAGTGCACGCCGGTGTCAGACACCTTGTCCCACCGTCGCACGCTCGACGGTGGGACAAGGTGTCTGACACCATTGTCTGACACCATTGTCTGACACCATTGTCTGACACCATTGTCTACCGCGAGAGGTCGGGACAAGGTGTCTGACACCCTTGTCCACCATCAAGGGCGGTCGATTTGCAGCGGGATCACCGTGCCGCCGGCGATCGCGACCGGCAAGCCGGCGCGCAAGGCGACCTCGGCGAAGGGCTGATCGTTGCGCTCGATCGTCCCTGAAGCGGAGACGACGCTGCTCGTCGTCTGCCCGCCCTTCTCCTTCATGGCGGACTCGACCTGCACGTCCTGGAAGCGGTAGGTGTCGCCGCCGGCACGCACGGTGCTCCCGATCGTGCAGCGCAGCTGGCTGGCCCAGCCGCGTTGGCTCGTCAGGAGCCGCAGCGAGTTGGCCGAAGCGAAGTCCGAGGAGTGCTGCTCGCGCACGTCGACCTCGTGCCCCTCGCCGTGGATCCGCCCGACCACGTCGTAGCGCATCTGGGCCTCGCGGCCGTCGACGTCGCCCTGGCTCTGCACGGCGCCGCGCGCGGTCAGCTCGACCTCGTAGCGCGGACCCAGCAGCGCAGACCAGCCGATCACGCGCGCTTCGAACGTCTGGCCGTCGAACCTCTCCTGGACCGCGACCTCGACCTGATCCGGGATTCGGTAGCGGTAGCCGAGCCGGTGCGGGGCCGCGAGCCAGTTCGCGGCGTACTCGGCCGTGTTGTCGCCTTGCGCGTCGATGCCGGCGAACTCGTGGACCTGGCCGCCGACGTTCACGACGAGCTTGTCAGCCGGCGCCGGCGAATACTGCCAGCCGTGCTGGTTGCCCGTGATCGTGCCGCTGCGCGTCACCTGCCCCTGCTGCGCCGCGCCGGTCTGAGCCGTGGCGAAGTACACGGCCTCCGCGAGCATCGTGCGCGAGGTCATGACCCCCATCGTGGCGAGGCGCGGCAACCCGAAGGCGGCGCTGAGCGCGGGGCTCGGATCGACGACCGGGATGTTGCTCCCCACGCCGTCGGGCATCGCTTCGACCCCTCGTTCCGTCGTGCTCCCCGGCGCGCCCGCGGTGGCCGTCCGCGCCGCCGCGGGCCCGCTCGCCTGCGCAGCCTGCTCGCGATTGCACGCACACAGGAGAACGAGCGACAGATACGACGCGGAACGAATGACGTGCATGGCTCCTCGCGATCCGGGATGGGTCGAGCGCGCGCATCCTACGATCCTCTGACCCGCCGCGTCGAAGTCACGGCTCTCGCGCCGGCGAAGCCGTTCCTGGATACCGCCAGCGCTCTCCGACGACGACGATGGCCTCGCTACGCTCACGCCATGAGCACGCCCTGGCTCGAACGACGCCACGTGCGAAACCGCTCGTGACGTTCCTCTCTTCCGGAAGCACCACGCGGGTGAGAGCATCTGCTCCGTGGCGCGGCTCCTGACGTCGCCGCCAATCAATGTGGCGCGGCTCCTGACGTCGCCGCGCAAGGACAAGGAGCGAAGACGATGAACCCGATGGATCTCGAACTGTCCACCCGCCTCGAGCGCCTCGAACGCGAGAACCGCCGCATGAAGCGCTTCGGGCTCGCTGCCGTGCTCGGTGCAGGCCTGCTGGGCATGGTCGGTGCTGCCGCGCCCGCCGTGTGCGACGTGTTGACCGGCGAGCGGCTCGTTTTGCGCGATGAGAGCGGCCGTTCGCGCGTGACGCTCGACGCGTACCGCACGGACAACCCGGCGATCACGCTGGCCGACAAGCAGGGTCGCGCGCGCGCCAAGCTGGCGCTCGACGGCCAGGGCGATTTGGTCGTGAACCTGCTCGACGAGAAGGGCGCGACGCGCGGCACGCACCGCTTCGGCGCCGACGTCGCGCCCTCGACGCCGAGCGGGAACCGCGAGGTCCAGCCGGCGAAGAAGACCGACGAAGCCACGATGTCCGAGGACTGAGATCCGCTTCGATCCTGTCGGCACTGCGCTCGGCGCGCTGCCGCAGCAGCCATTCCAGCGCTCCCCGCGTCCTCGCGACGCGGCGAGCGCTGTGTTCATCAGCCCGCCTGGCGCATCTCGGACGGTCGCACGAAGAGGCGCTTCTTGTCCTTGCCGCGCAGCACCTCGAGCCCCATCGTCGCGCCGATCGCCTCGCCCGACAGGTGCCGGTGCAGGTCGGCGATCGAGCTGACCGCGCGCGAGTCGAGCGACACGATCACGTCGCGCTCCTGGATGCCGGCCAGCGCCGCCGGCGAGTTGCGCTCGAGACGGCGCACGGCCACGCCGCGCGCGGAGAGCACGCCCAGCTCCTGCGCGATCGCCGCCGGGATCAAGATCTCCTCGCCCGCGATCCCCAGGAACGCGCGCCGCACGCGGCCGTGCGTCCGGATCTGGTTGGCGACGAACGCCGCCGTGTTCGAGGGCACCGCGAAGCAGAGCCCCTGCGCTCCGGCCGCGATCGCCGTGTTGATGCCGACGATCGCGCCCATGCCGTCGAGCAGCGGCCCGCCCGAGTTCCCCGGGTTCAGCGGCGCGTCCGTCTGGATGACGCCTTCGATCAGGCGACCGCCCGCGCCGGGCAGCGTGCGCCCCAGCGCGCTGACGATGCCGAAAGTGACCGTCTTCGCGAGCCCCAGGGGCGAGCCGACCGCGAGCGCCACGTCGCCGACGCGCAACCGGTTGCTGTCGCCCAGGCGCGCGGCCGCGGTCACCGGCCCGCCGTGCAGGCGCAGGAGCGCCAGGTCGGTCACGGGATCGTCGCCGACGATGTCCGCCAGCAGGGTGCGCCCATCGGCCAGCTCGGCCTCGACCGCGGTCGAGGCGCGCACGACGTGGCTGTTCGTGAGGAAGTGGCCCTCTGTGTCGATCAGGACGCCGGACCCCGAGGCGGTCGCGGCCCGATCCTGGCGCAACGCCCGGACATGCACGACCGCCGGGCCGACGGCTTCGACGATCGCGGCGACCTCGTCCGAGAGGGATTGGAGAAGGCTCATGCCCGTTCATGAGCGTGAAGGATTCCGGGTTCAAGCAATCCGCGCCTCCAGCGCCGCCGTACCGCTCTACGAGCTAGCCATGAGCTCGTTGCGCGGGAAGGCCGCTCCGTCGGACAACCAGCCCGGAGAAGGCATGCCCAGACTGCTCGTGCTCGGTGGAACCGGCGTCATCGGCCGCGAAGTCCTGGAAGCGGCCAGCGCCGAGCCGTCGGTCGAGGAGGTGCGCGCCTTGCAGCGCCGCCCCGTGACGCCGCCGCTCGCGCGGGTCGTCCAGGTCATGGCCGAGGACTTCGGGAACCTCGCGGCGTGCAGCAGCGCGTTCCTGGGCGTCGACGCCTGCATCTTCGCTCTGGGCATCTCGCAGTCGCTCGTGGTCGGCGACGAGTACCGCCGCATCACGATCGACTTCCCGCTCGAGGCCGCTCGCCGGCTGGCCGAGTCGAGCCCGTCCGCCACGTTCATCTTCGTGAGCGGCGAAGGCGCCGATCCGACCGGCCGCAGCCGCGTCTTGTTCGCGCGCACCAAGGGCGAGGCCGAGGCGCTGCTGCAGCGGCAGCGGATGGGTCGCCTCGTGATCGCGCGGCCTGGGGCCGTCATCCCCTCGCAGTGGCCGCGCAAGCCGCTGCTCTACGAGCGCGTGACCGTGCCGATCTCGAAGCTGCTCCACCCGTTCGCACCGGGGCTCGTGATCCGGGCCAGCGACCTGGGGCGTGCGCTCGTGCGCGTGGCGCTCGACCGCAACGCGCACGAGTTGCTCGGGAACCGCGAGCTGCGCCGTCTCGCCGCGCCGGTCCGCGCCTGACCGCCTTCCGCGTCTACGCATTCCGCCCGCAGGCCCCTACGCACCACGGCGCAGCCTGCGCGCTGGCGCGACCCGTAGCATGCGCGCATGGACCGCTCGCACCGGCTGCTCCTGTTCCTCCTGGGCTCGATTTTCTCCTGCAACGTCGCGCCCGAGCCGGTCGGCGCGCGGCGTGCGACGGACGCGCCGGTCGCCGCCGAGGAGGCGGCACTGCGCGGCGCGGATCTCTACGCCGAGCACTGCACCGTGTGTCACGGCGCGCGGGGCCGCGGCGATGGGCAAGCCGCGCCGTACCTCTTCCCGCCCGCGCGCCGCTTCGACGCCGGGCGCTTCCGGCTCGTCAGCTCGGAGAACGGTGCGCCCGCCGACGCGGACCTGGTCGCCACCTTGCGCCGCGGCATCCCCGGCTCCGCGATGCCGGGCTTCAGCTGGCTGCCGGACGCCGACCTGGCGGCTTTGGCCGCGCACGTGCGCGTGCTGGCCGAGGAGGGCCTCGCGCTCGGTCTGGCCGAGCGCGCGCGCAGCGAGGGCCAGCAGATGCCGCCGGCGGAAGCACGGCGGCTGGCGCGCGAGCGCCTGACGCCGGATCGGCCGATCGTGCCGGTCGCGGAGGCGGCCGCCGGCGCGAGCACGCTGGAACAGGGCCGGCGCGTCTACGCCGAGCGTTGCGCCCAGTGCCACGCGACGGACGGCACGGGAGAGCGCTCTCCGCGCTACGACGAGGACGGGACCTTGAACTGGGCGCGCGACTTCACCGCCGGCTTCCTGAAGGGCGAGGCCTCGACGCGCGCCCTCGCCAGCCGCATCCGCGCCGGCATGCCCGGCACGGCGATGCCGCCGAACCGGATCGCGCCCGCGGACGAGGCGGCGCTGATCGTCTTCGTGCAGAGCCTGATCCCACAGGGCGTGGCCGATCGCCTCGTGCACGTGCGCTCCAGGCTCACCTCGCACAGGGTCGCGGCCGCTCCGCGGGATCCCGGCGATCCGGCCTGGACGAGCGCCGCCTCGATCGACGTGCGGCTGTCGCCGCTCTGGTGGAACGAGGAAGCGGTCCTGGCGGCCACGCTCTCCGCGTTGCACGACGAGGACGAGCTGGCCTTGCGTCTCACGTGGGCGGACTCGACCGGCGTCGTGCGCCTGTTCACCGACACCCGCGCCACCGATGCGGCCGCGCTGCAGTTCTCGGCCGCCGCGCGACCCGCGCTGTTCGGCATGGGCGCGCCGCACGAGCCCACGAACCTGTGGCACTGGCAGGCGCTACGCATGGAGGACATGGCCGGTGCGCTCGACCTGCTGGATCCGATCGCGCACGCGGGTCCGCCCGGAAAGGCGGGCGAAATCCGGGCCGACGTCCCGCTGTACAGCCGCTTGCTGGGCCGGCTCGAGCCCTCCGAGCGCGCCGACCGCATCGTCGTGCGAGGCATCGATTCCGTGTCGGGCGCGGAACGCGTGCCCGACGAAGTCCATGCCGACGCGCACTGGCAGGACGGCCGCTGGAGCATCGTTTTCCGGCGCGCGTTGCTCCCGGCGGGCAAGGGGGTCGTCGCGTTCGTGCCGGGATCGCCGGTCCAGGTCTCTTGCGCGGTGTGGAACGGCGCCGCGGGCGACGAGGGCGCGCAGAAGTCGATCTCGATCTGGCAGGAGCTGGTCCTGGAGCGCTAGTCGCGAACGGAAAGGCGCGCGCAAGCCGCCGGCCGCCCGCGACACGCACGAGCCGAGGCCGGCGCGGGCTTCACGGCGTCCACAGGACCCGCAACCCGTTCGACAGGTTGAATGTCGACGCGGTGCAGAACGCGGCGGCGTTGCGGTACCAGATCTGGTAGGTGCACGTCGTGCTCACGGAGAGCGCGCCGCGCTCGCGGATCGGCGCATCCCCCGCTTCCGGATAGCGCGACGCGCCGGCCACGTTCGTCTTCGTGCCGATGCGTCGGTTCGTCCCACCGGCGCAACGCAACCCGTCGCCGAACGGCACGCCGGTCGTGGTCGTGCCCTGGTAGTAGAGCGCGGCCGCGTCCGGCATCCCGCTGCCGTGCAGCACGAGCATGTCGTTCGCGATCGAGGCCGTGCCCGTGCCCGAAAGCCGCGCACCGGCCGCGTTCTGGCTGTTCGCGCAACCGTTCCCGGGCGCGCCAGAGTTGCCGCACGGACACGCCCCGCCCGTCCCGTCGCCGGCGCATACGTTCGTGCCCGTGCCCAGGCCGTCGCAGCCGTAGCGCGCGATGCGCGTGTCGCCCGCGGGCGAGATCGCGAACGCGCCGGCGACGTAGAGCGACGTGCCGTCGCCGAGGTCCATCACCTCGAGGTCGAACACCTCGCGGCTCACGCCCGCGCCGAGCGACGACCACGCACCGCCGCGCCAGCGTGCGACGTGCGACGCCGGCGCGCCGCCGGCGGTCGTGAAATACCCGCCGGCGTAGAGTGCCGCGCCGCCGCCCTCGTCGAAGGCCGCCAGCGTATGCACGTCGCCTCCGATTCCGCTGCCCAGCGTGCTCCAGGTCGATCCGTTCCAGCACGCGATGGAACTGCCCGTCGTGCCGAGAGTCCCGCCCACGTACAGCGCCGAGCCCGGGCCGGCGTCGAACACAGCCAGCGTGCGACCGGGCGACGCGAGGCCGTCGCCCAGGCTCTCCCACGACGAGCCGTTCCACTTGGCGATGTAGCGACGCAGCCCACCGCAGGCGACCAGGAAGTCGCCCGTGGCGAAGACGTGCTGGTTGCCCCCGTCGTGGTAGGCGGCGATGTCGCGCACGGTGCTGTTCACTCCCGTGCCGAGCGCATTCCATGTCGTGCCGTCGAAGCGCGCGATGCAACTGGCCGACACTCCGTTCAGGTTCGTGAAACTGCCGCCCGCATAAAGTTGCTGGTGACCGGTCGATGTCGTCACGATCTCGAGCGCGAAGACCCAGTCGTTCGCGCCCGTACCGATCGCGCTCCAGCTCGTCCCGTTCCACCTGGCGATGCGGTTCGCGGGCACGCCGTCGATCTGCGTGAATCCGCCTGCGACGTAGAGCGCCGGACCACCGCCCTGCCCGTCGTCGTAGACAGCCATCACCATCACGCCGCCCGGCGCCGTCCCCCCGCCCGACGTCAGCGACGCCCAACCGGTCCCGGTCCAGCGTGCGACCGCCGCGAACGTCCCGGGCGCGGAGGGGAACCAGCCCGCGCCGTACAGGCTCGGGCCCGTGCCCGAGCCGTCGTCGTGCACGACCATCGAGTTGACGCCCGTGACCCCCGTCGAGAGCGCCGGCCAGACCGAGTCGTTCCAGCGCGCGATCGGACCGGTCGGCACCCCGTTCGCGTGGAAGAAGTCGCCGCCGACGTAGATGGCGACGCCCGTGCCGTCGTCGAAGCCGGCGACCGAGAGGACTTCGTGGCTCACTCCGCTCGCGAGCGGCGACCAGCTCGCGCCGTCGAAGCGCACCACGTGGTTCGCGAGCGCGCCTCCGGCATGCGTGAAGAACCCGCCGAGATAGAGCATCGGTCCGGCGCCGTCGTCGAAGACGCGCATTTCGGAGATCCAGCCGGGCTCCGGCGGGAAGCCCACGGTGACGCTGGCCGAGACGGACCACTGGCCGCCGTGCCAGTTCGCGAGGCTTTGCGCGGGCACGCCGCCCGCGCTCGTGAACGTTCCGCCCACCTGGAGCACGGGCGGCCCGCCCGCGTTGGCCGGGTAAACCGCCAGCGCATAGACCGGCCCGTTCGTCCCGGAGCCGAGTGTCGACCACGTGCTGCCGTTCCACCGGGCCACGCGCGCGGCCGGCGCGCCGCCTGCGTTCTGGAACGCACCGCCGACGAAGAGCGACGGACCGGAGCCGTCGTCGAGCGTGGCCATCGCCCACGGAATGGCGTCGAGGCCGCTCCCCAGCGCGGACCAGTTCGCGCCGTCCCAGCGCGCGATGCCGACCGCGCCGGTCGTGCCGGCCGCCGTGAAGCTGCCGGTCGCGTAGAGCGCCGGCCCGCCGCCCGCGCCGTCGTCGAAGACGTGCAGCTGGCTGGCGAGCGTCGGCCAGTTCGTGAAGTTCCCCGCGAGCCCCCTGCCCAACGGCTGCCACGTCGTTCCGTTCCAGCGCGCGACGCCGCTCGCGGGCTGACCGCCGGCCGTCTCGAAATCCCCGCCGGCGTACAGCGCCGGACCGCCGCCGTCGTCGAAGACCGTGAGCGCGTAGCACGGCCCGTCCAGCCCGCTCCCGAGCGCGGACCACTGCACGCCGTCCCAGCTCGCGACATGGTTCGCGGCGAGGCCGCCGATCGTCGCGAAATCGCCGCCCAGGTAGAGCGCGAGGCCCGAGCCGTCGTCGAAGGTGACGGACGCGCGCACGGGCTGATCCGGCACCCCGCTGCCCCCGAAGGTCGGCAACCAGTCGGCCATGCAGCCTGGGCCGCCTCGCCGCGCGAGCCCGAGGGTGGACGTGCCCGTCGCGACCGCGAGGACGAGTCCTGCGAGGACCGCGAAACGCTCAATCCTGCTGCGAGCGTTCTGGAACATGGCCACCCATCCCTGCGCGGAGAGTCACTGAAGTCTAGCCGCCTTCCGGATGAGCGGCTTCGAATGGACGGTGTGCGCGGGGAACGGTGCCTCGGGCTGCCAGCGGGCAGGCCGGCACGGCGCGGACCTATCTGGATCCCAGGTTCACCGTTAGCTTCGGCCTCGGTTCTTCACGCGTCGGATCCCGCGGCGCTGCGCGCAGTCGTCCCTCGACCTTCACGGTGTTCCAAATGCACTCCTACAACTTCGCCTTCGTTGCCGTTCTCGCCGCGACATCCGCGGCACCCGTCTCCGCGCGCCAGAGCTGGACGATGCCGCCCACGCTGCCCGGGGTGGAGACCCTGCGCGACGAGAGCGGCCGGCAGGCCCGCGCATTGCGCGATCCGGGCGCGATCGATGCGATCCCGAGTTCCGCCCTGGTCTCGAACTGGCGGGCGCTCGGTCCGTTCGGCGGTGACATCGAGGACGTGCAGGCGTCCCCCATCGACCCGAACATCGTGCTGGCGGGCCTCGCTCCGGCGAGCGGCTCGGGCGGTGCCATGTACCGCTCGACGAACGCGGGCGCGACTTGGGCCACCGTCCCCTCGCTGCAACTGCCCGTGTACGACATCGCCTTCGCGCCGGACGGCACCGCCTACGCCGGAACGATCGACGGCGTCTGGAAGAGCACGAACGGCGGCTCGAGCTGGACCGCGCTCAACCTGGGCATCGGCTTGAACGACCAGGTGTTCGACGTCGACGTCGATCCGTCGAATCCGCAGCGGCTGTGGGCCGGCATCGCCGACGCGCTGGGCGGACAACCGGTCAACGTGATGCTGTCGACGAACGGCGGGACGACCTGGACGAACAAGACGCCGCCGCTGGCCTCGCCGCAGAGCTGCTACGCGATCGCGATCGACCCGACCAACTCGAACGAGGTCTACGCCGGTTTCGGCGGTTTCGGAGGTGGCGGCCAGGTGTGGGTGACGACCAACGGCGCGACGAGCTGGACCGACCGCTCGGCCGGGTTGCCGGCGCGTCCGATCCGCGACGTCGTCCACGACGGCGTGCGCGCGCTCGTCGGCGGCGGTCAACTGTTCGGCAGCCAGACCTTCGGGCTCTTCACGTCGAGCAACGACGGCGTCACCTGGACGCCGCTGCACGACGGCACCTGGCCCAGCCTCGTGACGCAGGACATCGCGATCGACCCGAACGACGTCAACAACATCCTGGTCGCGACGGCCGGGCGCGGCCTGTTCCGCTCGACGAACGGCGGCACGACGTGGTCGTTCCAGATCGGCGGCACCGGGACGTTGTCCGTGAACGCGGTCAGCTTCTCGCCGGGCTCCTCGTCCGTGATCTACATGGGCTCGAGCTCGAACGCGGTGTGGAAGAGCGTGGACGGCGCCGCGAGCTTCGCCTCCGCGTCGATCGGCATTGGCGCGCTGGACGTATTCTCGATCGACAGCAACCCGCTGAGCGCGAACGAGCTGGCGATCGCGTTCCAGGGACTGAACGACGGCGGCGTGTTCACGTCGCTCGACGCCGGGCAGACCTGGACGCTGGCGAGCGTGCCGTCCACGCGCTACAGCCACGTGCGCTTCTCGCCGGCGGGCGTGCTCTACGCGATCTCGTCCGGGCCCAGCTCGATCGCACCGGAGGGCCTCTACCGCCGCACCGGCTCGACGTGGACCGGTCTCGGCCCGAACCAGGGCACGCTGTTCGAGTCGGATCTGACCTCGCTGCGCGTCAGCGCGAACAACCCCGACCTGATCGTGACGGTCGGCGCCGATTTCGGCGTGGCCGGCTTCCAGCCCACCGTATGGATCACGACGAACGGTGGCGGGATCTGGACGAAGACGTACGAGGGCACGGTCGACAGCCGCCCGCTCCAGGACGTGTGGATCGTCGATCCGACGGCCGACACGACCTGGGTCGCGTCCTACGTCGACTTCACCGGCGGACAGAACGGCGGCGTGCTGCGCTCGACCAATTCGGGCGTGACGTGGGGGCCGTCGAACGCGGGTCTGCCGGCCCTGATGCAGGCCTACTCGATCACGGGCACCGCGCTCGGCGGCGGAGCGCTCTACGTCTCGAACGACGCGTCGGGCAGCGGCGTGTTCCGCAGCCTCGACGGCGGCGCAAGCTGGACCGCCACGGGCTTCGTCGGCGCCGTGCGCGAGGTGCAGACCGATCGCAACGATCCGAACATCCTGTACATCGCGCGGAGCGGCGCGGTGCGTGTGAGCGCGTCGGTGAACGGCGGCCTCTCGTTCACGCCGTTCGACACCGGGCTCTCCGGCGCGGGCTTCCCGCGCGACCTGCAGCGCGCGACCGGCGCTGGCACGGACCTCTACTACGCCGGGACGACCGGCAGCTACGCGACCGACCTGCCCTCGCCACACACGCCCTACTGCTTCGGCGACGGCAGCGGCACGGCCTGTCCGTGCGGCAACGGCAGCCCCGTGGGCGCCGAGGCCGGCTGTCTGAACTCGCTCGGCTCGGGCGCGACGCTGGTCGGAGACGGCTCGAGTGCCGTGTCGGCCGATTCGCTCCTTCTCACGGCCGGTGCGATGCCGGCCACGACGAGCGTGCTCTTCTTCCAGGGCACCGCGCCGCAGAGCGGCGGCGCGGGGATCACGTTCGGCGACGGCCTGCGCTGCGTCGAAGGCTCGATCATCCGCCTCGGCACGAAGACCGCGAGCGGCGGCACGGCGTCCTACCCGAGCGCGGGGGACCCGAGCGTCTCGGTCCGCGGCCTCATCCCGCTGGCGGGCGGCGTGCGCCACTACCAGGCCTGGTATCGCAACGCGGCTGCGTTCTGCACGGCGGCCACGTTCAACCTGAGCAACGGCGTGACGGTGACGTGGGCGCCTTGATCTGCGTTCCGTGATCGGCGACTAGGGCGACTTCAACTCGAGGCGGACCGTCGCGCCCGCTTCCACGCGGAGCGGGCGCGAAACGGCCGTGAGGAACGTCACGTCGAACCAGGCATTCGCTTCACCGCCCGGGGCGGGTTCGGACCGCATGGCGTGGACCCTGATCTCGTAGTTCCCCGCGGCCACATCGCTCTCCGACCTCGATCGTCGCTGCGACACGAAACGAGCTGGCCGCGGTTGAGTCACCGCGGCCGGCTCCCCCAGTCGAAGACCCGCCCGGCCAGCGCGCGCCGGCCGTGCCGTCACCGTCACGGCGCCCAGATCACGTCGAGGCCGTTGGTCAAGTTGAAGGTGTCAGGCGTGCAGAACGAGGCCGCGTTCCGGTACCAGGCCTGGTAGGTGCGGAAACCCGGCACCATCACCAGACCGCGGGAGGAAACGGTCGGGTCCCCGAGCTGGGGATACTGAGACGCGCCGCCGACGTTGAAGATCGTCTTGAGGCGGATGATGGAGCCGCCGGCGCAGCGCTTGCCGTCGCCGAAGGTCACGCCAGCCCCCGCGCTCTGGCGGGTCGTGCCCTGGAAGTAGAGCACCGAGCTGTTCGACATGCCGGAGCCCTGCAGGAGCAGCGTGTCGTTCGAGAGGCTCGACATGCCGGATCCGCCCAGGTGCGCGCCGTTCGGGTTCACGCTGCTCGCGCAGCCGTTGCCGGTCAGGCCGTTGTTGCCGCACGGGCACGGCGTGCCGGTGCCGTCACCGAAGCAGAACGGAGTTCCGCCGTTGACTTCGCACTCGTCCGGGACGCTGTTCGCGTTGATGTCCGCGCTCGTCGTCGCCGTGATGTCGCAACTGTCGGGGATGCCGTTCGCGTTGCAGTCGGGAGCGCCGGCGAAGATCTCGCAGGCGTCGCCGATGTTGTCGTTGTCACAGTCGCCCTGGAGCGGGTTGGGCAAGAGCAGGCAGTTGTCGCAGGCGTCGCCCACGCCGTCGCTGTCCAGGTCGTTCTGCGACAGGTTGCTGACCGAATCACAGTTGTCGGTGCAGTCCGGCACGGTGTCGCCGTCCGTGTCCGTCTCCGGCACGAAGCACCCGCACGTGCCGGGGGCGATCTTGTTGGGATCCGTCGGGCAGTCGTCCTGGCAGTCGACGGTGCCGTCGCTGTCGGTGTCGGGGCTGGAGACGGTCACGTTCGTGCTGCAGTTCGACGTGTTGCCCGCGCCGTCCGTCACCGTGAACTGCACGGGGAAGGTGCCCAGACCCACGGTCGAGCCTCGCGCGGGCAACTGCGTGACGGTCACGCCGCTGCAGTTGTCCGTCGCCACGATCTGACCGCGCAGGTCGGGGATCGTCCCGTTGCAATTCGCGTCGGCCGTCAGCGTCTGCGGCGTGGCGCAGCCCGTGATCACCGGCGGCGTCGTGTCGACCACCGTCACCGAGACGGTGCAGCTCGACGGATTGCCCGCGTTGTCGGTCGCCGTGATCGTCACGGTGATCGTGCCCAGGGCGAGCGTCGTGCCCGCGATGGGCGACTGCGTCAGGGTTGTGCCGTTGCAGTCGCTGGCGGTGGCCGCCGTGGTCAGGTCGGGCAGGGTCGCCGTGCAGGTAGCGCCTGCGGTGAGCGTCTGCGCCGGCGGACAGGTGATGCTGGGAGCCGTCATGTCCAGCACGGTCAGCGTGGACTGGCAGCCCGACGTGTTGCCGCCCCCGTCCGTGGCCACGAAGGTCACCGTGGTCGTGCCCAAGCCGATCGTCGACCCGGCCACCGGGCTCTGCGTGACGGTCACGCCGCCGCAGTTGTCCGTGGTCAGGATCTGCGGCACGAGGTTCGGCACCAGCGCCTGGCAGCTCGCATTGGCCGTCAGGTTCTGGTTCGCCGCGCACTGCGAGATCGTCGGTGCGGTCTGGTCCGCGACCGTGACGTTGGCCGAGCAC
>Ga0163152_10002930_pt1 | contig 23121 bp, 22 predicted proteins | sample OliLakLV19MP8IB2_FD_148635 | JGI IMG/M metagenome (GOLD analysis project Ga0163152, IMG submission 148635) | Freshwater microbial mat bacterial communities from Lake Vanda, McMurdo Dry Valleys, Antarctica - Oligotrophic Lake LV.19.MP8.IB-2 | ecosystem: Environmental > Aquatic > Freshwater >...
GCGAACTCGGGGAGATTTTTCGGGAAGTCGTCGATCTGCATGCCCTGAGTATGACGAGGGGGTCTGACATCCCTGAGCGAACTGGATACCTACAACTCGAGTTACCACCTGCGAGGCGTGATGGCTGCCCACGTGGGCAGTGGACGCGATGGCCAATCGCCACCTTTCCCACGTCATCGCGAGCCTGCGAGAGGCCAGGGCCCGCGCAATCAGGAATCACGTATTTTGAGCAACCCTCTGAGCGAGCGCAGCGAGTCGAAGGGCCTTCGACTCGCTTCGCTCGCTCAGGGTGAGGATGCTTAGCGACTACTTCGGGATGAGGTCGGCGACCATCGCGCGCTCGTCCTTCAGCTCGGCGACCGAGGTGTCGATCTTGCCGCGCGAGAAGGGATCGATCTCGAGGCCCTGCACGATCTCCCAGTGCCCACCGCCGTTCGAGCGAACGGGGAACGACGAGAGGATGCCCTTCTCGACGCCGTAGCTGTTGCCGTCGGAGTACACGCAGACCGAGTGCCACTCGCCCTTCGGCGTGGGCTCGACGACCGAGCGCACACTGTCGAGCGCGGCGTTCGCCGCGGAAAATGCGCTCGACGCGCCGCGCGCCTTGATGACCGCGGCGCCGCGCTGCTGGATGGTCGAGATGAACTCGCCCTCGAGCCACGCGCGATCGGTGATCACGTCGGTCGCCTTCTTGCCGCCGATCTTCGCGTGCACGAAGTCGGGGTACTGCGTCGACGAGTGGTTGCCCCACACGGCGAGGTTCGTCACCTGGTCGACGTCGACCTTCGCCTTCTTCGCGAGCTGCGTCTTCGCGCGGTTCTCGTCGAGCCGCGTCATGGCCGTGAAGCGGTCCTTCGGAATCGAGGGTGCGTTGGCGGAGAGGATGAGCGCGTTCGTGTTCGCGGGGTTCGCGACCATGAGCACGCGCACGTCGGAGGCCGCGTTCTTCTCGAGCGCCTTACCCTGGCCGACGAACATCTTCCCGTTGATCTGCAGCAGGTCCTTCCGCTCCATGCCCTGCTTGCGAGGGATGCCGCCGACGAAAATCACCCAGTTCACGCCCGCGAAGCCGACGTCCGAGCTGGCCGTCGCGACGACGCCCTTCAGTAGCGGATACGCGCAGTCGTCGAGCTCCATGACGACGCCCTCGAGCGCGGGAAGCACGGGCTCGATCTCGATGAGATGGAGGATCACCGGCTGGTCGGCGCCGAACACCTGGCCGCTGGCGATGCGAGGAAGGAGCGCGTAACCGATCTGTCCGGCAGCGCCGGTGATCGCGACTTTGATGGGGGCCTTGGGCATGCGCGCGAGTATCGGGGCTCGCCCGAGCGGAGCGCAAGTCAGGTGGCGACGGCGGGAGCCGTCGGGCGCAACGAAAGCGCGACGGCCGTCATCACGAGCGCGGCGCCGACGAAGGTGAGCGGGCGAGGCGTCTGGTCGAGGAACGCCCACGCGAGCAGCGTCGCGCCGACGGGCTCGCCGAGGATCACGAGCGCGACGCGCGGCGCGGGCAGCCAGCCGACCGCCCAGGTGAGCGCCGTGTTGCCGACGAGGTGGGGAAGGAGCGCGATGGACAGGAGCAGCCCGGCCTGGTGGCCGTCCGCCGGAACGAACGACGAGCCCATGAGCATGCCGGCGAGCAGGAGGATCGGTGCCGCGGAAAGCGACGTGACGCCGACGTACGTCGCGACCGGGACCCTTGCGCGCAGCGCGCGGGCGATGAGCAGGGTGGCGCTGCTGGTGAGCGCGCCGAGCACGGCGAGGCCGTCGCCAAAGAGCGCACGCGTGCTCCACGGGTCGGTGCCGGAGGGCGCCGCGTCCGCGAGTGCGAGCACGACCGCGCCACCGATGCCGATCGCGATCGCGGCCCACGTGAGCGCGCTCGTCTTCTCGCGAAGGAACGCCCACGCACCGAGCGCGACCCACAGCGGATTCGACGTGGCGAGAACGGTCGACGACGCGACGCTCGTGTAGTCGAGCGAGAGCATCCACGTGAAGTAGTGGAGGCCGAGCACGGTTCCCGCGGCAAACGCGATCAGGAGATCGCGAGGGCGGATGGCCATGAGCGCGCCGCGCTCGAGGAAGACCGCGATCAGGATCTGCACGGAACCGGCGAGGAGGACGCGCCAGAAACCGATCGCCGGCTTGTCCATGCCGCAAGCGACGATGAGCGGGCCTGACGTGGAGATCGCGAAGAGCGCGGCGCCGAGGACGGCGAGCAGCTTCCCGCGCGACGGCTGGTAGGGCGGTGTGATCACGAGAAGAAGAGGACGACGAGGCCGAACACGAGCTGGCCCATCATCAGGCGCTCCGAGAGCGTGTGCAGCATCTGGAAGCGCATCCGCGCCGGATCCGTGTCGGCGAGCGCCGAGACGTTCGGGTTGGCCTGCTGCACGTTGCGGATCGCGGGATGGATCAGCGTGTTGGACGCGAAGAGCAGCGCGCACATCCCGAAGAGCGAGACGTAGCGGATCACGACGAAGAGGTTCACGTTCTGCCCGCCGAGATACGCCGTGGCGGCGGCGCCCGTGACCGCGAGTACCGCCGCCGCGAGCGAAACCTTCTCGAAGATGCGCAACATCGGGCCGAAGAGCGCGCCTGCATCGTGGCGCGGCAGCCGGCGGAAGAGGGTGGGCGCCGCGATCGCGCCGAGCGCGACGATGCCGCCGAGCCAGATCGACATGCCGAGCGCATGGACGAAGCCGGCGATCAGGAACGGGATGTTCGGAACGTTGAAGAATCCGGGCGGCACGCCTTGGAGACTAGCTCAGCGCCGGTCGGGCGCGAGCACCTTCGTGAGCACCACGTGCTCGCGACGGAAGTAGTGATCGGGGAGACGCGCGGTCACGGTCCAGCCCATCGCCATCCAGAACTTCTCGGCTTCGCTTCCGGCGACCGTCACGGCGTGCGTGCGATGGCACCGCGCTTCGAACGCGCGCTTCTCGAACGCCTCGACGATCGTCCGCGCGATGCCGGCCCGCCGCGACGACGGGGCGACGAGCAGGTCCGTGATCTTCGCGACGCCGCCGATGTGCCATCCGGTTGCCGAGCCGACGATCGCCGAGAGACCCGTCGTGCGGCCGTCGCGCGCGATCAACACGTAGCGCTCCGCGTCCCAGTCGAGGTCGTGATCCGCTGCGTAGAGGAGGCGGTCGCCGGCGTCGGCCCAGCGCGAGCGGAACTCCTCGTGTTCGGTGCGCTCGGCGACGCTGTTCGCTTCCGCGACCGTCACCACGCGGGGCAGCGTCATCGCAGGTCCCCCGCGAGGAGCTGCAGCGCGGCGACCGCGACGATGCCCGCGGTTTCCGTGCGCAGGATGCGCGGCCCGAGCGTGACCGCGACGAACCCGGATTTCTCCGCCGCCACCACTTCCTTCTCGGAGAGGCCGCCCTCGGGGCCGATGAGGATCGCGGCGCTCGACGGCGATGACGCGGCGGCCGCAGCGCCGAGCGTGATGCCGCCGCCTTCCCACGGAACGACTTTCAGAACGGCGCTCTTCGCGCGCACGAGAAACGCGGCGAGGTCCTCCGGCGCGTGGACAACCGGCACCACGCTGCGGCCGGACTGTTTGCACGCCTCTTCCGCGATGCGGCGCCAGCGATCGACCTTCGCGGTGCCGTCGGCGGTCGCGATCGCGCGGCTCGTGAGCACCGGGACGATCTCCGCGACGCCGAGCTCCGTCCCGGCGCGCACGACGAGGTCGAGCTTCTCGCCTTTACCGATGCCCTGGCCGAGAAGGATGCGGCACGGCGACTCGGTCACCGCGCGCCGCGCGGCGCCCAGCGCGACCGTCACGCGCGACGGCGACGCGGCCGCGATCGTCGCGCTCCACTCGCCGCCCTTGCCGTCGAACGCGACGACCTCGTCGCCTTTCGCGAGCCGCAGCACTTTGACGAGGTGGCGCGCGTCGCCGCCCGTCACGTCCACGCGGGTATTTTCGGCTCCGGATTCGATGCGCACACGCGGCATGCGCGCGTAGTGTAGCCTCCGTTCCCCATGGGCGGCTTCAAGTCCGAGGTGTGGATCGAAGTGCGGGTGGTGGTGCCCCCCGCGGCGTCGGATGCCATTTCCGGTTTCTTCTTCGAGAAGGGCTCGCTCGGCATCACGGAAGAGGAGGGCGCGGACCCGCAGCGCGGTCCCTTCGTTCTGCTGCGGGCCTATTTCGATTCGGCTCCGTTCGCGAAGGACGCGTCCTTCAAAAGCGAGCTCGAGGAGGCGCTGGTCACCGCGGGCGCCGGCAAGCCGAAGATCTGGATCGATGAAATGCCCTACGGGGACTGGGCCGAGGGCTGGAAGCAGTACTTCAGGCCGAGGAAGCTGGGCGCCCGCGTCGTCGTCGCGCCGACCTGGGAGGAATACGCACCGAAGGACGGCGAGCTCGTCGTGCGCATCGATCCCGGCATGGCGTTCGGCACGGGACAGCACGAGACCACCGCGCTCTGCGTGCGCGCGCTCGAGGATGCGGTCGCGGCGGCGCCCGGGACCGCGGTGCTCGATGTCGGTACGGGCAGCGGCATCCTCGCGCTCGTCGCCGTGCTTCTCGGCGCGTCGTCGGCATGGGGAGTCGACAACGATCCCGAAGCGGTGACGGCGGCGAACGAAAACGTCGACGCGAACGCGCTCGCGGGAAAAGTGAAGATCGACGCCACGCCGCTCGACGACATCGACGGTCGCTATCCGATCGTCGTGGCGAACATCCTCGCGGAAGCGCTGATCGAGATGGCGCGTCCGCTCGCCGCGCGTGTCGCTCCCGGCGGAACGATCATCCTCTCCGGAATCCTCGCGCACCTCGGGCCCAAGGTCGCGGAGGCCTACCGCGGCCAGGGCTTCCCGGAGCCCGAAGTGCGGCGCGACGGCGAGTGGGTCTGTCTCGTCGCTCGCGCGCCGCGGTAGCCGCTAGCTTCCGCCGCCGGGGGACTGGATCGCGGGCTGCTCGATGCGCTTCGGCGCGGGGGTCGACGGCGCCGTCTGGTTGTCGAGCCCCATCGTCCGCATGAATTCGTTGACGTCGGTCTTCTGGAGGTTCATCGCACCGTCGCTCGTAGGGAAGAGCACGATCCGCTTCCCCTTGAGCGCTTCCGCGATCTTCAGCTTCACCATCGTCCGTCCACCGGCGCCGCTCATGGCGTCCTTGAGCTTCTGGATGCCTTTCGCGTTCGCCGTTTTTTCCGTGAGGATGGCGTCGGCCTCGAGCTTCTTCGCTTCGAAGTAGGCGTCGGACTGCAGATGCACCTGCGCCGCCTTGCCTTTCTCGGACGCGACGAGCTGTCCGACGTCGCCCTTGGTCTTCTCGAGCTCGCGCTCCCACTCCTTCACGGCCGCGTCGGCGGACGAGCGGTTCTTGTTCACCGCCTGGTCGGCGACCTTCTTGGCGTCGATCGCGTCCTGATACGCCTTGTGGAAGCGATAGTTTCCGAGGACCACGCGCTCGCAGACGATGCCGTACGGCTCGAGGGCCTTCGCGAGCCGCTCGAGCGCGATCTGTTCCTTCTGCGCGCGCAGATCGGAGTCGTAGAACTCCTCGGAGGAGAGCTCGTTGAGCGCGTCCCGCGGAATCGAGCGCGCGAGCGGCCGCACGAGGATCGACCGCACCTCGTTCATGTCGTTCGCGACCGCGCGCAGGAGGATCGGCGCCTGCGCGGGGTCGACGCGATAGATGACCGTCACGTCGACGCCGATGTCGTTGCCGTCTCGCGTCTTGAACTCGAGCTCGTCGTTGGGCTCGGTGCTGTCCATCTCCAGCGTCTGGGTCTTCGAGTCGAAGACATACCAGTCGTGAAGGAAGGGAATGACCAGCACCGTGCGTCCGGGGGCGACGACCCGGTCCTGGCCGAAAAGCTTGCCGATCTTGATGCCGACCTCGGTCGATCCGGTCGAGCGGAAGCACCCGGTGTTTGCGAGTCCGATGATGGCGAGAGAGGCGGCGAAGAGGAAACGTGTCGTGGTTTTCATGGTCGTCTTCCTCACTTCACGTCGAACATTCGCAGCGACTGTTCCAGATCGAGCGGGTTCATGCCGCCCTTGCCGCCGGTCGGCACGATGATCACGTCGAGCCCTCTGAGCACCTCCGCCATCTCCATGCCGACGAGGTTCTCGGAACCGACACCCTGGTACGCGGAGTTCTCGAGCTCCGTGCCTTTGGCGGTCGCGAGTTGCACGAGGAGGTCCGCCTCGGCCTGCCGCTTCCGCTTGTACGCATCGGCCTCGGCCTGGATCTTGGTGATGTCGGCCTGGGCGCGCTGCCGCTCGATGGCGACGGTCGCCTTGCCGGTCGCGACGATCTCCTGCAGCTTCGCGAGCTCCTTCGCCGCTTCACCTTCGGAGACGCGCGTGAACTTCAGCTGATCCTGGATCTTCTTCTCCTCGATCTGCTGGCCGTAAAGCTCGTTGTAGTAGTACTGGCGGATGAGGACGTGGTTGACCTTGATGCCCTTCTCCGAAAGCTCCTTCGCGATCTGCTCCTGCGCGGCGAGCACCTTCGGCTCACGCTTGTGCACGTCGTAGAAGTCCTCGGCCAGCATCTCGCCGAGGTTCTTCTTGAGCGCGGAGATCGTCTTGGGAATGACGGCGTTGTTCTCGAAGAGGCGGCCAGGGCCGGCCTGCTTGATGACGAGGCCGGCGTTTTCGATGTGGTAGATGACCGTCGCGTCGACCATGACCTGCGAGCCGTCCGACGTGTTGATCTGGATCGCGGGTTCCATCCGGTGGTTGATCTTGTCCGACCGCTTGTGTCCCGTTTCCTTGCGGTCGTTCGTGAGATCGAGGACCTGGATGTCGATCGGAAAGAGATGGATCGTCTGTCCGGGCAGCAGGAACTTGATCTTCCCGCCCTTCATCTCGCCTTCGAGGATTCCGGTCGGCGGGATGAAACGGCTCTCCTTGATGCCCACCTGGTTCGGCGGGATGTAGGTGGTGCACGAGCCGACGAAGATCATCAGCGCGAGCGAGCCGACGACGAGTCCGACCATGATGCGCGCCGGCTTGCCGCGAAGTCCGCCGGGCACGTTGAAATTGATGTTCGCCATGCGCGTAGACTCCGCCGAAAGGCGCCCTCGATGCAAATGACGCGCACGTTGTCAGACGAGCTGCGCGAACACCGCGTCGGAAAGGAGAAATCCCCGATCGGTGAGCCGGAGACGATCTGGCTCGCGGACGAGGAGACCGCTGGAAACGAGCGTCTCGATCGTCGGCCCGAAGACGGCGGCGACCGTCGTGGCGAAGACCTCCTCGAACTCGGAGAGACAGAGGCCCTCGACGAGGCGCAGCGACGTGAACGCGAGCTCGCCCATCGCGATGCGTCCGGTGGTCAGCTCGTGACCACTCCGATCGGGCAAGCGATCGCGAACATAGCGGAACGGGTTTTTCCCGTTCCAGAAGCGCAGTCCGCCGGCGGCCGGCGATCCGTCGGGCGCGACGCGCGCGAACGAGTGCGAGGAGGGGCCGATGCCGAGCCATTCCTGGTAGCGCCAGTAGAGGAGGTTGTGACGTGAGCGAGACCGTGGCGCCGCGAAGTTGCTGATCTCGTATCGCGGGAGGCCGGCGGCGCCGAGGCGATCGACGGCGGTCTGATACTGGTCGGCCTGCGCGTCGTCGTCGGGAAGGGTGAGCGCGCCCTTCGCGACGGCGCGCGTGAGCGCGGTGCCGCGCTCGAGAGTGAGCCCGTAGCAGGACACGTGCGTGGGCCCGAGCTCGATCACGCGCGTGAGCGCGGACTCCCAGCGTGCGAGCGACATCTTCTCGGCGCCGAAGATCAGGTCGACGCCGATCTCCGCGAAGCCCGCGTCGCGCGCGACGGCGACGGATCGCGCGGCCTGGAGGGCATCGTGTTCGCGTCCGAGCGACGAGAGGATCCCGTCGTCGAACGACTGCACGCCGAGCGAGAGGCGCGTCGCGCCGGCGGCGCGGAAACCCGCGAAGCGCGCGTCGGCATCCTCGGGGTTCGCCTCCATCGTGATCTCGGCGTCCTTCGTGATCGGCCAGCGGCGATCGATCGCCGCCAGGATCCGCGCAACGTCTTTTGGCTCCAGCAGGCTCGGCGTTCCGCCGCCGAAGAAAACCGTCGCGGCGGGGCGGCCCGCGAAGGCGGCCGTGATGTCGTGGCCACCGATCGACTCGCCGTTCGCGACGCGCTCGATCTCGCTGATGGCGGCCTCGGCGAACGCAGCGGAGGGAGCGCCAGCCTCGTCTACCGGCGTCAGCGCGAAATCGCAATACGGGCAGCGTCGCCGGCAATACGGCACGTGCACGTAAATTCCGAGGTCGCTCGAACGCATCGTCGGAGAACAGTAGACCAGGAAAGTGCGGTGGTAGCATTCCGCGCATGCCTGGTGCCGCTCGTAGACCCGCGCAGAACGGCAGCGAAGGCCGTCTCGGCGCTCCGGACGTACGGCTCTTCACGCACGCCAACGGGATGCGCGTCGCGCTCGTTCCCGACGATCGCTCGCCGGCGGCCGCGTTCTACATGTGGGTGCGGGTCGGTTCCGCCGACGAGAAGGACAAGGAAGCGGGCCTCGCGCACGTACTCGAGCACATGCTCTTCAAGGGCACCGAGACGCGCGGCGTCGGACAGATCGCGCAGGAAGTCGAAGGCTGCGGCGGCGAGGTCAACGCGTACACGAGCTTCGACACGACGGTCTATTACGCCGTGATGGCGAGCCGGTACTTCGATGTCGGGCTCGACGTGATCGTGGACGCGACGCTCCGCTCGACGATCGACCCGAAGGAGCTGAGCCTCGAGAAGGAAGTCATCCTCGAGGAGATCCGGCGCGACCAGGACCAGCCGGGAAGAAAAGTCAGCCACTCGCTCTTCAAGCAGGCGTACCAGCGGCATCCGTACGGACGGCCCGTGATCGGTTTTCCGGAGCTCGTCGCCGGCTACGAGCGGCCGACGGTGCACGGCTTCTGGAAGAAGTGGTATGTGCCGTCGAACATGCTGCTCGTCGTCGCGGGCAACTTCGATCCCGCGCAAGCGCGCGCGAAGGTGACGAAGGCGCTCTCGCGGACGCCGCGTGGCAAGGCGCCGAAGCGGCTGCGTCCCGTGGAGCCGTTGCAGCGAGCGTTCCGCGGCGAGTCGATCGCCGAGGACATTTCCGAAGTGCATCTCGAAGCGGGCTTTCACATCCCCGGCCTCGCGTCGGTGGACGTGCCGGCGCTCGACGTTCTGGCGATCGCGCTCGGGCAGGGCGATCGCAGCCGGCTGCCCTGGCGAGTTCGCCGCGGCAAGCGGCTCGCAACGGGTATCTCGTCGTACGCGTATACGCCGAGTGATCCCGGTCTCTTCTTCGTGTCGGCGTCGCTCGCGACGGAGCACGGCAAGGACGGCGCGGTCGAAACGCTTCGCGAGACGTTCCGCCTGTTGCGCGAGCCCGTGACGGACGAGGAGCTCGATCGCGCACGCGTGTCGATCGAAGGGGACGCGGTCTACGAGCGCGAGACGGTGCAGGGCACCGCGCGCAAGGTCGGCTTCTACGAAGCGGTCGGCGGCGGCCTGAAAACGGAGAAGCGCTACTTCGAGGCGATCCGCTCGCTCAAGCCGGCGGATCTCGCGCGGGTCGCGCAGAAGTATCTGCGGCCCGACAACCTCACGGTCTCCATGCTCGGACCGAAGGCGTCGCTGCCTGCCATGCCGGAGCTCGGCGAGGCCGCCAAGCTCGCGTGGACCGACGCGACGCGCGCCGCGAAAGTGTCGGCGGCGAAGCCCGCGAAGAAGGGCAAGGTCGCGTCGAAAGATCGCGAGACGCGCATGACGCTGCCCGGCGGCGCCACGCTCATCGTGCGGCGCGATCCGTCGGTGCCGCTGCTCGCGATTCGCGGCGTCTTCCTCGGCGGACTGCGCTTCGAGGACGACTCCACCGCGGGCCTCACGCATCTGCTCGCACGCGTGCTTCCGAAGGGGACGGCCGACCGCTCGTTCGCGGAGATCGTACGCTCGGTGGATCGCTTTGCCGGCAGCGTGTCCGGCTTCTCGGGCTTCAACTCGTTCGGCCTGCGGCTCGACGCGCTCTCGAAAAATCGCGGCGAAGCCCTCGAGCTCTTCTGCGACATCCTGCAGCGCCCCACGTTCGAAGCCCGCGAAGTCGACCACGAGCGCACGCAGGTGCTCGAAGCGATCAAGAGCCTCGAAGACCACCCCGGCTCGTGGGTCATGCGCGTGCTCACGCAGGCGCTCTTCAAGAAACACCCCTACCGCCTCTCGATGATCGGCGAGAAGGACCTCATCGAGAAGGTCACCTCGGCCGAGCTCGCGTCGTTCTACGAGCGCATCGCCGTCCCGAAGAACCTCACGATCGCGGTCGTCGGCGATGTCGAGGCGGAGGAAATGGAAGAGCGGTTCGGCGAGGCGCTTTCCGGCTTCGGCGGCGGACGCTCGTTCGAGATGCCCCACGTTCCGCGCGAACCGGCGATCACGTCGCCGCGCGAAGCGGTGATCCACAAGGACAAGGAGCAGGCGCACATCGCGCTCGGCTTCCATGGGCTCACGTTCCACGACGACGACCGCCATGCGCTCGAGCTGCTTTCTGCGGGGCTTTCGGGGCAGGGCGGCCGGCTCTTCCTCGAGCTGCGCGACAAACAGGCGCTCGCCTACCAGGTCACCGCGTTCACGCAGGAGGCGCTCGACCCGGGCTACTTCTGCGTCTACATGGCGACCGATCCGAAGAAGCTGACGAAGGCGGTCGACGGGATCTCGCGCGAGCTCGAGAAGCTGCGCCAGGACGGCCTCACGCAGGACGAGCTCGATCGCAACAAGCGCCAGATCGTCGGCGGCTTCGAGATCGACCTCCAGCGGGCGGCGGCGCGCGCGGCGAACCTCGCGTTCAACGATCGCTACGGCCTGGGCTTCCAGGAGTACCTCGAGTATCCGAAGCGCGTGCTCGCCGTGACGCGCGAAGAGGTCATCGAGGTCGCGCGAAAGATCCTCGATCCGCAGAAGAGCGCCCTCGCGGTGTGCCGCCCCGCCGACGCCCCGGCCGTCGCCACCTCCTCATCCTGATCATGACGGAGCGATGACGAAAGCGTGGACTCGCCGTTGCCATGGCGCGGTCCGGATCGGGCAGCCTTCTCGTCATGGTGAAGAGATCTCTTGCGGCGCTCGTGCTCGTGGCGTTCACGCTCTCCGGTTGCGGCATGGCGCAGCACAAGAGCATGGCGGCGCCGCCCGATGCCGGCGTGCCCAACGACAACCGCAAGATGGTCTGGAACGCGTCGATGGACCTGACCGTTCCGAAGGATCGCGACGTCGAGCCGGCCGTCGAGAAGGCGCGGGCGCTTGCCGAAGGGATGGGCGGCTACGCGTCGTCGGAGTCGACGGGTGGACTCGTGCTCCGGGTGCCGAATCCGCGGTTGCGAGAGGCGATGACCGAGATCGAAAAGCTCGGCGAAGTGGCGGAGAAACACGTCTATGGCGACGACGTGACGTCCGACTACCAGGACCTCGAGGTGCGCATCGAGAACGCCAAGGAGTTCCAGGAGCGCCTTCGCGATCTCGCCTCGAAGTCGGCGACCGTCGAGGAGCTGCTGGCGGTCGAGAAGGAGCAGGCACGCGTGACGACCGAGCTCGAGCAGCTCGAGGCCCGCATGCGCTTGATGCAGAGCCAGACCTCGCTCGCGACGCTGCGCTTGAACGTGTCGAAGAAGGTCCGGCCCGGCCCGATCGGATGGGTTTTCGTCGGCGCCTATCGCACGGTGAAGTGGTTTTTCATCTGGGACTGAGATTTGATAGAAGTCGGGGATGCGAACTCGCGCCTTGCCGCTCCTCTCGCTTCTCGCCCTTGCCGCGTGCGGCCCCAAGGCGACGTCCGGCGGTTCCTCCGGATCCTTGAAAGCGTCCGTCGATGCCTCCGTCGACGCGTCCGGCATCGTCGGCGCGAAGGATCGCTCGGAGGCAGATCGCGCGCTCGATGCCGGCCGGAAGCCCGCCGAGTTCCTCCTCTTCCTCGGCGCGAAACCGGGCATGAAAGCCGCCGAGCTTTTTGCCGGCGGCGGCTACACGACGGAGCTCCTCGCTCGCGCCGTCGGGCTCGAAGGCAAGGTCTACGGGCAGAACTCGAAGTGGGTTCTCGAGCGCTTCGCCGAGAAGCCGTGGAGCGAGCGTCTGCAGAAACCGGTCATGAAGAACGTGGTGCGCGTCGATCGCGAGCTCGACGATCCGCTGCCGCCGGAAGCGACGGGCCTCGACCTGGTCGTGAGCAACGCCATCTATCACGACACCGTCTGGCAGAAGGTCGACCGGACGAAGATGAACGCGGGCGTGCTGCGCGCGCTGAAAGCCGGCGGCGCGTACGTCATCTGCGACTCCAGCGCGAAGGAAGGAGCGGGCACGACCGTCACGGAGACCCTGCACCGCATCGAAGAGAAGGTGGTGCGAGACGATCTCGAAGCGGCCGGGTTCAAGCTGAAGGACTCGAGCGACATCCTCCGCAACAAGGAGGACACGCGCGACTGGAGCGCGTCGCCGGGCGCGGCGGGCGAGAAGCGCGGCACGAGCGATCGCTTCTGCCTGAAGTTCGTCAAACCGAACGACTAGTTCCGATGGCTGAGACGCCCACGCCCCAGATCGTCCTGCGGCAAACGGAGCGGCTCGTGCTGCGCCCCTGGCGGGACACCGACGCGGACGCGGTTCACGCGCTCAACGCGGATCCGGTGGTGATGGAGCACTTCCCGAATCCGTTCTCCCGCGACGAAAGCAACACGAGCATCGCGCGCATGCGCGCAGGCTGGATGACGCGCGGTTGGGGATTCTGGATCGTGGAGCTCAGCGCGGAGGGAGGCCGCTTCGGAGGAATCCTCGGCCTGAGCGTGCCGTCCTTCACCGCGCCCTTCACCCCCTGCGTCGAAATCGGCTGGCGCCTGGCGCGCGACGCCTGGGGCAAGGGCTACGCGACAGAAGGTGCGCGCGAAGCGCTGCGCTTCGGCTTCGAGGAACTCGGCCTCTCCGAGATCGTCTCGTTCACGGTGCCAGCGAACGTGCGCTCGCGCGCGGTGATGGAGCGTTTGGGCATGACGCTGTCCGGCGAGTTCGACCACCCGTCTCTCGCGGAGGGACACCGCCTGAGACGCCACGTGCTGTATCGCCTGCCGCGCCCTTAGCTGACGCGGCGGCCGCGAACGACGACGTTGCCCATCGCGAGGTCGCGGAAGTAGCGCTGCGCCTCGACGCCGACCGCTTCGGTGAAGCGGTAGCTGCTCCATGCGGAGACGGCGCCGCCCGCGATCGGCACGAGGCGGCGGAGCGGCTTCATCAGTGCGCGCTTCAGGAGCCCGAGGGCGACCGCGGACGCGAGCCGCGCGGAGACCGCCTGGATCTCCTTGCGGGTCATCGAGCCGGCGATGAGCGTGCCGATCGACTCCATGCGGCCGTCGCGATCGAGCGCCTTCACCTGGAGCGCGGCGAGGATCGGGAGGAGGAGCAGCGCGCGTCCGCCGCCGAACGGCAGCTTCGAGCGGGTCGTGTCGGGGACCTGCGTGAGGTCGAAGCCGTAGGTGCGCGCGACGTGATCCACCTGCACGACGTTGAGCTCGGCGAGCGCGATCAGCTCGAAGACGATCCCGGCGATCGGGATCGCGCCGCCGACGCCGCACGAGACCGCGGCGAGAGAGGCGTGGCCTTGCGTGATCTTCTTCGCGAGCGCGTCGCGGACGTCGATCGACGCGTCGTCGAGCAGCTCGACGCGGGCGGCAGGGATCTCGAGGGAGCGTGCGGCGTCGAGGACCTTGCTCTGCGTGAACTCGCCGAGGAGCGCGGCGCGCTCGACGGCCTTCACGAGGGCATCACGAGCCCATTCACGAATCGGCGTGACGAAGAACGCCATGGCCATATCCACCTTCATCTTACCAGACGGAGGGGCGGCCGCCGGGACGTCCGGATTCCGGACGGGGTGCCGGACGGCCGGACGCCCCGCCTCGCCAAGTGGCTGATTTCGCAGGGAGGAGAGGTGGGCCGGCCGATGCACCAGGAGAGCCCATGCTCTCCACCACGCTCGCGGTTCTCGTCCTCGCCGTCACGCCGGCTTCCGCCATCAACGGCGGCACGCCGCAACAGCAAGCGCGCGTGAAAGCGATCCTCGATCGGCTCCCCGACTGCATCACGGCGCCGGGCGGCGTTCCGGTCGCGGTGAAGATCGTGTCGGGCACGGGCCCGCAGGCAATCTACGACGGCCAGAGTGGGACGCTCGAGATCGACGCGGCGTTGCTCGATGCCGCGAACTTCATGTCCAACTCGCTCGCGCTTCGTCAGGACATGTGCGTGAGGGACGCCCGCGAGGTTGCGTGGATGGTGAACGACACGCAGCGCGTGATCGTTCACGAGCTCGCGCATGCGTATCAGAAGAAGGGAATGACCGGCCGCCGGATCGGGCGAAATGAAGAAACGGTGAAGGAGCGCCTGGACGCGTTCTTCAAGATCCGGTTCGACAGCGAGTTCGAGCTCTGGACGAAGGACCCGATCCGGAAGGAGTACGAGGCCGATCTCGTCGCGAAGCTCGAGGAGGCGCAGCGCTACCGCAAAGCGCGTCGCGCCGTGCCGCCGGAGCTGCTGCAGGAGATCTGCGACCTGCACGACGAGCTGCGCGCGATGTACACGGTGACCGGATTGCCGGCGCGCTTCCGCAACGACCGGCACGCCGCCAAGCAGCCCGAATACGATCACGCCGCGAAGAAGCTGGAGCGCGGCGGCAACGAGTTCTTCGGCATCGCGATCGAGACGCTCGTCGGCGATCACGGCCGCTTCTGCAAGCAGTTCACGCCGGCCGAGCAGTCGTGGCTCGCGACGGAGCTTGGCGATTGCCTCGGTGGCCTACCCGGAAAGGCCGGGTGCTTCCAGGCGCCGAACGCGTGCCGCACGAAGATTCCCGGTGCTTCCGGCGCCGGAATGCTGCGGGACTAAGATTCGAAAGGGAGAAGGAACACCATGAACGCTCGACTCGTACTCTCGATGCTCGCCGCTCTGACCGCCCTCACGTCGACGCCGGTCTTTGCCCAGGAGCCGGACCCGACCCCGGCCGCGACGCGCGCACCCCAGGTGCGGAAGAAGATCGTCTACACGCCGCGGCCGGCGTCGGACTTCGCGTTCCTGGTGCCGGGGAGGACGACGATCGACGAAGCCGCGAAGACGCTGGGCGACACGAAGTGGTCGTACACGAGCTATCTCGTCGACGACATCGTCATGCTGAACCTCGGGCTCGCGGACCTTCCGTCGCTGTTCCGCTTCGCGGGTGATCGGCCTGTCGAGCCCGTGGAGGTGCGCGTCTACACGGCGGGACACGAAGGAAACGACACCGCGTACCTCGTCTTCAAGAAGGACATCCTTCTCTACGCACACCACCCCGTGTCGGCATCGGAGGAGACGCGCGAGGCCCTCGAGGCCCGCTACGGCAAGAAGCTCGAGATCGACACCGAGCTCCCCAATCGTGGCGTCGAGAAGGAAGACATCGTCTATTCGTCTCATCTCCTCCGCATTCCCGGCGAGACGTCGTTCTTCTATCGGGAAGAGGAGAGCCGGCGGGGGAGCGACAAGCAGCCGCGGGTCGAGGCGAAGATCCTCGTGTCGCCCAGCTGCAAGGTGCTGGGCTACACGCGCGGCGACATCTCCAAGTATGCGAAGCCGTGACTCACGTATTCTTCGCGCACCGTGCGGCACGCGTCCTTCACTCTCGATCCGTTCGTCTCGCTCGCGGTGCTCTCGACCGCGGCGACCGAGCGTGAGCACCACGAGGAGTTCGGCTGCGGACTGCAGGGGCCCGCGAGCCGCGCGGTGCGGCGCGCGATCGCGCCGCTCGCGCCGCGCATCCGCGCGCTCGGCAAGAAGGCGGCGCTCGAGCAGGCCGACGAGCTGATCGGCTGGCTCGAGAACACGAAGGCGTATCGCGCGCTCTGCGGGAAGGGGACGCGGCACGGTCGCCGGCTGCTGAAGGACTCCGTGCTCCATCCGGATCCCGCGCTGACGAAGCCCCGCATCCTGCACCTGCGTCGCGCGGAGCACGGGATCGACTTCGCGCTGCGTGGCGCCGAGTGGCCGGCGGCGGCCGACCTCTTCGAAGCGCTGCGTTCCGGCACGTCGCGGCACCTGCTGGCGCCGTTGCTCGAGGCGGTCCCGGCGATGGCCGAGCTCCTCGACGAGCTCGATCGCGCCGGATGGCTGGCGATCGCGCGAGATCCCGTCGAGCCGCCTCCGGGCGACGCGGTGCTCTTCGTCGGTCACAACACCGCGCTCGTGAAGAGCGCGACGACGCGCGTCCTCGTCGACCCGTGGTTCCGTCCGGCGCATCCGACCGATCTGCCCGACTACTTCCCGATGCAGGCGTCGGATGTCGGCGCCGTCGACGCGATCTGCATCACGCACGCGCACGGCGATCACTTCCACGCGGGCTCGCTGTTGCAGTACGGTCGCGGCACGCCGATCGTCGTGCCGGCCGTGGAGCGCGAGACGCTTCTCGCGACGGATCTCGCCGCGCGGCTTCACGCGCTCGGGTTCACGAACGTGACCGCGCTTCCGTGGTGGAAGCGGAAGACGTTCGGCGACGTCGAGATCGAGGCGATGCCGTTCTACGGCGAGCAGCCGACCGCCGGGAAGCCGGTCTACGCGGACCAGTGGAACGCGGGGAACACGTACGTGATCCGCACGCCGACGCTCTCCGCGGCGTTCCTCGCCGACACGGGGCATGACGCGCGCGGCTCGATGCTCGACGCGTGTGCTCGCGCGAAGAAGCGCGGGCCGGTCGATCTCCTGTTCACCGGCATCCGCGGCTTCCGCCTGCATCCGCTCTTCTTCGGGTTCACCACGCTCGACGCGTTCCTCGTGAACGTGCCGCTCGCCGCGATGGCCGAGCCGCAGCAGCTCATGACGGACGCGGACGCGGCGCTCGACCTCGGCGACGCGCTGGGCTCGAAGTACGTCATCCCCTACGCCGACGGCGGAGCGCCGTGGTACTGGCGCGAGGGCATGGGACCGAGTTACGTCGGCTTTCCCGCGGTGCCCGGATGGAAGCCCGCCCCAGAGACACCCGCAGACGATCCGGACAGCGATCCGTTTCCCGAGCGGCTCGTCGCGGCGCGCGACGCGCGCAGATCAGGACCGAAGGCGCTCGTGCTGCGGCCCGGAGACGCGGTGCGACTCGCCGGCAAGGCGAAGAGCGCAGAGATACACCGATACGAAGGCTTTGCCTGGCCGTTTGACTGACCTGAGCGAGCGATCGCTACGTCGAAGGGCTCTCCTCGTTCCCGTCACCTCCACTACTGGCGGCAACTCCTGTGACCACCCTCGATGCGCGCTTCTTCGCTTCCATGAACGCCTCACCGAACGTCTCGCGCGCGTGCTGATCGTTGTGCTTCCGGCAGAGCTGGCGTGCCGAGGAGACGTCCGTCGCTCCGCCCTTCGCGACAGCCTCCACGTGGTCGAATTCGAGCTGCCACTCCGATCCGCACACCCCGCCGGTATCGACCGGCCACACGCAGCGCCCGCCGTCGCGATCCCAGAGAGCTCGCTTGTCGCCGGCCGTGAAGCGCTCCTTCTTCGGCGGTTCCTTCTCGGCCTCGGCGGGCTTGGCAGGAGTCGCCGCGACTTCGGGCGCGGCCTTCTTCGCACGCGGCTTCGGAGTGATCGCTCCGCGACGCTTGCCGTACTTCTCGATGAAGAGATCGAGCGCGAGCTCGAGGATGGCGACGGGATCGCCGGTCGGTACGACGTGACTGCCGAGCTTCTTCGCGAGCTCCAGCTTCTGAACCCATTCGCGAGAGACCGGAAGGCGAGCCGAGTATTCCTGCGAGGACGTCGGTCGAACCGTCGCGCGGCGACGCGGGCGTGGAAGTGGCGTCGGTTGCGCTTCGGGTTCTGGCGCCTGTGCCAGTTCCGGCTCCGGCTCGATCGGACACGGCGAGGGAGGGATGGTGTCGTCAACCGGCGACACGGGCGCGTCGAAATTGAAAGAGGGCGGTGGAGGGAGCGAATCGGATTTCGTCGGGAATTTGTGGATCCGCGCGGCGGGCGCCGGCTTCGGATCTTCGGATGCCGCGAGGAGCTCGATGTCCCGGAGGGATCGGCGCGAGGCGCGCGTGAAGAGTTCCGCAGCGTTATCGGTCGTGAGCACATCGGCCAGGAGGAGAAGCCTCGTCACGCAGAGCCGCCCGTTGCGCAGGTAGTCGACGGCGGCTGGGAAACGCTCGATCACCTTGATCGCCTTGAGGCGGCGGCCGGTCGTGCTTTCGCAGAGCCCGAGGCCCTTCCGGCAGAAGTCCCACAGCGAAGCGAATCCGAGCTGTTCATGGCGCTTGTCGCGGTTGAATTCCATCAAGAGCTGGAGAAACGTCGCGACGATACTGAGCTCGTCCCCGACAAGGTTTTTGAGCTCCTGGCACTTCTCGCGGGCGATGACTTTGTCATTGAGCATGGGAACCTCCGTTCCCTGCTTTGATACACCCTGTTCTGGCGATCCTCAGGACGCGCCAGAATCGACGCATTCTGCAGGGCCGTTGAACGAGGCATGGCGCGCCCATGGCGGTCCTCAGGGACCTCAGGATCGCGGAGACGCACCGTTTCTTGCGCCGGGTTCGCCGTGAAGTCGGATCGCTCATGGAATGTGTCAAGAAAAAATAATTCATGCATGAAAATACTTTTCACCCAGCGATCTCTCGATCGAGAGATTTCCCGAATTCATCCGCGTCGCACGCTAGACAGGACATCGAGAAAATCAAGGAACGCCGAACTGATCGGTCAGGATAGTTCGCGACAGCCACCTCCACTCCACGCGGCGAGCAATCCTGCAGCGCGAAATCTCGACGGCCCGATCGACACCCTCCCCAACCCGCTGCTGTTTGACCGAATACGAACCGGTACCGCCCGCGGCCAGGCGGATCGCGTAAGCGAGGGCCGCTGCCGCGACGCGGCGGAGCAGCCAGGAGACTTCACCGTGAGCGAGCGATAGCTGAGTCGAAGGGCTGATGGAGCGGCATCGATGCGCCGCGCGGGGCGCGGAGAAGCCGTGAAAAGCGGAACGGCAACGCTGCGCCAATCGATATGCCGCGTTCCGGCTCCGGGTCGGGCCGCCGGCTGCCGGCTACCGGCGACCGTTGGCCGAGCCCGGCGCCGGAACCGGCATCCGGACCCGGAACCGGGTGCAGGAACCGGCATCCGGACCCGGAACCGGATGCGGCGAAACCGGCGCCGCGACTCGCTCGCTGCGCTCGCATCGTTGGATGAGCGGGCGTCTGTTGGCCCGGACGGCGCGGCGATGCTCGTGCCGGCGCAACGGCGCGCCGTCACTCCGCTCGCAGACGCGCCGCCGGTGGTGACGCCAGTCGTTCACTCGGAGGCTGGGGTGGCCGCCCGCCTCGGGTCTTTTGATTCTCTGAAAGCCCCGAGGCGGGCGAAGGAGAACGCGATGAAGAACGGACTCGAAGGATTGGATGCGTTTCAGGTGGCGCTGCAACTTGCAGAAGAAGTGCACGCACTCGGACTCAGGGGAAGCATTCGCGATCAGCTGACGCGATCATCGGAATCGGTGGTGCTGAACATCGCCGAAGCACATCCGGCAACAGGACAGGATCGCATCCGCGGATTCGTGGTCGCGAGGAAGGAAGCCAGCGAATGCCGCGGTGCACTCGCGATTCTGCGGGTGCGAAAGCAGATCAAGCCGGAAACCTACGATCGACTCTGGAACCTCGTCGATCGAATCAGCGCGATGCTCTATCGCCTCATCCATCCGGGATGAGGTTTTTCGCCTAGCCTCACCCTGAGCGAGCGAAGCGAGTCGAAGGGCCGTTGGAGCTCAGAAAGCCCTTCGACTCGGCCGCAAACAGCGCGGCCTCGCTCAGGGTGAGGGTGGGCTACTCGTCGAGCTCGTAGGCAGTGCGTGCGTTCTTCGTCGTGGCCGCGGCGACTTCTTCGTACGTAAGTCCCTTCAGCTCGGCGATCTTCTTCACGGTCTCGACGACGTACGCGGGCTCGTTCGTGCGGCCGCGGTGCGGGATCGGCGCGAGGTACGGCGAATCGGTTTCCACGATCAGGCGGTTCAGCGGAACGTCTTTCGCCGCGGCGCGCACGTTCTCCGCTTTCGGGAACGTCACGATGCCGGGGATCGAGATGTAGAAGCCGTAGTCGATCGCCTCGAGCGCGTACTCCGGGTTCTCCGTGAAGCAGTGCCACACGCCGCGCAGTCGCGCGCCCGCGGTCACGTGCACGTCGCGCAGGTGCACCATCAGATCGGTGCCCGCGTCGCGCACATGCAGAGAGATCGGCAGGTCGAGGTCGAGCGCGATCTCGATCTGGCGGCGGAAGACGTCGTTCTGCACGTCCTTCTCGGAGTGCGTGTAGTAGTAGTCGAGCCCGATCTCGCCCCACGCGATGACCTTCTTGCTCGACTGCGCGAGCTTCTTCATCGACTTGAGGACGTTCTCGTCGACCTTACCCGCGTCGTGGGGATGCACGCCCACCGTCGCCCACACGTTCTCGTGCTTCTCAGCGGTGCGCACGGCCTTCTCCGCGTCCTGCGGGCCGTAGCCGCTCCCGATGTTCACGAGGTACTTCACGCCCGCCGCGCGCGCACGCGCGAGCACCGCGTCGATGTCCTTCGCGAGCTCCGGCGAATCCAGATGGCAGTGGCTGTCGAAGAGCTCGGTCATGAGTGGTGTCCTGCGTCAGGCCGACAGGATCCAGAGGATCCACACCGACATGCCGAACTCGAGGAAGTAGGTGATCGTCGCGCCGATCATGCTGAAGATCCGCTTGCTGCCGAGGCGGCCGCCCGCGTGGAGACAGCGCGCGAAGAGGCACGTCGCGCCGAGCGCCATGATCGGCGTCGCGCCCGCCTCGAGGAGTCCGAGGATGATCAGCGGCGCGATGAGGAACGGCACATGCTCCGCGGAGTTTCCGTGGGCGCGGATCGCGCGCGAGAGGCCCTTATCGCCGCCGTCGCCCAGGTAGATACCGCGGCGCATACGGAGCAGCGACACGCTCGTGCCGAGCCCCATGACGAGCAGCACGAGGAGCGCGGAGAAGATCGCGGCTTGCTGGAACGAGTCGGTGATCGTCATTTGGTCTTCGCCGGCTTGGCGGGCTTGGCCTCTTTCGCCTTCGCCGGGTCCTCGATGCGCGGGAAGAGCGGATCACCGCCGGTCGTCGTGAGCGTCGAGCCAGCGGCGCCCCAGGCTGCACGCGCCAGCGTCGGCTTAGCCGTATCTCCCAGGCGGTTGAGGATCTCGAGAGTCTTACGAGGCATCACCGGCACCAGCAGGAGTGTCGCAATGCGCGTCGCTTCGACCAGGTCATAGAGCACGCGGTCGAGCTCGCCCGCGCGCGCCGGATCCTTCGCGATGTTCCACGGCTCGGACGTTGCGATGAGCTCGTTCGCTTGCGTGAGCAGCGCGAACGCGGCGCCGGCGCCGTCGTGCAGCGCGAGCGCGTCGTACGCCTGCTTCGCGCGATCGACCGCGCCCGCCGCCGCGTCCTTCAGCCGAGGCGGAACGCCGGCCGGCTCGGTGACGACGCCGTTGCGATATTTCGCGGCCATCGACACGGTGCGCGACACGAGGTTGCCGTAGTTGTTCGCGAGGTCCGCGTTGTAGCGATCCTCGAATCGCGACACGGTGAACTCGCCGTCCTGTCCGTACACGATCTCGCGAATCAGGTAGAGGCGGAGCGCGTCCGGCCCGAGGAGGCGCGCGACCTCCAGCGGCTCGACGACGTTACCGAGGCTCTTGCCGATCTTTCCGCCTTCGGGAGAGAGGATCCAGCCGTGGCCGAACACGGTCTTCGGCAGTGCAATGCCCGCGGCCATCAGCATCGCAGGCCAGATGATGCAGTGGAAACGCGTGATGTCCTTGCCGACGATGTGCAAGTCAGCGGGCCACCACGTTCCGAAGAGGGCGTCGTCGCTGCCGAAGCCGACTCCGGTGATGTAGTTCGTGAGGGCGTCGAACCACACGTAGACGACGCGCTCGGGATCGCCGGGGAAGGGGATGCCCCAACCGAGCGCCTTCGCGACCGGCCGGCTTATCGAGAGATCCTCGAGCCCGCCCTTGAGCACGTTGACCACTTCGTTGCGCCGCGCTTCCGGCTGCACGAACTCCGGGTGTTCCTCGATGTGTTTCAGGAGTGCGTCGCGATACTTCGTGAGCCGGAAGAACTGGTTCTTCTCCTTCAGCTTCTCGGGCTTGCGATTCGGATGCTGCGGGCAGAGGCCATCGACGAGGTTCTTCTCGAGCTTGAACTCCTCGCAGCCGGTGCAATACAGCCCTTCGTAGTCGCCTAGAAAAATGTCGTCGGGGTTCGCCTCGCGCACGCCCTTGATCAGCGCGACCACGCCCTTCTTGTGGCGCTCCTCGCTCGTGCGAATGAAGTCGTCGAACGAGATGTCGAGTGCCGCCCACCGCTCGCGAAAGCCGGTCTCCATGCGGTTGCACCACTCCAGCGGCGTGAGGCCTTCCTTCTCGGCGCGCTGCGCGACCTTCACCGAGTGCTCGTCGTTCCCCATGAGGAAGTGGACGGACTTTCCGGTGAGGCGGTGCCAGCGCGCGATCACGTCGGCTGTGATCTTTTCGTACGCCGTCCCCAGATGAGGCAGGTCGTTGGGGTAGTCGATCGCAGTGGTGATGTAGAAAGCGCCGGGCATCGCGGGCGGAAGCTAGCACGCCGCGATCAAGCGCTCACGTCACGCCAGCTCGCGGCGGAGCGTCAGCAACATCGCTTCGAGCGAGAGCTTGTCGTTCACGTTGCCCTGCAGGTCGCGCACGCACAGCCGCACGGCGTCGAACGAACGCGCGACGCTCGCGGGCTTCGCCTTCTTCGCGACGCGCTCGACGCGGTCGAGGTTGGCGGGATCGAGCAGGCGCTTCGCGTCCTTCGTCGATTGCCACACCGCGATGTCGCGAAGCCACGCCGAGAGGTGCTCGAGCACCGTCTCGACCGGCAGGTCCTCCGCCTTCGCCCGCTTGTCCCAGCTCTCGGCGACGTCGAGGATCTTCGCCGTGCTGCTCGCGCCGATCGCGTCGAGCGCCTCGTCGAGGACCTGGCGCCGCACGTCGCGCGAGAAGTGCTCGGCCTCTTCGCCGAGCGCGCGTCCCACGCTGCCGCCGAGCAGGCCGGCGAGGCTCTTCGCCTCGGCCTTGTCCATCTGCGTCTCGCGCGAGAGCAGG
>Ga0163152_10002931_pt1 | contig 23114 bp, 17 predicted proteins | sample OliLakLV19MP8IB2_FD_148635 | JGI IMG/M metagenome (GOLD analysis project Ga0163152, IMG submission 148635) | Freshwater microbial mat bacterial communities from Lake Vanda, McMurdo Dry Valleys, Antarctica - Oligotrophic Lake LV.19.MP8.IB-2 | ecosystem: Environmental > Aquatic > Freshwater >...
TCATGGCCCAGCGCGGCTTCGCGTTTTGCCCTGGATGAGTCCATTTTTTCCGCCAAAACTTCCTTTGCCTGGCCCATATGTTTCACCGCTTTTTGCAGTTGCTCCGAAGCAGGTCCGGAGATCCCTTTGATCTGTTGGTCCAAAACAGCGGTTTCCTCCATTAAGTCCCCCTGCCGTGTCTGCAACTCCTCTCCGTCCTTGGTCTTGCGTCCAAGCTGCCTGGTTCGCTCAATCAACTCTGACTGCAATTGAATGAGCCGGTCAATTTCTGCCGCGCCTTCGCTCGATTCGGCCTGTGGAGATTTGTTCCCGCCGAGGATACGTGAGATTTGCAGGAAAAGGTCGCGCGCCAATTTTTCGCCGTCCAACGCCTGGACGAGCCGGTTGGAATCGATGTCCCTGACGACCATCTCCAGCTTTTTCGGCATGCCGAACTCCGCACTCTTGTCCTGCGCTGATTTTGCCGCGGAGGAAATCGCCCCATCGGCCTCCTGGACCAACTTGCCCACCTGCTCCATCAACATCGCCGCCTCGTCTCTGATGGAAATTTGTTGGGATTTTTGAAGTTGAAGCGAAAGGCTGGCGCGCTCTTCGAAAAAGTAACTTTGTTGTTTCCGCATCAAGGCTTGAAAGGAGGTCATGTCCTTGATGTTGATCGACTGCCTTTCCGCCAGTGCTTCGAAACGGACTGCCAGGTCGGCCAGTTGTTGCTGGCGTTGATGTTCGAAAATCAACTGGCGCAATTGCAGAATGATCCCTTTCTGGCCGGCATAGGCTGAAGCGATATCGTTTAATGCGGCGGGATTGATTTTGGGCTGCTGACTTGCGGATTGCAGCAGCTTCAAAACTTTCTGCATATCCTTGTCAGACAGATTGGAAAGGACCCGTCGAATGCCGAGCAGCACGTCAAGCTCCTCCCCCGCCAGACCGTTCCGTTCAAACTCCGACACAAGCTCATTGAGCCGCGCCCCGACTTCGGCGGTGCCTTTTTGGATATGCTCCTGTTTGCGGACTTCATCTCTGAGGAGGGTTCCTGTCGCGCCCAATACGGTAAAATGCAGTGCGACAATCGAGGACAAAACAAAAGCAATTCTGTGGCGTAAAATCTCAGATAGAGGAAACGAAACCCTCACCCCGGCCCTATCCTGCGGGGCGAGGGGGAATATTGACCTGATCTGGGATTGGTGCCATGCGATAAATTTAATCCATCGCATAAAAACATTCTCCCTCGGCCCACGGGGGATGGCCGGGGTGAGGGATCCGCTTTGGTCAACTGTAACCTTACTATTTTGGGCGAAGAACTGTTCCAAGGTTTTCATTAAGTTTCTCCTGTTCGGTTGCCAACTCGTTCAATCCTCCCAGCGAATCACTGACCCGATGCATCAGATCCCGTCTCTTTTCCTCCGAACTGACAATTTTCACAACGTAAACCTCACTCTCCCCTTTACCGGGACCGGAGATAATATTGTTGTCCCGGGCGCTGATCCAATATTCCAGCTGCATCCCTTCCTTCAGATTCAAAGCGTTGGACAAAGCGAACTCGTGCCTGTTTGTAATGTTCAGCACCCCTTTCGCGGATGCCAGCGGGATGCTGTTGGCCTTGCCACGAGTTCCGCCTGGGGAATGAACCCGGTAATTAAACATTCCATCGCTCAAGCCAAAGTCATCGTGCATCTCATATAATACTGAAAGCCGCGCCGTTTGGGTCAGCAATTCCTCCTTTCGATCTGGATAACGGATCGAAACCTGGGGAATACCGTCAGGCCGGACGCGTATGGCGTAAACCGGGGAATTGGTCGATGTCATCTGCTGGGTGTCGGCGAGTTCTAGTGAAAATCCGCTGAGATTAGTCTGTCCAACCGGAATGACCACCCTGCCCTCCTTCCGGTTCGATGTTGAAATCTGAATGGGAACGGTCTGCCCGGTCCCGGCCAACACCGCATGTCCGCTGACCAGTTCCTTGTTCGAAGTGAAATCAAAATAAAGTTTGCTTCCGATCAATGGATTCAGATCGACCATGGAAATATTGGTCGTTCCGAGCCGCGTGTAAGGAGGAAATTCAATCCTTCCCTTGATCCCGGTGACCAGGGGTCTTTCTTGAACGGTGATTTTGAACCGCTCCGACCTGGAGTCGTTCAGCCGCACTGAATAGTTGAGCGACTGGGAGACGCTTTCCAAACGCCGCTCGAACTCGTTCGGGCTTTCTTTTCTGTCCAGGGGAAATTCCTGTCTTTTGCCATCCGCCGTTTCCGTGATCAACATTCCGATCTCGGGGATCACTCCCTCCACCCGGGCCAGGATCATGACCGGGTCGCCGAGTCCAACCGTCAGGTTGCCGGAGACAAATGTAATCCTGGTTTTGCGCGGCAGGGCCACTTCCCGCAAAAAGAATCGCGCCAGCAACGCCTGGGAGATGTTCTTTTTCCAGACCGCCCAGCCGATGAACAATCCGCACGCAGCGAGGCAGATCCATAGGTATTTTAACAACGGACGAAACGAAACCGCACTCGAAAAATCTGATGCAACCGACAAGTGAACCGCTTCCGCGATGGTTTTGGAAACCATCTGCTGGTTGAAGGAGTTCCCGGCCTGGTTCACCTTCTCGAACTGGAGGGCCGAGATCAAACGCGAATTGAACCGCGGATCAGACTTTTCCACCAACAATGCCGATCCCTCCATATCGGGGGCTTTCGCCAGCGGACGTAAAATCCACAAAAAAAGCAGGACCAGCACCCCCACACCCCCGACTGCGAGCACGATCAATCGCACGTTTTTCGGAAGCTCCAACAACCAGTCGGCCACCAAAGCGAGGACCAGAAACGCCACACAACCGGTCAGAATTCTCAACAATCCGTCACCAGTCGTCGCTGCCATGGCTTTGCGGCGCACATGCTGCAATCGCACCCTGATCCCCTGGGTGTCCGCCGGAGGAGTTTGGACCGTTTCAAGGTTGCCTTTCATTTCAGGTAAAATCTCTTTCGCAGGAACCATTCCAATCCAACAAGAAAAATAATCAGCAGGTAATAGGGAAAGGCTGCTGTCAGGTCGATCGCCGTCTGAGTGCGTAGTTTTTTGCCGCTGTTGACCACGGTTTCGGGAAGTTTGTCCAGGTCTTCCTCGCGGAAAAAAGCGCCTCCGCTCAATCGGGCCATTTCCTTCAGCAAATCTTCGTTCATCGATATTTCGCCCGCTTCATAACGCGGTTGAACCACGTCGAATTCCACTTTCGTCTGGGTGTCGTGTGTCATGTTCAAGCTGTAATGATCCGGGTTTGGAGCAAGCACCTCCCCGCGGTAAACGCCCGGTTGTTCGGGCATCCGACGCAGGAGAATCTCCGCCCGGGCATTTTTTCCCTTCAACTCTGCACTTAAATTTTCCTCCACCATCGGTTCGTAACCGGCGGTGTAAAGCCTGGCAAAAATTGAAATGCGTTCCCCGGGTTGGTAGGTCTTTTTGTCCGTGGACAACTGCGTTCTCTTCGCCCCACCAAGAAGCCGCTGAAGCGCCATCCGTTGAAGGACCTGTCCCCAGAAAGTGTTGTGATATTTTTCACCCTGGTTCTTGCGCCAGCGCCAAGTGTTGTCGGTTCCGACAAACAGCACATGGCCCAGTCCAAACTGTTGCATCGCCAGAATCGGCATTTTTCCAAACGAAGTGGCTTTTAACGGATCAGAATCAACTATCAAAACTTCCGCCGCAGGTTTTGCCCTGCCGACTTTTGCGTCCCAATAAATCGGCGGCAACTGTTCCCATGCGGTTTTGTTTTTGTCCGATGGTTCCTCAACCGAAAGCATCTGGCTGATTTTACCCGCAGGGGTTAATTCGAAGCGAATCGGACGGTTCATATTCGCGGGCGGGACGGGAACATTGCCCTCAAATTCCACCGGCAAAAGTTTTTCAACAGGAGTTCCTTTAAAAGCCCATGGATTGTGCCGCGGCCCCGCGAGCATGATCAACGCGCCGCCGAATCGTGAGACAAAATCCTGAATGTTCTCCAGTTGCGGGCGGCTGAATTGTGTGGGGCTGACATCTCCCAGGAGTATCAGGTCGTATTTGAACAAATCTTCTTTGTTCACCGGAAATTTCTCCAGATAAGGCGAATTGGGCACGCGTGTTATCGCCTTGTCCGCTTCGATCAACAGGCATTTCAGTTCGATCCGCCGATCCCGAAGCAGCATCGACTGGAGGTAACGGTATTCCCAGCGAGGGGTTTCTTCGATCAACAACACCTTGATTTTGGAATCTAATATCTTGATCCGCTGAGCGGTCTCGTTGTTTTCCTTGTTTGACTCATCGGGACGGGGCTGTATCCGCGCAATCAAAGGAAAGTCGCCGGGAGAAGCCGGGGTAAACGGAATCCGCACCACCTGTTCCTTGTCATCGGTAAAAACAATCTCCTTCTGCGCCACCTTGGTTTTGCCAAGCAAAAGTTCGATCACCGCTTTCTGATTGTTGAGACTCTGGCCTTTCGCCGTGACCGAAATCATCAGTTCATCCTTCACGAAACCCAACTCGGGAGCCTGCAGATGGCTAACGCTCACGTCACGTGGCGAAGTGATCCCTACGCCATAGATATAAAGCGGTGTGCCGTTTTCGCGGTAACGCGCGGCAACTTCCAGAGGGGGCATTCCGTGATTGTTGCCTCCGTCGGTGATCAGAACCACGCCGGAGAGCGTCTGGCCTTTTTTGCGGTCCAGCAGTTCGTTCAAGGCATCGCCAATGGCGGTTCGCTCCCCGGCGGCCTGCAAGGCGTCATACGCTGTTGAGACAGAAGACTTCCCTCCCAGGATTCCGGTCCGATTGGTCTCAGAAACCGAGAGCTCAATAAGTTTGTCCGAGAAAGCCATGGGTGACAGGTTAAACTTTTTTTCCAACCTTGGCATGAGTTCGAGTTTGTCGTTGGCCAGCATTTTTCGCGACAAATCGAGCCGGTCCAAATCGGTTTCCTCGTTTTTGCTCCGTTTATAAACCTGGTTCAGTCCCTTTTTCGCCGGAATAAAATTTTGCGCCAGGGCGGATCGTTTGCGGTCATCCTCGGTAAACCGAGCATCTTTGACGCTCATGCTGCTGCTCGCATCCATCATGACGAAGAGGTTTCCCTTAAGCTGCCCTTCAATTGTCAAAATCACGGCGGGCTGCAACAGCATCAAAAAGACGAGCACCAGAAAGCAGATCCGCAACCCGGTCAGGATAATCTTTCGACCGGTGGAGAGCTGGATCGGGCTTTTCCAATAGATCAGGAAAGTTCCAATGGCAAAGCCAATGACCGCCAGGATCACCAGGATGGAGAAGGAATGATCCTGAAAACGGAACTTCCACTGGACCACCTCGTTGAGGTCTGTCACCGGCAATCCAATGAATTTCCAGAATAGTTCTTTCATCTTCATTTGGGCCGGCTGAATACAAATCCAAGGACCATCTCCAAAGCTGCCACGGCGATCGCCGCCGCCAGCAAAGCCGGCCACAGCTCCAGTCCTTTGGGATTGGTCAATAGCTGTTGTGAAAAACTTTTCTGGTTGTTCCGGGTCACCTGCCATTGCCGTCCAATCTGTTCCAACTCCCTGGCATCCAGCATTCTCAGGTTCGATTCTTCGGGAACGGTTTGCACGGCAAACGAAGTCTGAAAAGCGCCGCCGTCTGAAACAGAATAAAATCCGACAGCATCCGTTTTTGCAAAACGAAGCGTGGGCCAGCCCTCAGCCAGCTCCACTCGGCCTGAGCCGACCTTTCCCAGTTTTTCATGGGTGACAGCCATGTCGCGATTGGCGTATTGAAGCCCTCCTTTTTCCCGATATTCTTCTCCCGCCAGAACGTTGTGCCGGTCAGCCCCTTTCTGGACCGTTGCAAGAATCAGACGGTGCAGCAGTGGGACAAATCCTGGCCGGACGGGAAAGTCGTTCCACTCGGTGTCCGCCGTGCTGGCAAATTGAAATACTTTGCCTTCCCCCACAGTTCGTTCCGCCAATGCCGGGGAACCGTTCTCAAAAAGCAGAACCTCCCTGGCTGGTTGGTTGGAGCCTGAAGGCTGGTTGTTTGTTGTCACGAGGGCATCCGGCTTCGGCACCCGCATTTCGTAAGCCTGAAAAAAGCGGGCGGATCCGAGGGTGCCCGCGTTAGCATCCTTCCACAGCGAAACAACCGGATGAGTCAGAATCTTGGAGTCGATTCGAAAGAAGTTCTCTTCCTGTTTTGCGTCCCCCATGATTTTTACATACTGGGCGGGAAACCAGGATTCCAGACCGGCCTGGGATTCTGAAGCGACATTGGAACCGGGAAAATAAATCAGCCCGCCGCCTTTGCTGACGAAATCCATCAGCTTTTCTGAGAATTCAGGGACAATCTTCACATTGGCCAGTATGACAACCGCAAAATCCTGAAGGGAGACAGCGCCGAGCTCTTCCGTGGTGATCACGCGTGTCTGGAGAAAATAATCAGCCGCTTGTTCCCGGTTTATCGGTCGGAGGGCATGTTCTACAAAGAATGTCTCGTTCAAACGCCGTTCCGCGCCAGGCTGCCCGTTCACCACCAAAACTTCGATTGATTTTCGCGCGAAAATCAAGAATGGCCGGGAATTGTCGCTCTTCAGTGAGTCATTTGGGATCCCGATACTGAATCGGTTTAAACCAGCTTTGGGAACTTTTACGAAGAGAGATACAAATTTTCCCTCGCCAGGATCCAACCTGGGGATCACTGCCTGGTCCTTCACCGTTCCATCTTCTCCCGAGAGGTTCACGGGAAAGTTCGAGACCGGCTGATCTCCGAAATTGTGGGCCTGGGCCTCCACACGCACAACCTTTCCAGCCACCAACGCTCCTTCAGCCACCCGGACTTCCGTGACGCCGAGGTTGTTGAACGGCCCGGAAGCGACCAAAACGAGGCTCTTGGCCACGTCGGTTTCCCGGGCCACCATGTTTTGAAGTTCATCAAGGCTTTTCCATCCCTCTGCTTGTCCGTCGGTGACAAAAACCAGTTCTTTTCTCAAGCCACCATGGGTTTTCAGAATCTGAAACGCACGGTCAAAGCCTGGTTTTAAGCTGGTCTTGTGATCGTTAACCCGTGCCTCTTTGAGCGTGCTGCGAACCCACGAAATCTCGCTGCTTGGTTCGGTCACCAGATCCTGCGCGAAATCCGAAACCAGAAGGACCGAAGCCATAGATCCAGTTGGAAGTTTTTCCAATTGTTGATCCACGGCTTCGACCGCTTTTTCAAACAGAGATCTGCCGCCGTCGGAAAACGACATGCTCATCGAGTTATCAATCAGAAAAACGGTGAGGCCTGCGCCCGCCGGATGGTTCAGCGGAACGGTTTTTAAGAATGCCGGTTTCGCGAAAGCAAGGCAGAGCAGGAGAATCAGCAGGCAACGCAACAAAAGCAGCAGCAGATCTTCGACACGGGATTTTTGCCGCGTCCGTTCCACGCTCTTTTTCAAGAAACGCATCGCGGCCCAACGCACCTGCTGATGACGTTTGCGGTTCAGCAGATGAATGATCACCGGCAATGCAGCCGCCCCGAGCCCGATCAGCAAAAATGGATTGAGAAATGACATGGACGGATCGGAAAATTCTTATCGGGTCATGGTCCGGTGACGAAAATTCAAATAGTTGGTGATCATCTCCTCCAGCGGATGGCTGGTGTTGGCCAGGTGATAATGACAGTCGTTTTTTTCACATCCCTGCCGGATGCGAGTTTGAAAATTACCCACGGCTTCGAGATAACTTTTCCGGATCTCGTGGGCGGGTGTGATCAGGTTGGGCGCCTGCTCCATCCCCACAAACTCAATCAAGCCGTTGAGCGGAAACTCCAATTCATAACGGTCCATGACATGGAGCAGGATCACCTCGTGTTTGCAGAACCGGAGGTGCTGGATCCCCGCCAATACTTCCTCCTCATCCTCGAAAAGATCGCTGATGATTATGAAGATCCCTTTCCTCTTCGTTTGAACCGCGAGGTCATGCAGGTTTTCCCCAATTTTTCCGGCAGACGTGGCCTGAAAACTCGAAAGCCTGTTCATGATGCTGTGGATCACGGCCCGGTTGTCCGAACGCGGCTCGAACGATTTTACACCCTGGTCAAAAATTGAAAGTGAGACTGCATCGCGCTGGTTCAGGATCAGGTAAGAGAGGCACGCAGCCATGATCTTGCCGTATTGAAGCTTGGTGATTTTGCCCGATCCGTAATTCATCGACTCGCTCCCATCCAACAGGATGTGTGCGACATAATTGGTTTCCTGCTCGTATTGCTTCAGGTAAAAACGGTCGGTCTTTCCCAACACTTTCCAGTCGAGATGGCGGAGATCATCCCCCGGCGAATATTCCCGGTGCTGGGCAAACTCCACCGCAAAACCACGATAAGGCGATTTGTGCTCCCCGGCCATGTACCCCTCCACCACAAACCGTGCGTGTAAACCGAGGGTTTCAGCCCGCGAAATCACCCCGGGATCGAGCAATTGAGAATCGTTTTTCAAAGCGCCTCCGAAAGTTCAGTCCAGCCTGTCCTTACAACTTTTCCGTTTTCGGGATGGCTGCGAGAATTTTGCGGACAATGTCGTCTGCGCTGACCCCCTCGCTCTGCGCGGAGAAATTTGGCATGATGCGATGACGCAGGATCGGATTGGCGACCGACGCCACATCGTCGCAGCTGACGTAAGATTGCCCTTTGAGCAGCGCCCTGGCTTTTGCGGCCATGATCAAGTTGAGTCCCGCCCGCGGCCCTGCCCCCCAATTTAACCATTTTTTGCAGAAATCGAGCGCCTCCGAAGTTTTCGGTCTTGTCACCCGCACGATCCGTTCGGCGTAGGCGAACACATGATCGGCCACAGGCACCTGCCGCACCAGCTCCTGTAGCCGCAAGATCTCCTCGCCATTCAGCACAGGTTCCAGCTTGGGCCGGGCGATGGATGTTCCAAGCTTCATGATCGAGAGTTCCTCGGCGGCGGTCGGGTAATCGACCATGATCATGAACATGAACCGGTCGAGCTGGGCTTCGGGCAGAGGATACGTTCCCTCTTGTTCAATCGGGTTTTGAGTCGCGAGGACAAAAAATGGATCGGGCAACGGATAATCCGCCCCAGCAACCGTGACCTTTCGTTCCTGCATCGCCTCCAGCATCGCCGCCTGGGTTTTTGGCGGGGTCCGGTTGATTTCGTCCGCCAGCAAAATGTTTGCGAAGACAGGTCCGTGAATGAATTTGAACTGGCGCTCGTTGGTCACCGCGTTCTGATAGAGCATTTCGGTCCCGGTGATGTCGCTCGGCATCAGATCCGGCGTAAACTGTATCCGTTTGAAACTGAGTTTCAAAGTTTGGGCCAGACTGGAGATGAGCAGGGTTTTGGCCAGTCCAGGCACGCCCACCAGAAGCGCGTGGCTGCGGGTGAAAATCGAGATCAAGACTTGTTCCACAACTTCTTCCTGCCCCACAATCACTTTTCCCAGCTCCGCCTTGATCCGGGCGCAGGCTTCCGGCAGGCGATGATCCAGAGCCAGATTATCCGATGTTTTTTCTGCGGAACCCAAAACAGCATTCGATGACATGATGATTATATATGATTGCTGACGCCAGCAGACGCCGTCCATTCAACGCGGCATCTGATCCCGGTGACAAAGTTTATACGCTCATGATCCCCGGAAAGTTGCAAAAGAATTGGATACTGAAACCAAGTCAGCGACGGGCGGGGGCAAAGACGACCAAAAACCTTGCTTTTGGGCTGAGGCATTTAACTCCGTGGCTTTCTCCCGGAGCGAAATAACAGACATCTTCCCTGCCGAGCCTCTGACGTTCGTTTTCCAGAATGATTTCCAATTCGCCTTCGAGAACCAAAAAGCTTTCACTGTTCTCCACCCGGTGATATTCGACCTCCGCATTCAAGACCATTTCCACCATCATTAGGTTCTGTTCCATGCTTTCGTTGGTGGAAATCACGCGGCATGACCGGACTCCGGGCCGGCGCGATTCAATAAATTGGAACTCCGACGACTTTTTGATTACTGTGGTCATGAACAAAACTAGCGGGTCGGGCGTTAAGCGGGCAAGCGGAGAGATCGGGTGTGATTAAAACTGGGTGAGTCCTACACGGATCGCGGGTCTGTGACCCGCAGCGCTCTGCCATGAAGAAAGCTTTGAAACAAGAGACACCGAAAGGACTGACTTGTGCTGCGGCTCACAGAGCTCACAGAGCCGCGCTCCGGGGAGGTCTCCTTACATCTCACCCACTTTTATTCACGCCCGGAGAGATCCGGTCGGAACGAGGAAAGTTTTTTATAGCATGAACGATTCGTTGGAAATCCAATGTGCATTTTGCGGCGAGGTTTTTGAAATCCCGCTGGATGGCCCGGCACAAAATCAGAGTTTCACCGTTGATTGCGAAAACTGCTGCCGCCCTTTGTACGTCAAAATTCAGGCCGAGGATGGCGAGATTCTTGGCTTGGATATTAGCGAGGGTTGATACATCTTCCTCCGCTCATGATCACAAACAAAACGGTGCTTCTGGTTTACGTGTTTTTCCTCGTCCTGGGTGGTGTTATGGGATTGGTGAAGGGTAAAAGCAAGATTTCCCTGATTATGAGCCTCGCCTTTGCCATCCCGCTCGCGCTTTCCGCCTTCGGTTATCTCAATGTGCCCTACCTGGCAGTGATTCTGATCGCACTGTTGCTGGTGTTTTTTGCCAAAAAATTCATGCGCACAAAATCGTTCATGCCGGGCGGTTTGATGTCCATCCTGTCGGTCATCGCACTTTTTCTGCTGCTCTGGAAAAAATAATTGATTCTGCAGGGAAAAATTGGGCCGAGGCCACAATTGTGCAGTAAGATAGGACAGCTAAGCCTCCGGATACTTGGAGGAAAGTTTAACTTATGGCAGCCACAAAAACTGTCCTGATCATCGAAGATGACCCCATCATTGGAAAAATCTACTCGAACAAATTCCGGGCGGAAGGATTTCAGACGGAAGTGGCCATCGATGGTGAGAAAGCCCTGGAGCAGCTCAAGACCACCGTTCCAGATCTGATCCTGCTTGATCTTCAATTGCCGAAACTGAACGGGGTCGAAGTTCTGAAGTTCATACGGGCCCAGGGGACAACCGCCAAGACTCCGGTGATCGTCTTCTCCAACTCCTACCTGAGTTATTTGGTTCAATCTGCGTGGCAGGCCGGGGCAAATAAAGTTTTGACCAAGGCAGACTGCACCCCCCGCCAGTTGATCGAGATCATCCGTTCCATGCTGGCACCAAACGCTGACCCCTCCCCGGTGGTGTTTGGAACATATTCCGCACCCACCAAAGTTGTCCAGGAACCGGTCGTCCCCACTCAGACCGCAGCTCCAGCCGTGCCGGTCCATGCAGTGGCTGCGGTTCACGAACCAGTTCCACCTGCTCCAATGCACGCCGGCACGGAGGCGGACATGCATTTCCAGGCCCAGATTCGGCAGAGTTTTCTCGCAAGCCTCCCCGAGATTCTGGTCAAGCTCAGGGGAAAACTTTCCGTCCTCGGACGGGCCCAAGGCGACGCAAAACTCCCGCATCTTTTCGAACTTTACCGGTCGATCCATTCCCTTACCGGAAACGCCGGGGTGGCGGGCTTCAGCCGCATGGCCCAGCTTTCAAATGCTTTCGAAGCCCTGCTCAAGGAGCTTTTTGAAAAACCGACCAGCATATCCACCTCCGCCCTCCGTACGGTGGCTCACGCCGTGGACCTTCTGAGTTTGATGCATGAAGCCTCGGTTCATCCGACACAAGAACATTTTCTGCCATCCAGCATCCTGGTGATCGACGACCAGATGAGCTCCAATTGGCTGGTGGCTTCCTCGCTTGAACTGGCCGACCTGCGCTGCATCACCATCGACGATCCCAACGCCGGGTTAAAACTTCTGGAACAGAATCGTTTTGACCTGATATTTCTCGATATTGACATGCCCGAAATAAACGGGTTTGAACTTTGTGGAAAATTGCGAAACATGCCGACTAACGAGCATACGCCGGTTATTTTTGTCACCGGCTTGACCGATATCGAAAGTCGTGGCAAATCGGCCATGAGCGGTGGAAACGATCTGATCACCAAACCTTTCCTTCCCGTGGAACTCGCGGTCAAAGCCCTCACCCACATCCTCAAAGGCCAGTGCAAAAAACCGGACGCGCGGTAATATTTGAGGCAACAACCCATGTGGGGCAGATCTCCGACCTGCCGGTTGAAGGAGTCTCCGACTCCGAGTCAGCAACCCCAGGAAAAGAAGGATTGCAGAGCAAACCTAAACCGTCAGTTTGCAGACCTGACCCACGATCGTGAATTCAGATCAATCAATGAAGTTCGCATCCAAGCAGCCCAACCGATTGGTGGCGGGACTGCACTCCCGAGGCGCACTTCCTCATCTTAAGAGAGAAGGAGCAAGCTACTTTGTCACGTTCCGACTCAGTGGAACTTTGCCCCGAGAGGTTTTGTTCCGGCTCAAACAGGAGCGAGAAGCCATTCTTCAACGTGCGGCGGTGGCCAACCGCCCCTTGACCTGGCAGGAGCAGACGGAACTTTTTAATTGGTATGCCGACCGGGTGGATTCGTACCTGGATGCAGGTCACGGGGACTGCTGGCTCGGACGCCCGGAGATAGCAGAACTGGTGGCTGATGCCTTGCGACATTTTGAAGGCCAGCGCTATAAACTGTCTGCCTGGGTCGTGATGCCCAATCATGTGCACGCCGTATTGCGTCCGGAACCACCTCACACACTCAGCGAAATCCTCAAGAGCTGGAAAGGTTATACGGCAGTTCACGCCAATCGATTGCTGGGCCGGGCTGGGAATATATTCTGGCAAAAAGAATCCTACGACCACTGTTGCCGGGACGAAGTGGATAGTGCCCGTTGCTGCGCATATATCATCATGAATCCGGTCACCGCCGACCTATGCCAGCACCCCGAAGATTGGAAGTGGAGCAGCGCCCATGTAGGGCAGGTCTCCGACCTGCCGGTTAAAGGAGTCTCCGACTCCAAGTCAACAACTGCTTAAAAGAACGGCTTGCAGAGCAAGCCTGAACCGTCAGGTCGGGAGACCTGACCCACATGCGCTCAGGAAGTTTTTCAAGGATCATGAAACACCCGCCATGAGTTTCATGATTCGCTCCTCCGTAAACTCAGATCGGTCCAGTTCCCCTGCCATTTCCCCTTCCCTCATCACGATCATGCGCCGGGACAAACTCATGACTTCCGGCAGCTCCGAGGAAATCAACAGGATCGCGAATCCCTGGCAGGCCAGTTCATCCAGGATCTGGTGAATCTCACGTTTGGCTCCAACGTCCACCCCGCGTGTCGGTTCGTCCACAATGAGGATTTTGCATCGTGTGGCCAGCCACTTTAACAACGCAATCTTCTGTTGGTTTCCACCGCTCAAACCCGAAATCGGATCTTCCCAGGAAGGCGTCTTCACCCGCAAACGTTCGCTGAATTCTTCGACCAACCTCCTTTCCCTCGAACTGTTGACCACCCCCAGAAAAGAAACGCTTTTTAGACTGGGCAGAGAACCGTTTTCACGACAGTTCATGCTCAGAACCAGCCCCTGACGCTTTCGATCTTCAGGCAGCAAACCAACGCTGTTGCGGAGCGCGTCGTGGACATCTCCCAATTGTAAAAGCCTGCCGCCGGCTGTCACCTTGCCTGAGGCTGCAGGGTCCAAACCAAAAATGGCCTGCGCGACCTCGCTCCGCCCCGCCCCGACCAGGCCTGCGAACCCCAATATTTCGCCCGCCCGCAAACTGAAGTTTATCCTCTTGAACTTTCCAGGCGAAGTAAGGTTTTCCACCTGCAACATTTCCGCACCGGTTTCCCGCACGACATGGCGCGGATCAAAAACGGACAGTTCACGCCCGATCATCTGTTGAATCACGGTTCCCGGTGTGAAATCCGCGACTGGAGCGGTGGTCACGTGGCGTCCATCCCGCAGAACGGTCAAGGTGTCGCATAGCTGGAAGATTTCGCTCATCCGATGAGAGACATAAATGATCGTGATCCCCTTTCCCTTCAGTCGTCCTAGAAGATCAAAGAGGTGTTTGCTTTCGACTGCGGAAAGCGAGCTGGTCGGTTCGTCCATCACAATGATCCGGGCGTTTGTGCCCAGGGCTGCGGCAATTTGAACCAATTGTTCCTGACCGGTGGTCAGGTCTTCAATCGGGAGATCGACGTTTAGATCGGACTCGATGGCTGCTAGCATAGACTTGGCCTGGGCACGCATTCTGGAACGCTCCACTAGCCCGAGCCGGGAAGGAATGGCGCCGAGGCAAAGATTTTCCGCCACCGTGAGATTGGGGCAAAACGCCAGTTCCTGATGCACCATGGCGATGCCGAGGTTACGGGCTTCCAGCGGATTGCCAGGGGCTATGGGATGATTTTCCAGGAGAACCTCCCCGGAATCAACGCGATAAATGCCGGCCAAAATTTTGCCAAGGGTGCTTTTACCCGCCCCGTTTTCACCCATCAACGCATGGCAACTCCCCGCTTCAACACTAAAACTGACGGCATCCAGGGCCCGGACACCTGGAAATTGTTTGGAAACATTTTTGAACTCAATCAGTGCCACGGGTGCGTATCAGATGGAATACATCGTTTCCTTGTTATTTCGGTCGTCAAGCAGTTGCTGGAAGGTGATGGAAGTTGCGGTTTCGGTCACGGCCCGCTGGACATTACGCCAGGCAGCCTTCAATTCCGGCGGACAATGCGAATCTCCAAGGGCTGGAGCATCAAAAATTTCACCGTGAATGCATTGCAGAACTTCACCGAAAGTAATATCCGAAGGGGCTTTGGCCAGGAGATACCCTCCATCCTTGCCCCTTTGGCTGCGGACAATCTGTCTTGCTTTGAGTTCGATTAGAATCTGGGTCAGGTAATTCGGAGGGATTCCCTGATCGAGCGCCATGGTCTCCACCCGGTGCGCCTCTCCATCGTGATATCTGGCCGAGAGCCAGAGCACGGCGCGCGCTGCGTAATCACTTTTGACAGAAAATTTCACCTGCGCACAATAAAAGCTGGTTTCAAGCAATCAACAAGGGTTTTAAAAAAAGCTTCCCGCCCGGTGCTCCCGGGGCATAAAAAAAGAAGTGCTGCGGTATCCGTCTGGATCATCCGCACCGGGTGATAAAACTCAGTATTCCTCAATGAGATGGCGGTTCAATTTCGCAATTTGCCGCGGTTCTGTGTCTTGCGTTCGGAGCGGGGTAATTCAGGCATGGCGCGGATGAGTGACTCCTTTGCGGCAACGAACGACGCAGAAACCTGTCGAGCAGACCCAGTTTAGATAGACTTTTCTGTTGTGATTACGCGGGACCGACCCCTTGGACACCTGAATTTTTCGTTTTCAAGGCGGAATGCCAACACGATTTGCCAATTATTTCCATCTCTTTTTTTGGCTCTGTAGCAGAATCTGTGGGTAGAAACTTCTCCAAAACCCAGAGAAGGCTGTGAATACCAGGGTTCTGCCATGTTTTAGCGTGCGAGCAAAGTGGTGGTTACATCTCCCTCGCCACATTTTTTGTTTTGGGAGCGGGCGGGCGAGCGGCGGCGACGAGCTTTCGAGCCTCCAGCTCGCGTCGCCGCCGGTCGCCACCGCGTAACGGACTCGCCCGCCCGCTCCCAAAACTGCACGTTTCTACCCACATATTCTGCTACAGAGCCAAAAAAAGAAGTGTTGCGGTAGGAAAAATTACAAAAATTTTCAAAAGCCCCGCAAAAACTGATAACCCGTTTAATCCACCGCGCGGATAAAATCGCGAGATTTGATGCGATTCACGCAAAGTTGATTTTTTTCACGCCGGATAAACTTCCGAAGTGGCAAAAGGAATCTAACTCTGGGCCGGAATCGCACGATTTGGCAGCTGGCACGAGGAGTGCTAAACTCAAATTCCATGCACGCAAAATGGTTTTCCACTGGGTTTTTGTTGCTTTCCATCTACTTCGATATGAGCCGCGCAATTTCCTCCCCGCCGATGGAATTGATAACCCAACCACAACGGGAATTTGTTTCCTCAACTCCACATGGGGCTTCTGTCGGAGCGATTTTTAATTCTTCCAACAACACAGTTTATTATAGTTCGGACGCCTGGAACATCACCACAAATTTAACCATTCCCCCCTCCCAAGCCGCGCCCTCAACCGGAATTTACGCGATTGATCTCTCCAACGGACAGACCAGATTGATCACCAAAAGACATGGAACCCACGGGCCAGCTGCAGGCAATTCCGTTCCCAGCTCGAGTTCTCCGGACGGCAGGTATTTGCTGTTCCAAAGCGACGCTCCCGATTTGGTCGAGGGAGACACCAATGGCGTCTCCGACATATTTGTTCATGACAATCAGCTCGGCACCACCCGGCTGCTAAGCCGCGGGGATCAGAATGCTTTGGGAGACGGGGTCTCGGTCGAGGCGAGGTTCCTTGATGGCGGCAAAAAGGTGTTGTTCCGCAGCTGGGCACAAAACTTAAAACCAGGCCCCAACCGTGCGTTCGATGAATATTACCTGTTGGACCGGGACTCTGGCAAAATCATCTGGAGGAGTTGGAATTCGTTTACAAATATAATCTCGAGCTCCGAGGTCGATAGTTTTACACTCAACAACGGCATTCAAATCGACAGTGGAGGTAAAATCATCGTTTGGAGTGCTTGCTTGCTACCTCGCAGCGACCGCCGACAAATTGCATCCAGGATTCTTGCCTACAATGTTGAAACCGGGTCCAGCACAAATCTGAGTCAAGATGTGGTGCCCATGCCTGAATTGGGGCGAGATCCGTGGAATAGATTTTTCGATCAGCCAGCAGTTTCCGACGACTTGACGAAAGTGGCGTTTCGAGATTATGAGGCCCTGATTTTCCGAGACTTGGCAAAGGGTGAAGTTCGCCTTATCGCCACAAACGGGGTTGTTTCTGCCCCTTCGTTCTCCGCCAGTGGAGATAGAATTTTATTTCAACAGGTCATCTCGAATATCAATCAGGCGGTCGTCTGGGATATAAACACTGGCACCAGCATGGTCGCCAGCGCCACTTCCGATGGAACCCGGGGCGATTCCGCGGCATTGATGGCTACGTTTATGGGGCCGGATGAAAACCAGGTTGTTTTTTTGAGCTCCAGCACAAATCTGTCCTCAAATGCGGTTTCACGAATGGACCGTATCCATCGCAAAAACCTAACAACGGGAGTTGTGGAGTTGATCGGCCCTCCCAATCTCACCTCGGGAATTGAGTCCTTTCAAGTCAGCAAGGATGGTAAATGGATGATATTTGAAACACAAAGCAGCGGAATCGTTCAGGAAGATGTCAATGAGAATACGGATATATTCCTCATGGACCTCGAAACTGAAGCCATTAAACTGGTCTCAAGAATCAATCCGATGATCCGATCATCCACTCCGTCCAGATCAAGCCAGCGGCCAAAAGGGTCCTTCTCCACCGGCGGCAGTCGCGTCGTTTTTACCAGTACCGCCAACAATCTGGTCACAAACGATTTTAACAAAACGGAGGATGTTTTCGTTCATGAACTATCGACTGGAGAATCCAGGCTCGTCAGCGAAAACGCTACTGGAGCCAGCGGAAACAATCGTTCCTTTTCCCCGCTGCTTTCCGGCGACGGAAAGACTTTGCTGTATCTAACACTCGCCACTGATTTGCTTTTAGAAACCAAGGAAGCGCCCAGCAACTCTGTTTTTGTCATCCTGGAAAGGGGTCAAGAGAGAATTTTGGTCAATACAAACTACCTTGTGGACGCGCCAAGGGAGCTAACCGAAATGGCTCTGAGCAAGGATGGAAGTCGGTTGGCTTTCGAGGCTCGTGGTGGAGATGTTGGCACGCACCTTTGCATCTTCGATGTGATCACACGGACGATGCAGCAGATGAAAATCCCGATAGTACCGAACTACTCACCGCTCGCTTTGTCGGAAGATGGCAGGTGGCTTTTTGTTGGGGGCGCGGGTGCAATGGTTGATTTGGCAAATTCAAACCGAGTCGCCAAACTGCGCAGGCCCCAATTCTGGGGAACGAACGGCGTGACACTTCAAAGGAACGACGGCTCGTGGGTTTTAACCAATTTACAAAGCCGAACCAGTCATTTCATCGCCCAGGGTTCCTACAATATTTCGATTTCCGGCAACGGCCAATTGGCCGCATTCTTCACATCAAAGGAACTCCACATTAAAAACCTGCTCAACGGTTGGGAGGATATTGCCCCTTACACTTTTCCAGATTCAAAAAAAGTCCGTCGAGTTCAGTTCCTCAATTCAGACCTGATCGTTGTTCATACTTCCGAGCCATTGCTGCCCGCTGACACTAATGGTTGTCCCGAATTTTATATTTACCACATTCCGTCAGCGTTTCTTGCCCGATTGGATGATTCAAACTTTCCTTACTCGAGGTGGTCGAACAAATCACTCGGCTACAATGAGGAGAAAAACCTTCTGTTAATCGGGTCAGGGGATCACTCCCTGCTCCCCTCGGATTTCAATGGCGGAACCGACTTTTTTACCCTTTCACTCCAGCGAATTCTCGATTCCGACGCTGATGGACTCCTCGATCCCTGGGAAAAGATTTATTTTGATAACTTATCCCAAAAAGGCCCGGAAGATTTTGACGGTGATGGATTGTCGAACGCGCGCGAGCAACAGCTGAGAACAGATCCGAATGATCCCGGTTCAAGACCGAGATTGGTGAGCGAGAGGAATCCGCGGATGACCAGCGTTCGAATGCGGGTTGAACCTCCAAATCCTCAAATTCAATATCTCCTGGAACGAACCGAAGCACTGGGAACAAAATGGGAATTGCTCCCTCCGGCAGCGGAGCAATATTTTATCGAACCGACCGGGCAAAACTCCTTCTTCCGTCTCCGCATCGAATAGAAGCGAACTTTCCAATTGGATCAAAATTATGAAACTTCTAATAAAAAGCGCCTCGAAATCCGCTATTCGCACAGGTTTTGTCTTGACCGATCTTGTGGTGGTGATAGCCACCCTGATTCTGCTGAGCCAAATCCTTCTGCCGGTAATTGTCAGGACGCGGAGCAAGGGGAATGGCGTTGTTTGTCTGAACAATACTCGGCAGTTGATAGCCGCTTGGCAACTATATCAAAGTGACAACAACGGCATGTTAGTGGAGGTCTATCATGGTGGTGACGCCCAGGGGGGAGCGGCTTCTCGTGATCCCAACAAAGCCCCATGGGCCACGGGTTGGCTCGATTGGGGCGCTTCGTCCGACAATACCAACACTCTTTTTGTGGCGGATGCGCGATATGCAAAATTGGCCGGCTATTTTGGTGAATCTAGAAGCATCATGAAGTGCCCTTCGGACACAGCGCTAAGCGGGCCACAGCGAGCTTTGGGTTGGAAGTCGCGGGCCCGAAGTTATGCAGCCAACCTGGGCATTGGTGGAGGCAACGCGGAATCCGGGCCGTGGTCCATCGTATATCTGCACGTCGCCGATTTTTCTGGCATTCCCGACCCTGCGATGACCTGGATACATATTGAGGAAAATGCGGACAGTTTGAATGACCCTGGATTTTTCAACCCAACAAGTGAGGGCGGATGGATCGATCAACCAGCCAATTACCACGACGCCGCGGCAAACATCTCATTTGCCGACGGACACGCTGAAACCCATGGTTGGCGAGCCTCCCTCACCCGGTATCCATCGACACAAATTCGGTTTTCACCGGGCAACACCACGATCGTAATGCCTGGTGATGAAGATATCGCCTGGCTAAGCGCCCGGGCAGGTTTGAGAAATCCAAGCTATTGGATTGGTGCCCCTATTCGGTGATCGCAATTCCTTGCCAAACCGCCAGTCGGTTGACGAAAGAGCATCGCGCGGCGCTATATCGTTGGCAAATGCATTGACTTCATCCGGAGTCAACCTCTCCAAAGCAATCCAACGCTCGGCAAGTTCCCCGCATGTGAGCGCAGGAGCGGCGGTGACGCCGAAATCAAGCAAAGTCAATAAAGCGTGCGCCTTGGCCGGAAGTGTTTCAGACCCGGATGGGCATCAATGTATAAATCTATACTTCAAACACTTACGAAAATTGTAAAAAACAAAACAGAATTTTTGAAATTGGACGTAATTAATTTCAACGAATTGTTTTTTTACTCAAAGTGTGGAAAATGCGAAAGCTTGAAACAATTACCCAAATCGGCGGATAAGCTCGCCGCAGATTTTTAGGGCGGTCGAAAATACTGAAAACGACTCCCAGAGGCGATCTCCGCACAGGTTTTCGCCTCTGTAGCAGAATCTGCAAGCGCCCGTGGGGTCAGATCTTACAATTAAACAATTGAAGGTTTTCGAAGGTGAGATAGTGTGTGCGGCATGGCCAGGCCTTTACGGATCGAGAAAGTGGGTGGTTGGTATCATATCACCGCCCGGGGAAATGAACGCAAACCGATCTTCCGAGATGACGCCGATCGACGGCACTTGCTCGCACTGATCGCTGAGATGGTGTTGCGCTTTCGAGTGCGTCTGCACTGTTTTGTGCTGATGGAAAATCATTACCACCTGCTCCTGGAATTGTTTGAACCCAATCTGAGCCGGGCCGTGCAATGGTTAAACCTCAGCTATGGGGTCTGGTTCAACAGACGCCACCAGCGTTGCGGTCCCCTGTTCCAGGGCCGATTTAAATCAGTGGCGGTGAGCCCGGAGGAATGGGGCTTGGCTTTGAGCCGTTACGTGCATTTGAATCCTGTGCGGGTTAAGAAATTGGGATTAAGCAAACAGTCGCGGAAAGACCAGCGCCTGGGAATGTCGCCGAAGCCGGACCCGGCGCTGGTGAGGGAACGAATAGCGCGGTTGCGGGAATATCGGTGGAGTTCGTATGGTGCCTTCGTTGGCCGGAGAAAGCCTCCGGCATGGCTGGAGTGCGGAACGGTGTTGGCTTTGGGTGGCGGCAGGCAAGGGCAGCAACCCCGGCGCTATCGGGATTATGTGGAAAAAGCGGTGCGAGAGGGATTGGAGGAAAGCCCGTGGGAATTCCTGCGTGAACAGGTGGTGCTGGGTGGGGCCGAGTTCCTGAAGCAATTGAGCGGGCATGTAAGCGGTAATGAACAGGAACAGCGCGGGCCCAGGAGGCTGGTTGAGGCGCGGATCCTCCTGGAAACGGTGATCACCGCCGTGGAACAAGTGAAGGGACAAAAATGGGATGAGTTTCGGGAAAAGCATGGCGACCGGGGCCGGGACATGGTGCTGTATTTGGGACGGCGAGTTTGTGGGCTAAAGCTGGCAGAGTTGGCAAAGGCCGTAGGATTGCGGAATTACGCGGTGGTGGCGACCAACGCCAAGCGATATGAAAGGGCCTTGGAAAAGGACCGCACGGAACAAGCCCGGATAAAACAGGTTTGTCATTTATTGAATTGTAAGATCTGACCCCCAGGATGTTATGAGCTTTGGGATTGGCGAGGATATTGATAGATATTTTGAAGCGCAGGAAAATGGCAATTCGTACTGGGAACAGACGCTGGCATCCCTGCAGGGTGCGGAAAAAAATATCACAGGCATCTGGTGGTGATCTGCGTTTGAACGATAATTGCCCCTGTCCCCTACCCCTTAACTCCCACCCTCCGAGCTTGCCTCGACCGATGGATTCTCCATGATTCCACCATGATCACGATACTTGCAGGAACCAATCGTCCCGGAAGCAACACCTTGAAAGTCGCAAGGCAGGTGGATCGCATTTATGCCGATCTCCAGACCGAGCACCAACTTATCAGCCTGGAAGAATTGCCTCCTGAGATTTTTCAACCCTCTTCCTACGCCGCCAAACCAGCGGGATTCAGCCGTTTTAGCGACGCCATTCTGCAATCGCAGGGATTGGTGGTTGTCACACCCGAATACAACGGAAGTGTCCCTGGAATCTTAAAGTATTTCATCGACATGTTGAAATTCCCAGAAAGCTTCGAAAGACGCCCGGTTTGTTTCGTCGGACTCGCAGCAGGAATGTGGGGCGCGCTTCGTCCGGTGGAACAATTGCAGATGATCTTTGGCTATCGAAACGCCCACATTTTCCCCGAACGCGTCTTCCTCCCCAAGATCAACGATCTGCTCGACTCCCAAGGTAGTTTGAACCAGGAAATGCTCGACCGACTGGCAGCACAAGCGCGCGGTTTTGTAGAATTTGTCTCTCAATTGAATTCGAATAAATCAAACAAGGAGTAGTAACTATGCCAAAAGCATTATCAAACCGCCTGGCCGTCTGTTCCTGGTCGCTACACCCCAAATCTCCGGAGGAACTTTTTACTTATCTGGACCAGATCGGGATTCCGCGACTCCAACTGGCGCTCGACCCGTTGCGAACCGACCCTGCAGCCTGGGGTCACACCGCCGAGCTGGCACGTGAACGTGGCATCACCTTTGTCGCCGGCATGTTCACCACTGTTGGCGAAGACTACACCACCATGGAATCGATCCGTAAAACCGGCGGAATTGTTCCCGACGAAACCTGGGAGGAAAACTGGACCAACATCCAACAGATTGCTTCCATCGCCCAACAGCTCGGGCTCAAGGTCGCCAGCTTTCATGCCGGTTTTATTCCGGAGGAAGAACATGATCCCGCGTTTCAACGGATCAATGAACGACTGGAAAAAATTGCCGATCTTTTTGCCGGTAAAGGGATCGACCTGGGGTTTGAAACGGGACAGGAAACCGCGCCGGTTCTCGCCGAATTTCTCACTCAGCTCAACCGTCCCAACGTAGGGGTAAATTTCGACCCGGCCAACATGGTGCTTTATGAAAAAGGCGACCCCATCACCGCTCTGCGCCGACTCGCGCCCTGGATCAAACAATGCCATTTAAAAGATGCCGTTAAAACGAAACTTTCCGGAACCTGGGGCGAGGAGGTTCCTGTCGGCACAGGAGATGTGAACTGGGTGGAATTTTTCAAGGCGATGGATGAAATTGGATATGCAGGATCGTTCTCCATCGAGCGTGAAGCCGGAAATCAAAGGGTGGAGGACATTATCACCGCCAAGAGACATGTCCTCAACCTCCCCTGACCATGAGCCAATCCCGAACATTTAATGTCGGCCTAGTCGGTCTCGGCTTCATGGCGGTCACACACCTGAAAGCTTATCAGAAAGTTCCGGGTGTGCGGGTTGCCGCGCTTTGCAATCCCAGCGGACGCCATCTCGACGG
>Ga0163152_10002934_pt1 | contig 23100 bp, 19 predicted proteins | sample OliLakLV19MP8IB2_FD_148635 | JGI IMG/M metagenome (GOLD analysis project Ga0163152, IMG submission 148635) | Freshwater microbial mat bacterial communities from Lake Vanda, McMurdo Dry Valleys, Antarctica - Oligotrophic Lake LV.19.MP8.IB-2 | ecosystem: Environmental > Aquatic > Freshwater >...
CTCAGACCTCGAAGCGCATGCTTTGGAGCTGCTATTTTTCTGGCAACTCAAAACTCAGAACTTTTAACTCAGAACTTTCATGGTTATGCATAGCCGTGATCCCTGAACCACTTCACGGCTTTCCCCAGTGCGACCTCTGGCGGTGTTCGCGGGATGCCGAGTTCACGGATGGCTTTGCTGCAGTCGTAGTGCATCTTGTATTTTGCCATCTTTACCCCTTCCAGCGGAATACGGGGAGACTGGCCGGTGAGGTTGGCGATCCATAGATTGGCATAGGCTAACGGGAGAATTGCCAGTCTGGGCAGCTTGATCGTGGGCGCCTTCACACCGGTCAATCGACTCAGGATCTCAAACACCTCGTGGAGCATGAGGTTTGTATTGCCCAGAATATACCGCTCGCCGATCCGTCCCTTCTCCATCGCGAGCAGATGACCGGTGGCCACGTCATCGACGTCCACGATATTCATCCCGGTTTCGATATAGGCGGGCATGCGGCCTTTCATGAAATCCACGATGACCTGTCCCGTCGGGGTCGGTTTCACATCCCCTTCGCCGACAGGGGCGCTCGGATTCACAATGACGACCGGTAGCCCTGCCTTTGCGAGCTTCATGACCTCTTGTTCAGCCAGGTACTTTGATCGTTTGTAGTGGCCGGCCATCTGTTCAAGCGAGACGGGTGTCTCTTCTGTACCGAGACCTCCGCCGGGCGGAAGGCCGATGGCGCCGATGGTGCTGCAGTAGACAATCCGTTCGACGCCCACGTCACGGGCCGCCTCCAGCAGATTTTTCGTGCCGGTGACGTTGATATCGTAAAAGATCGAGGGATCTTTGGCCCAAAGCGCATAGTGCGCCGCCACATGGTAGAGCTGTTGGCAACCGGTCAGTGAGGCGCGCAACGAGACCGGATTGCGCAGATCGCCTTCGACTCGCTCGACGGTCAGATTCTGAATATTCTGGAGGTCGGCTCCGGCTCGGGCCAGAACGCGAACGTCAACACCGGTATTGACCAACGCCCGTACTACTGCGCCGCCGACGAATCCGGTTGCCCCGGTGACGAGAGCTTTCATGGGAAGTGCTGAGTAACGAGTGCTGAGTGCTGAGTGAGGGGGGTTAAGACATGGTTGCAGTCTGAGTAGCGTATCCGGGTATATCGTCTCGTTTTTGTTTCAGCACTCATAGCTCAGCACTCAGCACTAATTTTTGCGTGAGGTGATATAGCGCGCAATTTCACGAAGCGGGTCTGCTCCTGGACCGAACAGAGGCAGGCGCGCGATGGCGCGGGCCACACAGTCATCTGCTAGTTTCCTGGCTCCGTCAGCCCCATAGAACGTCGGGTAGGTTTTCTTTCCTCGTTCTGCATCGGTGTTGGGATTCTTGCCTAGCTCCTCGCGCGTTCCCGTCACGTTGAGCACATCGTCCGCGATCTGAAAGGCCAGCCCGACATCCTCGGCGTAACGTGTGAGGTCGTCCAGTTGGCGATCGCTTGCGCCTGCGGCCAGGGCGCCCATTCGCACTGCGGCGCGAATCAACATGCCGGTCTTATGTTTGTGAATGTTCTGGAGCGTCGGGAGATCGATGTCTTTGTTTTCAGCCTGGATATCAAACACCTGACCACCCACCATCCCCATGTTCCCCGAGCCGTAGGCCAGTTCTTGAATCAAACGGACTTGGCGTGTTGGGTCGCAGCCCTTCATCAGATCCGGATGGCTGCAGAGATCGAACGCCATCGTCAGCAAGGCGTCGCCGGCCAGGATCGCCATCGCATCGCCGTAGACCTTGTGATTCGTGGGCTTACCGCGCCGGAAGTCGTCGTTGTCCATCGCGGGCAGGTCGTCGTGAATCAAAGAGTACGTGTGGATCAGTTCCAACGAGCAGGCGATGGGCATCAATCCCGGCGCCGACTGACCCACTGCCTCTGCTGCGGCAAGGGCCAGGATCGGGCGGACTCGCTTCCCGCCCGCCATGAGACTGTACCGCATGCTTTCGTGGAGGGTGGTAGGCGGTGTGACTGTGCCGGGCATGACGGAATCGAGGAATCGATCCACGTCAACCCGCTTCTGTTCGAGGTAGTCTTTGATGTTCATGGGGGCTCGGTCTTGCCGACGATGGCGCCAATCGGCGCGGAGCGTAGCAAACAGCCTTGGGGGGTGTCAAACCGTGGGGAGGGAGCGGGCCAGGTGCCCTTCTTGCTCACAGAGCGCGCACGATGAAACTGTGCTCGTTCGATGTGCGCAGTTAAGGGCAGCTTCGGCCACTCCCCTAAGGAGAGGTGTAGGGAATTGGAAGGCCCACGCCTACCAAATGGCACGCTCCGGGAAATCGATTGCGAAGCAATCGGAGGGTAGGGCGGGTGAAAAATGAATGCCAGTGGGTGGGCGCAGTTGGAGGCTGCGTGCATGTACGGCATGAGGAGAGTTGTAAAGAGGGAGGTCTACGTATCTCCTCGCTCTGCAAGCAGTAATGTTCTCAGTTCCTTCATAAACATTGCGACGCGGTCCGACAAGACAATATCGAGGCACGACGCATCATCGTTGAGGCAATAAATAATTCAATAGGTTCGAATGCGAAAGGATCGGAGGCCTGCGAGTTCAAACTGTAGCGAATGCCCGTTGAAAGGAGAGGCAAGAAGCGCGTTGATTCCTTGTCGGAATCCGGTCGGCTGCCTCCAGCCTGTACCGCGAGCGATACCCTTTCGCGCAACCTCGCGACCAAACACATCGTCCTGACGTATCCACTGTCCCTTCTCAGCCGATGGCACGCATCGACTTCTGATCGCTAAAAATCTCGATCGTCTCCATGAGACCCTCAAACCGCTCCATACTCAAGAGCACAGCGGAGGGGACACCGTCATGCGTAATGGCGACGATTTCTTGCTTGTGTTTCATGCGTCGGATTAAATCCAGCAGTTTGTTCTTGGCCTCGCTGAGCGAAACAAACTCATCGTAGAGTGGACCCCCATTTCTGGACAGTAGTTTCAGGTGGTCGCCTGCTGTAAAACGGAGCCGGTTATGCGTGCTGGAGGCGATTCGAGCGGTCAAGACGGTGCACGAGATGGCCCAGGAATACGGGGTCCACCCGACCCCCCAGTGGGGCAGTGGAAGAAGGACCTGCCAGAACAGGCCGCAGACATCTTCGACGCCAAGCGGGGTCCGAAACCGGCTTACCCGTCGGCGAGTCCGGAGCTGCTCTATTCCGAGAGCGGGCGGCTCAAGATGGAGTGGACTAACTTAAAAAAGTCTGGGCTATGCCTGTCGCCGCGCGGACAAGCTGGAGCCGCAAGCTCCCTCTAATCTGAGACGGTCCATAAGGAGAACGTTCTGGCAGATGACGTTGGCCCCGTAACGAGACAACTCTTCACTCGAGCAGACGACTTCTTCGTCGATCTGTTCAGCCTGACGTGGTCCAAGAAGCTCATTCGGCGTCAGGTGGCCGAGCGAGCTGTGAGGGCGACACTGGTTATAGTCGAGCCGCCAGGTTTCAAGGATGTGTTGAGCCTACGCTCCTTCGGTCCCATCGGTACCGGAGCCGGCCCTCGGTGAAGTGCGAGATGTTTCCGTCGTCGTACCCGCAGGCGCAATGGCACACCCTCTAGCCGATACAGTCGTCGTCCCCGCTTCCGAGTTGCGAGCCCGCCTGCGCGCCGCAGTACCACCCAGATCCGTACGTAGCCGAACCGGGGCCGGGCGTGGGCCAGATCGCGAATGCGTAGCCGGAGCCCTGATGGACCCTTCGCCCGACTTCGTCAATCCCAGGCGGCTCGACTGAATGGCGCCAACCGGCAGGCCCTCGCACACCGCACCTGGAACGTGGACTGAAACTACTCGGCGAGTTCCGGGCGGCGGACGGGCTTCAGACTTTTTTTCGCAGGGCCTCCGACAGCCTATGCTGGTCGAGCGAGAGGTCGGCCACGAGCCGTTTTAATCGTCTGTGTTCTTCCTCCAGCTGCCGGAGTCGGAGCAGCTCACTCACGCCCAGGTGCGCGGACCGCTTCTTCCAGGCGTAGAAGATCGCGTCATTCTCCCCACGTTGTCGGCAGAGGTCGCCGACGAGGTGCCCGCGTCGGCCTGTGTCGGATGGCGTACACAATCTGTTCCTCGGAGAATTTCGACCGCTTCCTGGGTCCACTCCTTCGCCTAGCCCGAATTATTCATGAACCTTCTGCTGCAAGCGTGGATACGCGGCTCCGACAGGCAGTCTCGCCGCTCAACGCTTCGACATACTGCACGAGTATGCCTCAGCGCTTCACGCCTCCGAGTGCCTGTCTCGCATCGCGTCTGCGCGCTTTCGCAACGAATCTTCATGAATAATGCGGGCTAGGACCGCCGAAGTTGCCGTCGTACTCTAGTTTCAACCTGCCGTCGTTTTCCGGGGAGACGTCACACCTCATTCACCATAAATTATGTCTCGAAAATTTTGGTCGGCCATGATGAATTACGGGTGATCCTCTTCCAATTCGTATACAGCTACTGTGTTGTCCTTTGTGCCAGTTTTACCTGTACTCGATATACCTTGAGTAGTTATGTTGGTACTCCAAATTTTCGAATACGTTCTATCAGCTTCTGTAATCTGACTTGCCTTTTCTACCGCCGCCACGACCACGAGCGCGCAGGGAACAAAGTTATTTGCATCTCCATGCCGAGAAGCCATGAAAGATTCATTACTTACGCGAATGTGCTCAACTCGTATGCGTTCGGTTCTCACAACGTTTAGTAAGATCCACAGAGGATATTCATAATTGTTTCCCTCCAGCCACAACCCTATCTCAGTGCATCCCTTGGCTTGGGCCAGAGTGGCAGCGTATGTGTATGGGGCCTGATCGTGAGGCCTGTTCCGGAAGTACTGCTCTAGTCTGGGCACCGTAAGTATGCTTCCTGTCCCGAATAAAGGTCGTGCCTGGTTATAGAAAACCGAGAACTGGGATGTGACAACGAGGAGAACGATAACATACGTTCGCGCTCGAGCTAAAACGGTGCCGCTCAGAGTGGTGGCAATAGCAGCAGCCCAAAGCACAAAGAGAGGCAAGTGCAATCTCGTAATCCAAATGTTCCACTTAAGATAGAAGCAGAGCACGAGATAGCCAGTGAAAAGTGACAGAACATAATATTGAATGCTCGACGCTCCTCCTCGCTTTGCTGCACCTAACAACGCTGCCCCACACAGAGCGATCAGAAGTAGATGAATTGGGTTCCCAGCATAGTCTTCATGATTTTGACGCGGCGATAATCTGAAGTTTCGATGATCCCCTTCCATGCGAAGCATTATTTCTAATTTCTCCACCGCGACCTCGACGATTCGATTGCCATAATAAAACGGCGTGGACATTTCTACGGCGGTGTTTCTGATGAAGTTGGAAATAAATTGTGATGCGAGAAACGTGCGGTCATGTGAGACATTGGTATTACGGGATACTGTGGATGCAGGGGCCAGAGGGGATCCAAACACTTCGAGGTTTCGGAGATAGTGGCCAAGATTAATCGACGCCGCTATCACTGATATGGCGAGCGCGATCTTGACGGATCTCACTCCCCACTTCCGAGCTAAGGAGAGAGAAAGCCAAGCCAAGAAGGGGGCAGCAAGAAGGTAGGCCGTTGGTTTTGTGAGGAGCGCCAGACCGAGACTGAGTCCGGCCAAGCCCAATTCGGCACAAATGGGCAATTGCCTCTTCGACACTTCTAAGAGCCGAAGCACATAATAAGCAAAGCACACCAACCACAAAGTTACCACGTAGTCAGTTTGGGTACTGGATGCCTGCAGGATGCCCATGGGAAGACATGCAGCGATAAGCGCGGCAAGTGTTTGACTTTCCTTGCTTCCACCGAGCTGCTTCGCAATAAGTGACACGCCCGTAAGACTGCCCAACATACTGAACCATTGAACACCATTAGACAGGCGGTCTCCTCCACTTAAAACATGGAAATGGGTGATGGCAAACTCCGCCCACGGGGGCATGAATAGCTGCCGGTCGATGTGAGTTGGATAGTGCTGCACACTATGATTTTGGATCCAATGTACAACTCGGGCCAAGTGATAGGTCATAGAATCATAATTATTCGGGGGAGCAACGAAGGCGATAAATCCCGTAAGAGCGATGATGAGACCAATCGGCAACACTAATAGGAGCGGCGCACTGACCACGGAACGAACGCTCTCGGAAATAAGCCCTTTGTCCATGAAGAACCACAGGTAAAGAACCGCCAGTGCCGCACCACTCAAGAGCCAGGAGGCGAGAATCGTCGGATAGGACAGTGCTCCCAAGGCAGACAACACTTCCGTGATGATTAGCAGCGAGGATCCCCAAGCAACGGCTGCCGCCAGAATTGCCTCTCTCCAAGAGAAACCGGATGCGCGACTAATCAGAAGAAGTAAAACAAATGAGATGCATGGGGAAAGAGCTGACATCATCGCTAATCCTAGCTATTTCCTTTCGGGGGCTCTGTGCAGACTGCGAGCAAACTTTGTCCCAACACTGATTCCCTTATGCGCTCGCATCTTGGAATCCAACTTATGAACAATCGGTCGTAAAGCCAGACGCTCCACGGAGTCAACATTTTACACTTGAAGGTATCCCCAAGGACAAACCAACCCACGGCTGTCCGGACGTTGAACGGTTGAAACGCGAGAATGGGTTGATCCAAAATGGATATCTCATGATTTTTCCTGGTCTCGATTTGAAGCGTGGCTCGGCGAATTGCGATCCTGCGAGACACGCACTCGCGGGGGCATTGATGAACAGAGGCAAGCTGGTGTTCGGGCAAGTCACGCAGCATGTGCCGCTGACGACGTTTCGCCGATGTGTCGCGCGCTATGGCGGGGTGCACACGGTCAAGAGCGTTTCCTGCTTCGAGCCCACCTCTGCATGGCCTTTGCCCCACTGACCTATCGCGAGAGCTTGCGCGACATCGAAGCATGCTTGCGCGCACAGGCGGGCATGCTGTACCCATGAGTATCACGAGCCGTGTTTCGCGCAGCACGCTGGCCGATGCCAACGAAATGCGCGACTGGCGTATCCATGCCGAGGTTGCCCAGTCGCTCATTGGAATTGCCCGTCGTCTGTATGCCGGGGAGCCGTTTGGCCGGGACCTGAAAGACACGGTCTACGCGCTGGATGCCACCATCATCGACCTATTCCGGTCGGTGTTTCCTTGGGCTCCGTTTCGCTCGACCAAGGCGCCCATCACGCTGCACACGCTCTGGACATGCGTAGCAACATCCCACGTTCCTGCATATCAGAACGTCCTCGACTTGTTGCTGCCCAAGCCGGGGACCTTACGTCATGGACCGGGGCTACATCGATTTCGAACGGCTGCATCGCCTGCACGAGGCAGGCAGCTTCATTGTGGCGCGCGCCGAATCCAATCTCTAAGCCCAGCGTCGGTATTCGCATCCGGTCGACCGGAGCACGGGGTAGATGTGCGATCAGACTATCGTGCTGACCGGCTTTTACTCGTGTCAGGACTTCGCCATACCCCCGCGCCGCATCCACTTCAAAAACCCTGTGACCGGCAAGCGGCTGGTGTTCCTGACCAACAACGTTGCCCTGTCGGCGATCACCATCACCGAGCTGTATCGATGCCGTTGGCAAGTCGAGTTGTTTTTCAAATGGATCAAGCAGCATCTTTGTAGCAACGTCTTGTTTGGTACATCCGAGAACGCCGTCAAGCCTCAACTCTGGATTGCGGTCTCGGCGTACGTGCTTGTCGCCCTCGCTAAGAAACGCCTCAACCTCTCCGCGCGCTTGTATGAAATGCAACAGATATTGACCCTGACCCTGTTTGAGCGAATCCCATTGGATACGCTACTTCACCACATCATCACCGATGACATCCAGGCCTTTCGGCTAATCAGCTGAAGTTGTTCAATTATCGCCCGAACGCTCATGAAACCAACTAATAATTCAGAAGATATGCGTGGGACAGAGCGGCCAGTGTTCGTGCAAGGTTTCCAGCGTTGCTGGTGCTCGGCTCATTGGTATTCATACCCCTTCCGTTCATTTCTCAATTAAACCAGCGTCGTGGTGTTGTTGGGTGGTCACGGGCAACAGCCTCGTCACCCGTATCTCAATCCTTCTGGCCCCGAATCTGATCCATCGTGCGCATGATACTCAGTGTTTCATCCAATGGCATGATGTCGCTTTCGAGTTGTCTTAGGCGCAGACACTTGGTAACTTCCGCAACTTGGTAATGAAGTCCGTGTCCGATCGGCGGGAAGAACAGTTCCTGCGTGCGAGTCCCGTGGAGCAAGAATTCTCCCAACGCCCAACAACGTTCGCGTGCCCAACGGACCATGCGACTGCGTTTGCCGTACGAGATAAACAGATCTTTGGCTCTACTACGCAGAGGTGAATTGCCGTCCCCACCATGTCTATCCCTTCCTTGATGTTGGGTCAGGGACAAACGAGAGGGACAATTGACGGGAGCATGAATTCTCATCGTGCCTTTCGTACCGATGATGACGGCTTCTCGTGCGGTATGCACTCGCATCGAACAGTGCAGCACCGCCATTCGTTGGGCAGGACAACTCAGCACGATGCCTACTTCTTCATCGACACCGGTCTCTCCGACATATCCAAGGCTCTTGATCTCCGTTGGAGTTCCCAGGATCATCGACGACAGCGACAGTAAATAAACCCCCTTGTGCAGAACCACCCCACCGCCCAATCCTGGGTCATACATTCTGCCTCGTTGTTCTTCAGACACAGGGCTGCCCAAATCGGCGCTCAGCGACTTCGCTTCCCCGATGGTACCCTCGGCCAACAACTCTCGCACTTTGCCCATCGCAGGGAGGAACCTTGTCCACATGGCTTCCATGAGAAATACTTTTTTGCGGCGGGCCAGATCAATGACTTCTTCAGCCTCTCGAGCGTTCACGGTAAAAGGCTTTTCACAGAGCACCGCCTTCGCCGCGTTGAGACAGAGCAGCATGTTTTCTTTGTGTGCCGAGGGCGGTGTCGCAATATAGACAGCCTGCACCTGCGAATCTTGGACCAACTCCGCATAACTGCCGTGACGGTGTGGAATGCCGAATCGTTCACCAAACGCGTCTGCCTTCTCCTTGCTGCGCGACCCGACAGCGACTAATCTGGCCCCGGCTACACATGCCAGATCTGCGGCGAACATCCCAGCGATGTATCCGGTTCCTAAGATTCCCCAGCCGACCGGTTGATTGAGCGCCTGATAATTGAGAGCGGAGCCGCCGGTCATGTAAGCGCCTTGCATCGCAAATCCGTTTAATCTCTTACCTGGAGAGTCTCCGTCGTCGACGTATGGTAAATGTGGGTCAATATGCTGAGACCAGCGGCAATCCAGGCAAGCTGCCGTACCCGGCGGAGCAAAGCAAAGGCGATGGCGCTCTCCGGTGCAAACCCAAGAACAGAAAATATCATGACCACTCCCGCTTCTTGCGTGCCGAGATTGCCCGGGACGAACGCTGTCAATCGGATAACCATGACAAGCCAGACCTGGACGATCAAGGCCGTCACCACGTCATAGGAGAGTCCGAGCAGGCTCAGTATCACCCACGCTTCGATGGCACCCGCGAGCCATCCCATGAAATTCCAGACACATGACAAGAAAAATCGCCGGCCATCACTGAGATACTGCTTCAGCATATAGTCGGTAGAGACCATCAGCTCTTCATGCCGATCGAAAAAAGCCGTCAAGACCTTCAGGCGTCGACTCAGCCAAATTGCCGGAGCAAAGAAACCGACTCGCTGCCACAGCACGACGCCCAAGATGGTCACGGCCATGAGGAACATTCCGATTCCGATCGACAAGGCCAGAGACTTCTCGCGAGCGAGCAGGCTCGGGGCAACCGCCAATCCCAGCGCCAAAAATAGCAATTCGGTGATCATCATGGTCGTCTTAGCGGCAACCACGGACGCTGTGCCGATATCTGCGCTCACGCCCGCCGATCTGAGCAGATGAATTCTCAGTAGTTCGCCGACCTGTGCAATCGAGGGTGTGATCAGCTGAATGGCTTTTGCCGCCACCGTGAACTCCAGCACCTTGCGATAGGTAATCGGAGGCTTCCGGTTAGGAAATGCATACCACCATCCTGAGACTTCAAAAAGAGTCACGATGATATGGGGCATCACGACCAGTGGGAGCGCCCACCCTACTCCCCAGAGCATGTTGCCGATCAAGGCCGGGCCGATTTTCCACACGAGGATGGCAAACAAAGCCAAACCGGCAACTACAAATCCACGAGTGAAGTGCGAGCGCGCAATGACAGGCAGCTCCATTATCTTCGCCCTTCATGCATCGTGATCATAACCCTCCGGCCTGACACTGCCGTGGCTCCAAGAACGACTGCCCCCGCAAGCCGGCAGGGTCCACTCCCAAGACTGTGCAGATCGTCGGAGCAATGTCGATGATATGAGGAGCTGTGATGGAGGTTTTGAGCTGGGAGCCTCCAGGAACGACGAGGGCCCAGGCTTCGCCGGTATGACAACCTGTGCGGCCTGTTCCCCATCCGGGTGACGGGATCTCTCCGAATTGGGTCGATCGGACCCCTATCAACGGCATGACAACTCGCTCATTCCACTGCACCACGAGATCGGGAAGTTGATCGTGAAAGGGGCCTGGATATCCCAGTTCTGAGACCCGCCAGATCTTGCGGATTGCCTGAGAGCCGTCGTTATTCTGAAAGGTCAGAAGACCGTTCGTGATCTTTTCCAACAGAGGCTCGACCTCCTTCGGCTCGACGATCCCATCCCGCTCGCGACCACGCAGATTGAGCCGCAGGTAGCCTGCATCGTCGTTAGGCATCATAAAGGCTTTGGTGCGGTCCCACTTCACATCCCGCAATTCGAGCCGCGCCGCCAGCTCCAAGGCCAGGCGGTCCGGAATCATCTCCGCGATCCATGATCTGACACTCGTTGGTACCGCTGCGCGAATCCGCCACAACGAACTCCCTGGAGCCGCCCGGAGTTGGGCTCCATGAGGACCGCGATCGGTCATTACCGCATCGAGCATGGCCGGGAGCAGATACGATCGGCTGTTGTTGGGACCCATGCCCGTCGGAGACATGATGATGAGATCGGTCTCTGCGGGAAGCGCCGTCACAATTCGAGCCAGTGCTTCATCCACCGCTCGATAGATATCGTGGAGAGCGGTGCTGAGTTCAGGATGCCGCGCTAACGCAAGCTCCTCTGAGAACTGGGCAATGTCATAAAACCGATGCCCACCGAGATGCGCCGCGCTCAAGCTGATCCAGATCAGATCGAACCGTTCCCGTTTCACGATGGTCTCAATGACAGCGGCCCCGCGACGCGGAGCCGCGACCAAACCATTTTTCAAACGCAGGAGCGACGAAGTCTCAGGACGGCCGTAGACTTCTTCCCCTACCGGCGGCCGACCCAGCTCACGCTCGATCTCACGCTGCATGGCGCGTGGGACGGAGCGCGTTCTGAGGACCACTCGGTTCTTGAACTGCCAGCCGGTGAGAAACAGTCCCTGCATGGCTTCAGGGGCTCTCATCTCGTAGGGATCGATAACCAGTGACCGACGCCCAGCGCGCCCGATGCGTTCCCAGACGGCTTCCGGCGCAGGCAGATCGTCGTAGAAGCGAACCCGCTGTTCAGTCGCAGACCATAGCCATGGGTAGTAGAGCCCATGCTCCCCAAGTTCTTTCCCGGTTGAAAGGGAATAGGCGGCTGCCCCTTCAAAGTGGGTCGCCGGCGTGCCTAGATCAAACCACGTTCCACGAGATCGAAGGCTGGCCAGCCCTGGTAGATACCCTGCGGCCAACATCTGCTCAAGATGTAGTCGGCTTGCCCCATCAAACTGCAGGATCGCAATCATGCATACCTCTTCGTTTCGTTGATCACACCATTCTCTTCACTTGTGCGTAGGTTCATGTCGCCGCTCTAATAACGGCTGGCCTGCGAGTCCTTCGGCATCCACGCCGAGCACTGAACAGATCGTGGCCGCCATATCCACGATATGGAGAGGGTTGGTCGGGACCCTCAGCCTTGAACTGCCGGGAACGACGAGCGCCCATGCATCGTCGCGGTGTTCACCGGTTCGCCCGCTCCCCCAGCCGATGGCCGGAACCTCACCGTATTGAGTAGACGTCACGCCGGCAAAATGCGGCGGTACGCGGTCGTTCCAATACACCACCAGGTCGGGAAAGTTATGCGCGTGCGTGTCGTAACCCACGATGTGTGCCCCACGTTCCACCCTCCGCACGGTCGGGCAATCGTCAGGATCACGGAACGTCTGAAGCCCACGGGCGATATCGTCCAACAAGTCCTCGGCGTCCTCCGGCTTCACAATCCCATCGCGCTCTCGTCCCTTCAGATTGAGACGCACGTAGCCACAGTCGCCGCAGGGCATCATAAACGCGCGGGTCTTCGCCCAGTCCGTCCCGCGCAACTCAAGACGAGCCGTGAGCTCGAGCGCGGCCCATTCCGGCAACGCTCTGGCGATAGCGGTCCGGAAGCCTGTGGGAATCGCGGCTCTGAGACGCCATATCGCGCTTCCCGGAGAAGTATCCGATGCATCCTGCAGCGACCCTCCCTCGAGCACGGCATGGAGCATTCCAGGAAGTAGGTGAGCACGGCTGATATTGGATCCCATCCCGTTGGGAGCCATGAGGATGACATCTGCACCGGCAGGCAGCGTCTCGAGAATATGACTCAGCGCGTCGTCGATCGCACGATAGGAATCGGCCAATGCCGTCCCAAACTTGGCCCGTTCCTTTTGATCGAACTGATCTTGCGGCAATTGTGACGGATCAAAGAACCAGTGCCCGGCGATATGTCCAGATGATAATGTGACCCAGACAAGATCGAACTCCTCACGGCGAATCAATTCTACAACCGTATCCGCAAGTCGGCGCGGCGCCGTCGTCAAGACCTCTCGCATCCGGGCTAAGTCAGAAAGCGACGGACGACCGTATACTTCCTCTACCGACGGCGGCGCACCGAATCGGTGCTTGAGTTGCCCGGTGAGCCCTCGTGGTATGGACCAACTGTGCAGCGTTATTTTGTGTCTAAATTGCCACCCCCCCAGACTCGCTCCTTGGAGAGATTGCGGAGGTTTCGCCTCATAGGGGTCAATCACCAAAGACCGCCTGGCGGCTCGACCAATCCGATCCCATACCGGCTCAGGGGTCTGGAGATTATAGCGATGCTGTACGCGCTGGGACGCGGGTGCCCACATGAAAGGAAAATAGACCCCGTGATCGCTGACATGCCTTCCACTGTAGAGCGTATAGTGGGTCGCCCCTTCGAACGACGAAGCGGGCGTGTCGAGCTGGTACCAATGTCCCCGCTGGCGAAGCTTGGCAATGGCCGGGAGCTGTCCTTGCTGTAAAAGGTTATTAAGCACGGGCAAGCTGACGGAATCGAATTGTAAGACTGCGATCATGAAGTTTCCCTCTCAGAATCAGCCTGTGGCTATACGGAGCACACCGCTCCACCCCTCGTTGCTGATTTCCGAACGGTTTCGATGACAGACATGACTGCCAGGCCATCGGTAGCCGAAGCAAGGGATCCGTCTGAAGCGCCTCGAACGGCCTGAGCAAAGGCCTCGAGTTCCCCGATCAATGAGCTGACAAGCGGGTTTTCCCCCTTCGGCCTTAACTTCGCCATGATCCCCGAGAAGATTCCCCCTCGTCGATGCGAGGCATAAAGGCGCCCATCGACGTCGGCAATCTCAATCCGCTCACGGTAGGGACGGTTGGTTGAGCAGGACACGACGGCTCGCCCACGGGTCAGATCAAGCTCGAATTCAGCACACTGTTCCGTAAGTGACAGCGCGCGAGCCGAGCGGACCTCGCTCCCCGTCAACCAACGAGCCAGATCGATCAAATGCGGGCCGAGATCCAAGAGCGCATCATCGTGCATGTCGAACGGCTTCCAGGTTGTTCGTCGATAATGTAATTCCAATCGCCCCTGGAATCCTTGGACGCTGGGCATGCTCTGCTTCAATGCATTCAGGCCCGGCTCGAACCGGCGATTAAACGCAATCCAGGGAGTCGGTTCCAAGGCCTGCAACGCTTTGGCTTCTTGCACATTGGCGCCAGGAGGTTTTTCGACCAGCGACGGAAATCCTGCTTCAGCGGCACAGCGCGCATACTCCAGATGAAATCTGGTGGGCACCGAGATGACTATGGCATCGAGCCCACCGGCCTGGATCAACGACTGAATGTTTCCATAAGCTGGAACGCCGGGAGCGAGAGCACGACAACGCGATGGATTCACATCGGCGATGCCGACGAGCACGACGCCCCGTGCTTGGCGGAAGGCCGGCAGATACCCAAACTCTGCAACGCGCCCGCATCCGATGAGCCCAATCCGGATATCTGATTCACCATTAGACAGACTCATATGTTTGGTTATCTCCACTCCCTGTCTCTCCGTTTCAACCGTCCATCATGCTCGAGACGCGGTTGTCTGCTCGATGAGCCTCAAGTATTGTGGAATATGTACCTCCGCGCTCCACTTCTGTTGCAGCGCTATATAGCCCCGCTGTCCCATCTGCTCGCGAAGACTCGGTTCGTTCAATAACCTGTCGATGGCGCCGAGTAACTCCGACTCTGTGTTGAAAACAAAGCCGCCGCCACTATCTTCTACAACCTTCGGCATCCCTCCCATCCTGCTCACGATCACGGGTGTTTTTTGCGTGAACGATTCCAAAATGACAATTCCAAAAACTTCGTACCAGATAGACGGAACGATAGTGGCCACAGCCTGTTCATACAACACGCGCAGCTGTTCGCCCGACTGACGCCCTAAAAATTTGATGTTCGGCGAATCGGCCGCCATCGCCCAAAGCGCCTTTTCATACTCACCCGTGCCAGCGACCCAGAGTTGTGCGTTTCGATAGCGCCGAAACAACGGAATCAGGGTTTGAAGGCCTTTGATTTTTTCCAGTCGACCGACAAAGAGGAAATACGGAACCTCGCGGGGCACATATGCTTCGTTCGGCTGATCGTGAGACCAGCGGGACGTGAAGTACGGCAGTTCGGCGATCGGCCTCTGCAAACCCATCTCACGATGCTTCTGCATGGTGAATTCGCTCGGAGCGATGAACAGATCTACATGATTCACCGCCTCCTCGATCATCTGCGTGTATCTCCACATCTGCGGCGGACGGCGGTGAGCGATAGTACAGGCGAAACAGGACTGTTCGGTGCACACGTCCTGGCCGAACTTAAACAACATGTGGGTGGGACAGACCAGCCAATATTCATGAAGCGTATAGAGCTTGACGGCGCGACCATACTCAAGAACTTTCGGTCCTCCTACGAGTGAAATGTTGTGAAAATGAATGACGTCGAAGGGCTTCTTTAAGATAGCGTTTAGTTGAGACGACTTGAGCGCTGGCCAACCTGTTTGCTGCGTGACGAGGGGAGACAAAAACCCAGCTCGGCTTTTCAAACCGTGGACCGTCACGTTGGGATGATCCTGGTATGGCATTGATGGTGATCCGCCGCTGAGGAACTGGTGGGCATCCCGGCAATGTACTACCTCAACATGATGGCCGCGATTCCCCAATTCGTTGGAAAGTTGATGGACGAAAATGCCATCTCCCCCAAAGTTGTACGGAGGATAAAATGTGGTCACCATGCAAAAACGCATGAGCGTGTCTATTCCAGTACACCATCGCTATTGACGGAACGAATTCTTTTCAATTTGATGACAATACCGTACCGTAATCAAGATTCCACTCTTGAGAGAAGCCATTCGGCATTCATCGTCGCATCCTGCTGAGCGAGTGCCGTCAGGGTGCTTCGCAAATCGTTCCAAGACTTTTCTCCCCCGCCTACATATTCACACACAATGCCTACCTTTCCGGCTGATTCATGAGTAAACCTCCTTGCTTTACCGGGCTGCTGAAAAATTCCTCCAGCAGCGGTCTCGCATCGTTCATTCCCCCGGCGTACCCCAGAGGGAGACCTCTGGGCCCTTCACTCGCTGCGGCCTTGCTGGGGAAAGGCGTGTCTCGACGCGCCAAGGTTGGGAGGGTGAGAAGGCAGCCTTTTTAAGCATCCTGGGTGAGTGTTCTTCTGTTGGGCCATACCTGCTAGCAATGAAGCTCTGGCGTGCCAAAGTAGTTTTCCCACGGCCTGCTAGTGCTCCTACTTTTCCTCGGACATGGGCGCGGGTCAATGAGACTCGCGCACGAGCTGCGAGTTCCCGGCCATTGTCCAGGCGGACCCATCGAATGCAGGGATCACAACCGGGATTGCGGGTGTATGCATGAAGGCCTCAGACGGGATGATTGTTGCGGGAGAAAATCGAGAATCGGCTTCCCGTCGATTCCAGAGACCTCAACCCCCAAGCGTGCCGCCAACGTCGGAGCGAGATCGACTAATGCCATTTCACCTTCGAGTGCGTGGGGCGCCAGATCCGGGCATCTCGCTAAGACGAGGCCCTTCGGTCGGTGATCCCCCGTGCGGGAGTTGAGAGACTCGACTCGAAGCTCCCCGACGCATGGTGAGCGAACGGCCGGGATGGCAGCTTCGTGGTTCCACTCGATCACGAGATCCGGAAACTGGTTCCGGAACGGTCCTGCGAAAAGAAGATCGCCGCGGAGAATGCGCGCCACTACAGGTGCCCCGGTCGCCACGTTGACGAGTGAGAGGAGTTCTCGCTCGAGCCAATCGCACAAATCATGGTAAGGCGGTCCTGGCTCCACTTGACCATTCGGCTCACGTCCTCGGAGGTTGAGCCGGACTCCGCCGCAGCTATCGGTGGTGGGAATAGCAAAAAATCTTCGCGTGGCACGTTCACGCTGACGTGGGGCATCGTAGAGCAGGTCCGCCACGCGCCGAAATGGTCCCCGGACCGTACCAGGCAATTGGAGCCACCTCTTTCGCACTGTCTCAACAAGCTGGCAGGCTCTCGGCTCATCGATTCCATCAAGACGGCGCAACACGGAATCAAGGGCTGCGGTCGCATCGTAGCGCGGGCCCATGCCATGAGTGGCCAGGACCAGAAGAAACGTGTCTCGACCCAGCGCGTCGACGATTCGGCCCAGGCCGCGGTCGATGGCCTGGTACACGTCAAGAAGAGGGTCCTCTCCAAGAACCGACCGGAATGCGGGCCGGTACTGCGGATGTGTCGGATCGCGGGCGGCCCACAGATGATGTCCTGCGCAGTGGGCTTCGCTGAAATTGAGCATGAACAGATCCCAGGGACCACGCGCCAGCACCGCGAGCGCGAGGTCCGCGCGGCGTGTTGCCCGCTCGATCAAGCCAGCTTTGAGTCGGCCAAGCTCATGCGGTCGTTGACGCACAAGATCGCACTTGCCCACAGGATCTTTGCCGGCAACCTGCTGAACCTCTTGCTCCAGAGAGGGGGGCCAACAGGTGAGCGGGTGTAACACCTCGTGCTCACCCCAGTAAGAAACCTGAAGTGTTCGCGAATTCCGTGCGATCCGCGCCTTGGGCACGTCGATCAGTGCGACACGGTGTCCTTGTTGCGCAATGGTGTTCCAGACAGAATCAACCGATAGATGTTCCGGCAGAAAGCGCCGCAAGCCGTAGCCTTGGGAGTCGGGCTGTAGAGGGAAGTAGTGATCATGCCGACCAGGCCAACCCCCGGTACTGAAACTTGCCCAAAGTGTACCGCTATAGATGATCTCTGGGTTTCGCGTCGCAGAAGAGACGGACTCCTCGAGGAGCTTTCCAAATTGAGGCAGCAAGCCCTGGTATACCCATTGACGGAGGAGGCTTTGCTCAGCCGAATCGAGCGTGATGCATACTACTCGCGCTGGACTGGTCATGCTTGGATCTCCTATTACTTCCCTTGGGAACGACTGAAGTTAATACTCATGCTTGACCCGAAAACCTTTACGCGCGCTCGCCAGGCAGCCGGGCTTTCTCGACCGATTCACCCTAAGCGATTCAGGGGACCACCGTCTACCCTACCAATGTAGAGGGCCTGGCGGCTTTCTACCAGGAGCTGTGCGGGGCTGTGTGGGAAGAACCCGTATTCCAATTCAGTAAACCCATTCCACCCTCTCAGGCGTCGCACGGTGACAATCACCTTTCCCCCGGAACCGTTTCCAATCACCCTGTCCAAGAGAACAGGATCCTGTCACGGCCTAATCAGTCATTTTGGAATGAGTTGATCCATCGTGGATAGGGAGGTGATCGCCTGAGCGCTGGCTTCAATTCGGTTCACGATATCTGTCGCATATGCTGACCAGAGCAGTCACAGTCACTTTTGCGTTACCTTTGACGGACATTGACAACCCCGTTGTAAATGCGTCCGATGGCCCATCCAACCACCCCCCCGGTCATGGCTCCGTACAGAAATCCTACAAACGCCCCTGGCCATGTCACGGAGTAACCGACAAAATAATTCGACAGTAGATGGAGATGCTGCCCGGCCTGCGGACCACCCTTGATCACGAGCCAAACCGTCATCACGAATAGCCCTACTCCCCCGATCAGCCCGCAGACCAGAGCCAGCGCGTCCGCCTTGATCCTTGCGAGAGTTTGACTAATCTCGTCGGTCTGTCTTGGTTGTGGTGTCATCGTCTCACTCACTTTCTCGCTAACGGATTACACTTTGTCGAGCAGATGTCGACGGTCATCTCGCTCTTCGCGCCGCCGCACGATCTTTGCGTAGGCCTTGAGCGCCCAGTTACTGAGTCCAGCTGCAAGAGCCCCCATCGCAAACCCCAACATCCCTCCTTCAAGAAGACCGATCACCGCACCAAACCACGTGACTTCAAACCCGATAAGGTAATTCCCGAGCAAGGACAACATTGGGCCGACCACAGGCCCACCTCTCAGTAACAGAATGGCTGAGGCCATAAAGATTCCAAGACCGCTCACAACCCCTATGGCTACCCCTAAGGCGAGTGGATCGATTTTCGCAAAGGCGACTTCGATCACTGTGTCTTCAGATTCCTCTATCACCTCACCGACCGATACGCTGACTCGTGTTGGCACTAGCCGATCACCGGCGTTCGGCCGGACCACCCGTTCCTCCTCATGGTATTCTTTCTCGGTATTGACCGACCAGACATCGTGCTGTTCCCCCATGATGTTGCCGGCCGCATACACTCCGGTCAGCATTGAATGGTCTTGGTTGTTGTACCGATGCAGCCCGTTTCGCCCGATGGTTTGTAAATTCGAGAACGTCTCCAGATACTGCCGGATGGTGGCGACACAGTCTTGGTATATTTGGTCATAGACCGGATAGGCCTTCTCCATACGTACCACCGTCCCATCTTTTACTTCCTGCGGATCGATCAACCCGATTTGGGCACATTCTCGAACGCCAAGTTCAATGAGCCGTTCCTGCGGCCATGACCATTCCTCGTCCTTGTCCCACAAGAAGTATTCCAATCCCAGTGCGGTCCGCGAAGCATCCGGCACCATGTAGGGACTCCAGTTCTTGTAATTCTGAATCCGCCCGAGCTTGACCTCCGGCGAATGGACATAGAGCCAGTTGTCAGGGAAGACCGATTCGCGATCCACCACTAGCACCACCGTCAGATAATCCCGATAGCGGAGGCCTCGTGCAGCCTTGAGCACTTCGTCCGGTGGCAATGGGTCCAGCGCATGAATGAGGTCACGAAGTGGCATGGTCGATATAAAGTGCCGACCGTCATACTCAATCTGCTCACCACTTGCGCTCCGCCCGGACACGCAGTCAACTCGACCGTGACGATGCTGGATCCGTTCGACCTTCACTCCTTGCACAGTCTGGGAGCCCTGACTTTCGATCAAGCTTCGACAGCGTTCCCACATCATCCCCGGACCAAAGCGGGGATAGTGAAACTGCTCGATCAGCGAGGTCAGCATCGACCCGTCTATTCCGTGCTTCGCTCCCAATAACGCATTCCGGACGGCTTGCTTGAGAGATAAATTCTTGATCCGTTGTGCGGCCCAATCCGCCGAGATCTCCGAACAGGGAATGCCCCAGACCTTTTCCGTATAGGTCTTGAAGAAGATATTGTAGAGCCGGTATCCAAAACGATTGGACACCCATTGTTCAAAGGTCTTTTCGTCGTGGATGTGGAAAAACTTCGCCTTGATGTAGCTGAGACCGATGAGAAATGATTCGAGCGGACCGAGACCGGCCAGCGCATTCATCGGTTTCAGGGGGTAGTCGAAGAAATGCTGGTTGTAGTAAATGCGTGAAATCCGTGGGCGGAGCAGAAACTCTTCTCCGAGAATTTCATCCCACAACTCATTAATCAGGGGGACCTTGGAGAAGAATCGATGGCCACCGATATCAAAGCGATATCCACGATAGCTCACGGTCTTCGATATACCCCCCACCTGATCGCTGGCTTCGAGCACCGTGGAAGTCAGGCCACGCTTCCCTAGCTCATAGGCTGCCGTCAGCCCTGCTGGTCCCGCGCCGATGATGACAGAAGATTCTCGGCTCATAAGCGTTTTTCTACCCGTGATCCCAAACGCGGTGATTCAGGCGTGAGAATCGATGCAGGCTTTCCGAACCTGCGATCACGGTAGGCGAGGTGGCACACCGTCCCAATCGCGAAGGCAACCCCGCTATACAGAAAATAGAGCCAGTGCCATGGGATAGCTTGTACGGAAAATCGGAGCCCTCGCTTCTCAAGAAAAAACCGATAGAGACGGACATTGAGGGTGAAGAGCATCAGTCCCATGACAACGGCCCCGACCAAGAGAAGCGGCTGCCAAGGGGAGAGTAACAGTGTGCCGAGAAGTCCAAACGTCAATATTACGCTCGCGCGCTCGGAGATACCGATATTCAAATCGTTCGTAAAGCCGCGATTCCGATGTATGAGCTGAGTCCATGGCAAGGCCCGCTGAAAGAAGTCGGCCTGTAACATCGATACGATCGTCCAGCGTTTCCAATGCTTGACTTGGAGCGACTTACAGAGCCGAATCGTATGACCGGCCTTCTTGAGGCGGTACCCAAGTTCAATGTCTTCTACGGAAGGCTTGATGTACGTTTCCTCGAATCCGCCCATCGTGAGGAATACATCTCGACGGATCGCACCGCAGGCTCCCCAAAAAGTTGACGCCTCCACACGACCGTTTTGATGGACATAATGATGCAGCAGGTTCCGGTACTGTGAGAGAAAGCTTGGATCTTTCGGTTGATCATCATACGACCCGATAACCGCCGCTATCTCAGAATGCTGCGCAAAGGCCTCCCTCACCTGACAAATAATATCCTCAGGGACGGTCACATCGGCATCGACGAAAAAGAGAATGCCCGACTTCGCCCTCGATGCTCCAAGGTTTCTGGCGCGACCGGGGCCTCCGGGTGTGGGAAAGCGATGGAGAGAAATACCGGCGGCTTCCGCATACTGAGATGATCCATCCGTGTCGCCGTCCCCCACGACGATGAGTTCATCTGGTGGAGGCACGGCACGCCGTATCGAATCCAGGCTCGCGCGAAACATTGCGCCCCCGTTGTAGACGGGAACAATGACCGCGACGGTCAATGGGAAAGAATTCAAGGTTGTCTTCCTTGTTCTCGTGTATCACTCACCCGGTGCCAGAGCAAGGCGCCCGGTGTCGCAGGTCGCCGCCTCAACACTTCCGCATACCAGGAACATAAGCCCAATGAATTCTTAACAGATTAGGCTTTACAGCTCAGCACAACAAGCCCACCGTGAACAGGAGGAGCCCATACAAAAGAGGGGTGCTCACATGACACAGCTCCACCTGGCTGATCGGGCACCACTTCACCTGTTTCGCCAGACTATGAAGATGAATCGGCTCTTTCGCTTGTTAGCTTGCGGAGTCTTCTCGAGGAATGCTGAGCCCCCTACCGGCTACGGCCAAAGCAGGCAGCCCAATCCCAATCCAGATCAGTTCGCGGAATCGCCAAAGCAACACGAAGGTGATGCCGGTGACATCGGGGTAAGCAAAGGCTTTCAACAAGAGCAAATTCCCGCCGTCTTGGACTCCAAGGCTGCCGGGATAAAAAAGGTGCCGCCTTTGACAAAGACCGAGAGCGCGCCGAGGGAGAGGCGGAGGGGGCAGGATAGGTGATGCCGGATGGCTACGATTTGACGTGTTGTTCGAAGAATGCTGCGTAGGCCGAAGCCATTTCGAACAGTTCGCCGTGAAGGCAGTGCCCGCCGAATCTTGATTGCGGAGCGGCCACAGCCGATTCCGCGAGCGCATGATCATGCACCCCAGCGTTCCGCCAAACCGCTTTATCTGATCGCGATAGACTTCCAGCACTTCATCCAGCGTGAGAAATTGCGGTTCCATCCGTTACTCCGCAAGTTTCTTCACGTGCCGTACTGTCGATTTGCTTTGGCTAGCGCCGCACGGAACTTCCTTTGTCCGGCGGGATGAGCCGGTGTCACGATCAGACATTTCCTATCTGATTTGATGTTGAGTGGAGTGTCTGCCTCGATCTCCTGGAGATCAAGGACTCCGCGATCAAGCACGAGGGCTAGACTGTTGCCGTGCGTTGTAGATTTATTGATCATGCGCACACCCCCATCACTGGTACCACAATGTGATGATATAATAGTACCGACATTCCGTGCCGTAAACTGCCCTTCCATGTAATTCCTTGGGAATGACCGCTATATGTTGGGAGGGGGAAAGACGAGTGGCAAATGCATCAGGAGCCATTTCCTGAGTCGTCAGTGCGGCCTTCCTGAATTGCCGTTGCGCGCCCACCGACAAGAGCCAGGCACAGCAGCCCGATTCCGATCCAGACCAACTCGCGGAACCGCCGGAGCAGTGCGAAGGTGATGCCGGTGACCTCGGAATAACCAAAAGCGCTCAGCAAGAGCATATTTCCTCCGTCTTGGGCGCCGAGGCTACCGGGGATGAAGAAGGTGCCGCCTTTAATAAAGACGGAGAGGGCGCCGATGGAGATGGTGGAGAGCGCCATGGCCGGACCGCCGAGGAAATAGATGATGACGTAGACTTCCAATGCCTCCGCCATCCACCCAAGGAAGAACAGCCCGGTAGAGGAATAAAAGGCCGGACGGTTGTCGCGGTAGAAGGCTAAAATCGTTCGATCCAATGACCGTAACTGTTCCTCACGCGCTTCGAGGTAGGCAATCTTCAGCCCGATCTTCCTCAGAAATCCCAATAACCACGTAAAGAGGCCTTGCCGTTGCACGAACAGGAAGGCCGCAGTCCCGAAGGCCAGCAATCCCACACTGA
>Ga0163152_10002935_pt1 | contig 23097 bp, 18 predicted proteins | sample OliLakLV19MP8IB2_FD_148635 | JGI IMG/M metagenome (GOLD analysis project Ga0163152, IMG submission 148635) | Freshwater microbial mat bacterial communities from Lake Vanda, McMurdo Dry Valleys, Antarctica - Oligotrophic Lake LV.19.MP8.IB-2 | ecosystem: Environmental > Aquatic > Freshwater >...
CTCGCTTACTTCAGTGCTTCCCTCACGGAAAACCACCTTGCGTCTTGCTAAAACTTCGGGGCTTTAATCCCCGCGTTTAAGAGACTTTCACTCTCTGGGGTTCTTCTTTTAAAAGAACTATATTCACCATTCAAGGCGCACCACAACGTATATACAAGATACGCCCACAAGCATTTGTTTATAATTTGAAATTTATCGTTTGGCGTACCTCGTATATACGCAAACCGTTACCGGAAACCCTATGACGACATTACTACCATCAAACGGGCGGACTTTTAATCAAACTGTTTTGACGACACGACAAACCGGACAAAACCTTCTCACCAACAGGCAAACGCTTCTAAAAAAAACAAAACCACCCCCACGCGCAAAAAATGAAATTCTATGGCTACCCGCATTTGGCACATCCCGCTTTTTGCCACGCTACAAGCCGACACACGAAAAAGCGGCAAGAGCCAAATTTTACCCACGCTTTGTTAGAGAGCAGAAAACCACAGAAAACTTGGTTCTGTTACCTTTGCCCAAAACATGTTATTACAACCAGAGTATGTTATTACAATTAATATTTAACAGCATCGTTGCGGGATTACTTCTGTCCGCAATGGCTATGGGGTTCAACCTCATATTCAATACGACAAAAGTGTTTCATTTGGCGCATGGAGCAATATATGTTTGTGGAGCATATTCATTGATGCACTTTTTGACATTCTTTGAAAGAGGCTCAACTTTCGGTTGGTTTATTGCACTTTCTTTTTCAATCCTGTTTGTTATTCTTCTTTCATGGCTGATAGAACTTCTTATTTACAGACCACTTTCACGAAGAAATGCAAGTCAGGCAATCACACTTATTTCTTCTATGGGTGTTTATATTTTTCTCGTTAACCTAATTGCATTGATTTTTGGAAATGAAACCAAGTTTCTAAACCCAAATTTGGGCGACAGCATTTCCTTCTTGAATATTATCATAGTTCCGATTCAGGCTGTTCAACTTTTGACAGCAGCTGTTTTCCTTATTGCAGTTTTATGGATTTCAAATTCTAAAAAGTTTCTTCAAGTCAGAGCAATGATGAGCAATGAAACGGTTGCTTCTGTAATGGGTGTCAACTCAAATGCAATACGGCTATTCGCTATGGTTTTGGGAAGCATTTTAGCCGCCATAGTCGCCATTTTGCGACTTTATGATACAGGTATTGACCCCAATGCCGGAATGGGTATTACGTTAAGTGCCGCAGTTGCCGTAATTATTGGAGGAGGTAGTTCTATCAGAGGCACAATCATCGCATCTCTGCTAATTGCTTTTTTACAAACTACCACTGAATGGTTTCTTTCCGCCCAATGGAAAGAAGGGATGACTTTCCTGCTTTTGATTATTGTAATCCTTTGGCGAACAGAGGGCATTGTCTCATTTAAAATGCGAGTGGAAGAAAAATGAATTACCTGCTACATATCATTATTATCTGCGAGATATATCTCATTCTAGCATTGGCGATGAATCTCCTTGGAGGATATTCCGGACTGCTATCTCTTACTCAAGCGGCTTTCTACGGCATAGGCGCATATATTACGGCATTGCTGCTGACTAAAGTAGGAGTTAGTTTTCCTTTAGCGTTATCAGTAGCGGTGTTTTTTAATCTGATTGCCTGTATTCCGGTTATTTGGTTTTCTATCAGGTTAAGAGATTTGTTTTTTGCACTCTCCACGCTTGCGTGGCAGATTGTTGTTTTTTCATTGTTGTATAATTGGATTTCGGTAACGAATGGACCATTCGGTATTAGCGGGATACCCAAACCCGAAATGTTTGGTTTTCGCTTCGGCTCACTTGGTGAGTTTGCTTTATTGGGCGGTGTAATTACAGGCATTACTTTAATCTTCTTTATCGGGCTTCACCGCACTCCTCTATCCCGTTTATTTCAGGGAGTAAGGGATGACCAGCTTGCTATGATGACTTTCGGGAAAAAGCCCAGCTATTACAAAGCATTGGCGATATTGATTTCAAGCGGTGTGTCTGCTGTTGCAGGCGCATTGTTTGCCACTTACTTCAGCTACATAGACCCTACTTCATTCACCTTGAACGAATCCATTTTAATTATTTCAATGGTGCTGATTGGCGGCTTGGGAAGTGTAAAGGGTTCGGTGGCAGGTGCTTTGTTTTATGTGTTGCTGCCCGAAGCACTACGATTTGTGAATATTCCCGATGCAGTTGCAGCCAATTTGCGCATGATGATTTATGCCTTGATACTGATTTTATTGGTGATGTATCGCCCACATGGTTTTTTCGGTAAATACAAATTTGAGTAAGGTGGAAATGATTTTAGAAATGAGACATATCAGCAAATCCTTCAACGGCTTGAAAGTGTTGGAAGATGTTTCCTTTTCATTACAACTGGGAACGATTACATCCTTATTTGGTGAAAACGGTTCAGGCAAAACCACCCTTTTCCATATTATTTCGGGTTTTATAAAGGCAAATAGCGGGGAGGTATTGTTTAAAGGGGTTAATCTGAATGGCAATAGTTCCGTTGAAATTGCCCGCCTTGGAGTGGGCAGAGTGTGGCAAACGCCACGCATCTGTAAAAACCTTTCAGTGTTGGACAACCTTGTGTTGGCTTCAAAAAGCCACCCCGGTGAATCAGCTATCAATTATTTTATTAGACCCCGCTTGATTTGGCAAGAAGAAAAAAAACGAAAAGCAATAGCAGCAGGCATTTCCGAGGACATTGGACTTGCCGGAAAACTTCAGAAAACTGCCGGTTCCCTTTCTTTCGGGCAACAAAAATTATTATCTACTGGAATGTTACTGATGAATGATTGTGAACTGCTACTTATGGATGAACCTTTTGCCGGAGTAAATGCCCTTATGATTGACCATATTTCTGAGGTTATGTTGGGCTTGAAAAAGCAAGGCAAGACAATATGTATGATTGAACACAACCGCACCAAAGCAAAAGCAATAAGCGATATTACGCTTACCTTAGTGAAAGGAGTAATAGAACATAAAGAAAAATTAAGTGCCTGAACATACAACCATATTGAAAACAGAAAAATTAGCAGCCGGATATGGTGACCATACTGTATTGACTGAAGTTTCATTTGATTTGCTAAAGGGCGAATTTATGGTAATTATTGGTCAAAACGGAAGCGGAAAGTCAACCCTTTTGAAAACTATTAGTGGATTATTGCCCCAAAAGGGTGGTTCTGTTTGGATAAACAACCTACACGAAAAGCATATTGCCTCTCATTGTTTAGTGCAGAAAAGTATCTCCTATTTTGTGCAAGGCGGTTTGATTATGCCTTCGCTTACTGTGCGGGAACACCTTGAACTGGCAGCCATGCAAACCGGCAGAAAACTACAGAAAACTACTTTAGATGATACCTTTGCCGAATTTCCAAGATTAAAAGAAATGCAAAAACAAATGGCAGGTAATTTAAGCGGAGGCGAAAGGCAAATGCTTTCGTTTGGAATATTGCTGGTGCAGGAGACCCAAACATGGCTTTTAGACGAACCAACGGCAGGACTTTCCCCGGCTATGGTGCAGTTTACGGCAGATTTTCTTCAGAAGAAAAACATTGGGGGTGTTACCATGCTGCTCGTTGAGCACAATATGGAGGTCGCCTTTAAATTGGCGTCTCATATTGCCGTTACTAAGGATGCTTCGCTTACACAAAAATTCGACCAACCTGAATTTCTCCAAAAAGATTTTTTAGACAAAATAGTTTACAATTAAAAACCATATACAATGAAAAATTTAAAGCAAATAGCTTTATTACTGACCGTAACAGTCAGTTTGTTTTTACTTGGGTGCAACCAAGCATCCAAAAATTCAACCAATGAGTTACTCGTTGCCTGCAATTTACCACTTACCGGAGACCTTGCCGTGTATGGTGTATCAGTAAGAGATGGTGTAAACTTCGCATTAAGTGATTTAAAAGAAAACAAACAACTTGACAGCGTTCAATTAAAATTTGATTTTCAGGACAATCAAGGGTTAGCAAAATCAGCAGTTAGCATATTTCAAAGCCATCAACTCAAAAACCCCAACATTTACTTGTCTGGTGTTTCACCGCAAACTATGGCAATCATTGACCAAATCAGCAGTCAGGGAATGCCCCATTTCGCCTGGGTATATGCTGCCGACATTTGCAAAAACTACAATAATACATTTAGAACATGGTTGAATTTTAACTCAGAAGCAGAACATTATATTGAGTATGCAAAAAAAGTAAAGCCGACCAGAGTAGCGATTTTTTATGTAAACATTGAAGTATGTCAATATGAGTTTGATTCTCTCGTAGCTCCTGCGCTTCGCTCTATGGGGATCAATGACATTTTGATTGAAGCGTATGACATTCAGAATTCTGACTTTAAAAATCTGGCAGCTAAAACTAAAAATTTTAAGCCGGACATGATATTATTGAATGGTTTTAAAGGGCACATGATTCAATTAGTAAAGGATTTTAGAAGCTACAACCTAATCAGCAACGGCAACACGATGTGTTCTTATGACTTATTGGATGCTGCATCTGAACTAAGCAATGAACAATTAGAGGGATTAAGATATACTGTTCCTTATTTTGTGATGTATCAGGATGCACCGAAGGTTAAAGAATGGAGAGAAAAGTTCAAACAAAAATTTAATCGGGAGGCACTTTACACTGATGCTTATGCCTACGACATGACTTTTGCGATTTATTACGCAGGCAAAAAGCTAACCTCCCCTTATACCAAAGATGCAATAACAAAAGAACTTTTATCAGTAGAATTTGATGGAATAACCGGGCGTTTTAAATTTACCGATAAAGGCGATTTAATACTCTCGCTAACCACTGCTTATTACAAAGACGGTAAATTAATCCCTGAAACATTTTAATGCGATGCAAGAAAAACAAGAGAGTAGTAACAACCCTGCTGAGGTAAGTATTTTTCAAGAAAACGGGAACGAGCTAAAAAGAGTCAATCTTACCATTGCCAGAGAATTTGGCAATGATAAAAGTAATTTAACAGTTGATGAATTTTATCACAATTCAGGTTTGAAGCTATTGCAGGATACCATATTCAAAAATATAGCGAAGAGTAATATAAATTCATGTTTTTTTGAGTATTCAACCCTGTGTTCCACCATTGACGGCAAAGGGTTGTCCGCATTTTTATGTTTGTTTAAAATAGGAGAATTATTAAGTGAACAACATCTTGCCGGTAACTTGAATAAAATCATCCGCAAACTGTTTCAGAAAAAACTATCGCTATATTATCTAAGAAAGTTTTTTATTCAACCTGAAAGTGATGTCGCATTCATTACTATACTGCCTGAGTTCAAAGAAACTGATTACTACAAAAATTCAATTAAAGACGAGTTTGAAAAACAATTAATTGAATACGCTAAAACTGAATTGCCGACCACCTTTATAGAAAGAACCAATTCATTAATACCTATCGATAGCGACAGTTTGACATTTGTTCAGAATTTGACGTTTTCGGAAATTACTTATGAGCAGGTAATAGAAAACAGCAAACATTTTTCACAAGATAACCCTCTGCCTAACCACCTTTTGCTGCATCATTTGTATGATGAGGAATTATACAAAAATAGAAGTTGCAATCTAAAAACAATACTGATTTCAGTTCCAATGTTAGGAGCACCAATATTTGACAACAAAGACTGTTTTAACGGTCAGGGTGCGTTTTTTTTATATCTGATTACAGAAAAGGATATTCAAAGAGAGCAGTTAGAGAATTTAGTAAGAGATATATCCAACTTAAATCGGGATATTACCTACAATTATCTTTTTGAGGTAGGTTACAGAAAAGCAAAGGAGGCTAAAAAGGCAGCAATTAAATCAGCCATTGTTCAATACATGGCTCGAAACCTAAGCCATAATACAGGTAGCCATCTAATTCCAGAAGCAATAATATATTTCCGAGAAAATTTAAATGAAGAAAAAGGCGGGAAGTTCGCCTATTATCAGAAATATACACAAGAGCGCATGGAACTTTTGGCGCAACTAAGTTCCATGAAGAATAATCACAATTGGACAAATTACAACCTAAATGATATTGTTAAGGAGTTTGACGGAAGCATTATTCCAAAGGGTTTGTGTGATGATTTAAATAACAATCAGAAGGAGATAGTGGTAAAACTGAAAAGCGGGTTAGAGAACAAATATGTTTCCTTGCCGGATGGAGCTGTTGGCAAACAAGCATTTTATGTCATTCTTGAAAATTTCATTCGGAACGCCTATAAACATGCAGAAGCCAATTCATCATACTTATTTGAAATCAATGTTTCACAACCATTTGACGAAGAGCATAATTCCGACTACTGGTGCATAGACTTATATGATAAATTAGGTTGTCTAAATGAAGAAAAGAGGACACAACAAAAGTTAGATGATATAAACAATCTCATAAAATCCTCCGTTCTTACGGAAGATGCTCAGTTAAGAGAAAGAGGATGGGGCTTATTAGAGATGAAAAGTGCTGCTGCATTTTTGCGCGGTTTTTCACTCGAAGATTTAGACGATTTTCAACTGGATAAGTTCAAAGCCGAATATTACGAAACTGAGGAACCTGCATCCAAGAAACATTTAGGGCATCGCTTTTATCTGAAAAAACCAAGCTTGTTGATTATTGACGAAGATATGGCTACCCAAGAACAAAAAAATAGTATAGATGAATTAAGAACTAAAGGAATTGTCATTTCGACTGTTACTGATGCAAAAACAAAAGTTGAGCCGCACCAGTTTATTATTACCAATAAAGAATGGGAGTTTACAAATCATAAAGTCATTACTAAAAATATTGAAACCAATAAATCCATAACAGAAATTGAAAATGATTTATGGCTTGGCTACATCCAAAAAAACAAGTGGGAATCAACTCAAATAATTAGCTCGCAGGATGAGCAAAAGTCAACTAAAGAAAATGCAGGGGCGTTATTTGACAAACATGGAGAAACCTTATCCTTTTTCGATTCTCACGGAAAAGAGTTAATGTTTAACGGTAGCAATTTAAAAGCTGCCAAATCAGAAGGTATACGCCTCCTTAAACTTCCTTTCTACCATCCATATAAAAGCGGGTCTGGCATCGGTTCAATGCTTTTAAAAAGTAAGGAAGAAAGCAGATACAAAGGAATAATTATAGAAGCGATAAAAACAAATGTTCTGATCATTGACGAACGAATACAAAACGCTTCAAAATCAAAAGACAACGACCAAACCAATCTAAGCTTACAAGAAATCTTTTCTTTCATGGGAATTGCAGTTCCTGCACGCAAGGAATTAAATCTGTCTGACTTTCTTGAAAATCCTACTGATGAGAAAAGAACTAAGATTATTGGGTTAATTCAAGATAAGAATTTTCATTATGTCATACTTCATTTGACGATTCTCGAAAAACTTGCTTGCACTAATGACAAAAAAATGTTAGGCAATTACATTGCTACCAATAATGGCTTAAACGAACAAAATAATTTTGTTTCTAATAACCGGGCATTAGTATTAGTGTCCGGCAGAGGCGAGCCACCCAACCTGCCTGAGAATAGTTACTACCTAAACTATACGACATTATACGATTGCCTCATTTATTTAATGTCAAAACCTCATCTTGTTCAAATATTAAGCACTATCAGAAAAAGATAATACCCATGAAAAAAGCCTTTGTATTTTTCACAAGCAAGGAAAACCTAATAACTGCCCCCATAGTTCTTTTGGAGAATGATTTATTAGATTTTGACAACAAAAAGATAATCAGCTTGTCAAAAAGCAAAACTCCAACTGATGAACAAAACGAGTTGCGGTATTTTGTTTTAATTAGTGACTCCATCACATTACAAAATCCGCTTGAAAACACTGTTGAGGAGCAGGGCAACAGCAAAGATCTCTTTGGTTTACTAAACGGAGTTGATGAAATTTATTTGGTTATTCATAAAAATAAACAATCTAATTATTTAGATACATTTCAGCGCCTATTCAAAGGGAAGATTAAGAGTTATATAATTCACAGTCATGTAACTGATTCGATTTACTACCGGGTTTTAAAACCTGCGCTTGGTAGTAATTCAGGAACTGACCTATCTTCATTTGAAACAGCTTTGTTAAGAGAGTTTCCTAACAACCAATTGGAATCCATCATTCACCTTCGCAAATCTTTAAGCTTAATTCCAATAAAGCTAAAGAATGGTGCATTTACTAATGAAGGTTTGGAAACTGAATTGTCATCTATACAATCGGCTAAAAAGGATAAAGTAGCTTTTGCGTTTCAAAAGTATAAGGCGGGCGAAATTACCACTGACAATTTCAATGAAAAGTTAACCTCCATAGCCGAGGAAATAAAAACACTGTCAGCAAGCGGATGAAACTCATTTTTACATACGACAGCACAGACCTGATAAATTTGGGTAGAATTACTGCAACAAATGAAGCGGTAGGGAAAGAAATCCATGTGCTTACAGTTGAGAATGAGAAAAAGAAAAAACTTTATGATGTAGCGATAGAAATTAAAAAAGAAACTTCCGATGGTTCCCTCTGCATAATATTCATAGACCAATATCTTACTTGTGCCGATGAAGGGTTTGAGTGGCTTCAATGCAATGCAGGCATTGCCCTCATCAAATTCTTGCGGATGATGGAAGTGAAAAGCCATATTGTGCTGACTACACCCTTTGAGCAGTATGAATTTATTAAACTAAGTCCGGCAAACCTGATTGTTTCATCCAAGGGTATTTCCTTTACCAAATATCTACACGAATTTTCCAAGAAATCTCTATCAGAAATTGATGCACTGGCATCAGAAACATTTAACGACAATCAAAACTTAAAGCCATACATCATGGCTGAATTCAGTTTGCCGGAAGATGAAAGGCACAATTGGGCAAACTGGTGGGGAATTGACAGACTTTGGAATGTGCATAGAGTAGTAGAACAAGAAAAATACGGTTTAACTGAAAGATGGCATATAAATGAATATCCTGACACATTGAAAGATAAATTGAAGGCTTTGCAAAATCAGGAGGCACTGTTTCTATATGGTCATCAGGATAGCGAGATAATCAATACTTTATCAGAATTAAACGATAATGTTATTAAGCTCACTTGTATCCTTGAGAAATGTATTTCAGCTAAAGACAATTATTTTGAGCTTCAAAATTATCTCCAAACTGATAAGGTCAATAAATCAAACCTAATTAAAAGTCTGGAAGCCCAAATTTCACTTATCAATAGACATTTGCCCCATTTGAATGGGCGTACTGAATCATATTTAAACATTAGAGCTAAATATGTTAGAAGAATTGTTGAGTTGTCTAGTCAGATAAGAAAGTTAGAAAATGATTTAATGGAGGTTAAACAAAAAAGCAGAAGTATTGACTATAGAATTTCCAACGAACAGAAGAATGTTGAAGAACTTACTCTATCACTAAACGAAGAAGAAAAAAGGTATTTATCGGAAATAAAACAGGACATTGAAAACATAGAAAGTGGAATTCAAGAACTAAAATCCAAAATTCTTTCATTATCAATTTCAACCTTACGGAATAAACTAACAGAGAAGTCGCCCAAAATCTTATACATAGACGACCAAGCTAATGAAGGATGGAGCAATATATTTCAGCATATTATTTACAATCAGGAAGAGCAAGAACTTTTCAAAATAATCCAACCGAAAGAATCGGATAGAATTGACGCTAACTATTTTAACAACCATGTAAGTAAGGTGATAAAGGAGTTAAAACCAGATCTCATTCTGCTTGACCTTCGGCTTAACAAAGAGAGCGGAACTAAAATAGAAGTAGAAAACCTGTCAGGAGCAATAATGTTGAAGGAAATTCGAAAGCAATTCCCAGGAATTCCAGTATTAATGACAACTGCTTCAAATAAGTCTTGGAGTTATGAAGAATTGCAGCGCATAGGATGCGATGCATTCTGGACAAAGGAAGGAATTGATACAGGCATGACGGAACATGATTCTGTAAAAAATTATCTGCGGTTTGGGGAATTAGTAAACATTCTGACTAACAATGAGTATGGGTATTTAAACCGGCTTTCTGAAAGAATAGAGAGCATTCATGCAGTAGAATCACCCTGGTGGTGGGAAACTTCTAAATATGCCTTTGAAAGTAAAGTTGACAGAAACGATGTTATTGGTATTCTTAATGACACACTCTTTATTCTGCGACAATATCTAAGAAATGCAGTAATAAATCAATACACTAATAACCACCTAACGAATTGGCTGCTGCCTTCTCTAATGATTCATAATCTCGGAAAGATACCTGAATTGGTATACAATACTTGGAGCATAAAATATATGTATGATTCAACAGCACAAGAATTGTTTTTGATCAGAAATTGTGCTTCTCACATTGTTCAAAATGAAGAAAAGAGAACGGCTAAGAACTTTAAATTTTCAGATGCCATTGATTTCTGCAAACGTATAACGGAATATCTAACATTAAAGCAAACTCCACCCCTTGCTGAAGTAAAAGAAACTTCAGTTGAAAAGTTGAAGTTGAGCAAAGAAGAAATAATGAAAAATATAGAAGCCACCAAAAAGCGAAAGCGATAATTTAAATCAGTTTGTAAATACATGGCAAAGACGAGAAACAAAATTGATAAAGAACAAATTGTAGAATATATCTACATCCTTGATGAAGAAACAAAATTCTTGTTCCCATCAAAAGATGGACATGAAATGGTTTTGTCGGAAAGCGAGTTGAACAAAATCACAAACCACAAAGCTGGTTTAAAGGCAATCATTATTCTTGCAGAACTGGAATGGCAAGGAAAGTATTTGCAGCATTTCTATGGCTTTGACCTAGCAGTTGAATTAAGACGAAAGCACAAACTATTATGCCCGATTATCATTACTTCAACCCTTTCGCAATCTTATTTTTCCGGTCTTGCTCAAAACAAAATTGATATTAAGTATAAATTACTGTTCGGCAGAGGAACAGGTTTTTTGCCATTTTGTGAGTTGAATACAACTTTAGAAAAAACTGTTGAATCCCTTTACAAATTTCCGCTTACTAATGCTGTTCTTACTGACATGAACGAGATGTTGTTAAACCAGAAAGGATTGGTAATTGACAAACTCACTCACGATTTGAAGTTTGGTATCGAATCAACTAAACTCAATGAAATACTTACGGATGTAAGCAACTATTTATACACCAACCAGAAAATTGAGCTTGAATGGGAAACAAGCATAAAAAACCTAAATGACAACGTTCGTGATATTGCAAAATTTAATAAGACAGCAGATGATCTAATCAGGAATTGTGAACGGATTTTAATAAATGATTCAAAACCTGCGGATAATATCTCTGAAAGAAAACACAAGATGTTAGTATTGGAAGATGACCCGGATTTTCAGAAAGTGATTAAAGAAAACCTGAAAAGCCATTTTGAAGAATTGCTCATTACCGGAAGCGCGGAAAAAGCTATTGAACTGTTGCAAGATGATGGAAGAAATGAAATAACAGGAATTATTTCGGATTGGCGATTGTATGCTGACCCTAAAGAAAAATCTTATTGGCAGATACAGGGCTATGAAGTTTTGGATTATGCAGCTAAAAACCGGCTGATTGCGCTATTCGCACTTACATCTTTAAGCGATAGAAATGTTCACAACATACGCAATACGCTGGGGTTGGACATTCATTTATTCAAGAAGCAACATCTTGAAACTACCGACAGCAAAGTTCAATGGGAAATGATGGCGGATACGGTGAAACAGAAGTGTGATGCCATACTTGAAGTAATAAGTTCACAACCCACGGGTGAGACATGGAAAAATTTAAAGAACGAATATATTATAAGGCGTGGTGCAGGGTGGAGTTCATTTGAAAACGAAATCAATCAGGATGCAACGCGGATATTTAATTATTACATAAATGCAATTAATACTGATGAAACTCGGAATGTTTACAGTATTAAAGAATTAGGAGTGGTGTTGAAGAACAACCTCAAAAGTATTCTGATTGCCCGCAGAGTGTATTTCGGTATTTATTTCACTTTAGTTAAAACCAACAACTACTTACAAGAAGTAAACGGGAAGTTTTTAGGCGATGGAAACAATATTGACACCGAGTTAAAACATCATTCCATTGACACACACTCCTTAATCAGGAAAGAGTGGTGGGATGATATATCAGAAGGTTTGGATTCCACTAAGATTGAAGATGCATCGTCTAAATTTGATCAAAGAATGAAAAACCTCCGCGGGACACTTTGCATTGAACTTACCGAGCTTCCAGCAAAAGGCATTTTGCCGGAAGAAAAATTCTGGTTTTCAAAAAACAACATTGATTTTAGTTTTTTATTTAATTACTGGCAGATTGATCAGTAGAAAACTTTAGCAGGCTACCCACGCCATATACTTGCCTCATCAATACAAATCTGATGAGGCATTTCAATTTCTATACAGTCCAGAATCAAAAAGCACAAACGGAATTCTTCACGTTTCAGTTTGCTGTTTCATGCATTCTGCTTATCAGAAAACTTCACGAAACACCCCCTGCCATATCATTGTGTAATATTTTAAATCGAACGCCATGAATTATATCACTACGGACAAATTCAACAGAACAGTAAGAGGCGAAAATCCTACTGACATCAACGGTCAAGCATTCACAACTCAACCATCAAAGGAGAGGGCGCAGGAACCAAGAGCAATTCAGGAAAGCAAGATTGAAGCCATCTTCCATTGGGCATATTTTGAAGGAACGGAAGACGACAAAAATATTTCAAACCAATAAATCAAGCGACATGATACAAGAAAAAGATTTACAGTTCTATCCTGAAGCACACAGAGACGTGAATATCGACAGCCATCCTAAAAGAGGCAGTAACGGGATTTTTGAATTTAACAGAACTCAACTTCTTATCCTGAGTTTGTTTATCAGAATACCTGAAATTTTCAGGATGATAAAAGGGTTACTCGAAAAAAAGGAAGCCCTGAAAAAGGACATTTTGGTTTATCAAACTCCATACAACAAACTGAAACAGGATGCTACCGTGAAAAAAGAGGAGTTGAAAAATAAAATATTAGAACGGGAAACTAAACTTGAATCCACAGTCAATGAAAGAGAACAGATTGAGAGGGATTTAGCGAACAGGGGTTTTTCATCTGTTGGTGATGAAACCAATTCAAGCGCACCTATACCTGTAAAACAAGAGCCTAAAAAGCAGACATGGAAAAAAGTGCTTAAAATGATTGGGATATGGATAGTGTTGGAAGGGTTTGCCTTAATCATCCAGTGGGCAAGTTTAGTAGAAGAAAAAAGTATTGAAGAGATTATTGTCAGGATGGTGGCGATGATTCTTGTATTGGGGTTTTATCATTATGCTTCCGATGAGAGCCAGAAATCAAAATCTTTCGTTTATCCTGTTTATACAGGATTCAATATTCTGATGGTAGACTTGATGATGATTGCTCCTCCTGTCTTGTATCACTACTTTCCTACAACACCTGAAACTACGGATATTGCTTCCGCATGGTCGCTCACTGGGGACAATAACATAGCAACGAGTGTAAGTCAAAGTGATACGCCTTCCCTTGTGCAGTTGTATAGGAAAAATGAATGGTTCCCTGCTGCCATCAGCCTTATTCTATTCCTCGTGATTTATCCGTTGAGAAATAGATTGTCAAAAAATGATGATGCCCAAGAACAGGTTAAAGCCCAACCGGAACAGCCAAAAGTTCAAAAGCCCATGCAGCATCCCTTATCGCACTTGAAACAGGTGGAAAAACAGTTAAAAGACGAACTGGATGCGTTAAAGAAAGGACTTAAAGATATTGACGACAATCCAACTGACTTGCTGCCTGTCATCAATAAAATTGAACCGATAAAGAATGAGTGTTTAGCTATTGACGAAAAGGTTTCAATCCTCAAATCAGAGCTTGACAGATTGCTCCTCGAACTCGAAGCAAAGCTGAAAGATTATGAAGATGAATATCGCGATGTTTTAAAGAATGACGAAATAAAAAGCCAGTTCATTCACCCTGAGTTCCCCCTCAGAAAGGATATACTTAACCATTTTAAAATTGACAACTATGAAATCATCTAAGTTCATTCTTACGCTTTCTACTGTTATTGCTTTAGCAATGACCGGCTGCAATTCGATTACTGAATGTGAAAGCATTGAGCATACCGAAGCTATCGTCCTTATGGATGTATCTGACCCAAAACTTTACACGGAGATTGAAAATGACCTGACACAGAACTTCCCGAAGTTCATGCAACAAACGGGTTTAGGAGCAATTAAAGCATGTCAAAAATTCACGCTTGGCTTTGCACATCTGAGCGGGAAAGAGGCATTGGAGTTATCTGCTGCCAGCATTTCAATAGAAAGAAGAAGGCAAAGCAAAAGTGCTGAAAGAAGCCAATCAAACCCCGAACCGTTGGTGAAACTGATGCAGAAGAAAATCACCGACTATCGGCATTTAACTGAAGACCCGAAAATGACTGCCGGGAGCAACATCGCTAATGTTTTGTTCAAATCAATTATTCATGCTAATGGGGAATCAGAATCCCTAATTCTCCTATTCACTGATGGTGTAGAAAACAATACGCTAATCAATTTTTACAAGAAAATACCTTCCGAAGCAGATGTTTCCATAGCCATTGAAAAAATGATAGAACCTGCGGTATTGGAGCAATTCCGAAAAGTTCAAAAGCAAGGTTTAAATACACGCATCGTTTTTATTCTAAAGCCGGAACCATCCAACAAAACGAGTTTGCGCGACATAAGAACATTCTGGACTGCCTTCTTTAAAGAATTAAAATTAGATGGTCATGTGCAGTTTGTGGACAACCTGACCACTCCTGTTCAACTATAAAAACTTAAAGCCATGAAAAACAGCATTCAAATTTTTTTAATGATGTGTGCGATAACCCTGATTGTTTCATGCACATCAATCACCGACAGAATCTGCAAGTATTGCAATGACCAAACTGCCGTCTATGATGAACCAAATGAATTGCCCGAATACGAAGAATCTGAATTTATGCTATTAAATATTTCAGGCGCAAACCTTACCAAAGAAGTTCTGACGGAACTCTACGACCATTCACCCGAAAGAGAAGAATTAGTTGGGAAATTATACAACGGACGATTTTCCAAGCATACAAAAGACCTTGTTTATTTTACCATGATGGATGGTTACTTGTATTTGAATGTGATTGAGCAGGATAATGAAAAATACCTGAAAGGATATAAACTTGAAGTCCCAGGTAATGAGGTTGTTTCACTTTTCTGGAAAGACCTAACCATTGATACTGAATTCAGCGATATGTTCCATTCTCTGATAGTCATAACGAAAGACTCTTATGCCAATTCATATCACACCAGTATTCTTTCTAAAGAATGTGGAAATCGTTACTGCTATTTCTACCCGATATACCAGATTTATGGGCAAGAACTGGATGAATTGCATGGTTTGAAAACATACGAAAAATTTCAGGATAAATTCAAGAGCCTCAAAGCGAAACTTATTAATAATAACGTATAAAACGGAGAATTATGAAAGTTATAATACTTGCCCTTATTGGTTTTGCACTGCTTGTTGTAAGCCTGTTTTTTCTGTTGAAAGATTTTAGCAGGTTCATTTGGAGGAGAACGAAAAATGTAAAATTCCCTAATCAATTTATTGATTTCGGAGAACATTTGGTTACAATTTTTACAGTATGCTGCATTACTGCAATGGGGTTTCTGTTTTACAAGTTTAGTATTGGTTTAATCGCTTATTTATTTGCTGACAATCTTACCTCTTTCTTTATACTGATGCGAGGAGTATTTACAAGCAGAATTGAACTTCAAAACCCACTATCTCCTGAAAATTTGTTGTCGGGTTTGCTATTAACGCCTGCTTTACAATTCACAACCATTTATTTGATTTTCCGCGCCATCCGAACGTTCATGTATTCGGTAAATAATCATTACAAATCGTCCACATACAGCGAAGGACACGTTTTATATTTTGGCTTTGTTTCGGTGTTGCTTTTTATTCTTCTTGAAATTGTATTTTTTAGTCAGAAAATACCGGGCATATCAGGTATTGCCCATTTCACATATCTCTCGGTTTCAAAAATCGCTTACCTGTGTTATTTTCTGACAATTGCTCATTTGCACTTACTAAAGTATGAACACTTCGCAACATCGCTGCCTACTTATTTTCAATTGAACAGATTCCAAAACGCAATCCTGTTTACTCCGTGGAAGATAATCCTATTGACCTATTCAATCGGAATAATCCTGCACTTTCCTTTTTACACGGGGATACAATTTGCCGAGAATAATTGGCTTGTTCTTGTGTCGTATTTATTTGTTTGTGGTATATTCTATCTGACATTGAAAGTGTTTCTTGCCAAAGGGTATAATTACATGGGCGTTGTATTGATAGCCGAAAGCCCGGATTACTTGGCTCCCAGCACAAAGTTGTTTGAGCAGAAAACTGAGATGAAAGTCTTGGCAGGTCTTGGTATCATAGCCCTACTGTTGCTAATTATAAAAACCAAACTATTTTTCTTTATTCTCTTTTTTATAGGTATGAGTTTAATCGGTTATCTTGTCTTTCATTCAATTACATACTTTACTGGGCTTGCTTATTCAGTAGTCCGGTCTTATCGCCTAAAAACTCAGTTACCACCCATGCAGGGTAGTACAATTAAGGAATATTTGACTATTACTGTTTATGGAACTGCGAAGGCAATATCGCCAATATTTGCATTTATATTCTTTATCATCATGGTATTTAGTTTATTTCCCAAAAAGTTAGAGCATAAAAATGAAAGTTATATCAATTCCGTTTTTGACACGGAAAATAACCCGCTCTATTTGGAAACAACAGACAATAATGATTGTATTCCTGTTGCATACAATGAAATCCCATCATTTTTCTTAAAGTGTTTGTATTTGCAGGAAGATAGAAGTTTCATAAATCAGAACACTTTTTTCCCATCTAATTTTTTCAAAACCTCTAACTGGCATGGTTTCTCGTTCGCATTGTATTATAGGATGATTACAGGAGGAGGCGGAAGTAATTTGAATAATCAACTGCTGAAAAACATTGCATTCCCAAAAACATTCCCGCAGGATGTTCAAAGAAAGTTTGCAGAGACTTTAGCAGCATATCAGCTTTCCCTCCAATTTTCAACGGATGAAATAGTAACACTTTATTTAAACAATGTAAGTTTCAACGGTGGCGATGGTCACAAAGGAGTTTTACATGCAAGTCTTTATACCTTCGGGTTGCCAATTCATGAACTCAATGAACTTGAAATGCTATATCTACTTTCAACCCTTAAACACAGTTCTATGTTTAAAACCGGAAATGGTTGGATTGATTACAAAGAGGCTGCATTGTATGTTGAAGATATTAAAACGGCACTTATTTCACAGTCAGAACTTTGGTATAAACAAAATCGCCTATCAAAAAAGGAATTGGCAATGTTGAAAATTCAGGATTTAAGAATTGCCAACAAGCCATACAGAAGCATTTGCCAGACAACAACTAAAGAGTTTCTAAAAAAGGTAATGAGAGATGCAGAGTTTAAAGGCATCACATGCCAATCAAGTATTTCAACCGCTAATCAGCAACACATTTCAGACGCAGTAAAAAAGTTTGATACCCAATTTAAAAGTTTTAAAAAGGTGCAGGGTTGTGATTTGTATTCATCGGCACTTGTAATTGATGTAAAGACCGGAAATGTAATTGCTCATTACGGTAGTGAAGGTGTAACAGATTTAACACAGTTTGCCGGAGGCAATCCGGTAGGAAGTATTATCAAACCATTTGTATTGCTTGAAATGCTTGAAGCAGGTTTTAAGTTTGACAACATTTCACTTTATGACGGACAGATAATAGGCAAACTCACACCGAACAATTACAGCGGACACTTTTCAAACGAGTATGTAGGCATCAATGAAATATTAGGCAGGTCGCTCAATGCGCCAATGGTAAACATCCGACAGGTAACAGATCCGTTGACACTTTATAAAAGTGTTGAAGAACATTTTGCGCACATGAATATTTCCACAGACAACTTTTTGAATTTGGATGATGCGAAAAGAAAAAGGGAACACGAAATAAATTATCCGTTAGGTAGTCGCAACATGACTTTGTATGAGATTGCACAGGCATATCAAACATTATTCAATGGAGGAAAATATTTGCAGCTATCAGTTTATTCTTCTGCATTTGACCCATTGACAAACGAAACAAAGAAGTTCAATCAATCGCAGCGACAAGTTTATAACAATGACAACGCTGACTTAATTGCGACTGCACTTAATAACGCAATGCAAGCCAGAGGAACAGGCACACACATAAAGAGTATGCTTCCGCAGGACATCACTTTCTATGTAAAAACATCGACATCAGACGAAGCCAAACATGGCTACACAGTGATATATGACGGAGAAATTTTAATCGTGACTTATGTTTCGTATGGAAGAATTGAGAACGAACATTTATCACTTGGCGTAATACCAATTCCTTTTGAATCGGGAGGAAGAAGTGCAGGTGTATTAGCAGCAGACATCTACAACGAACTGAAATAAAAAAAGCCACCGCACATTGCAAGCACATTTTATTTTTTGCAACCGCACAATCCAGCGCAGAAAAAAATAAAAAGAGCTTCCAATCTCCCACCCAAGAAAAAGGAATTCAATTTTTTTTCTCAAACCCTTCGGTGTTTTAATTTTTTTTGCCAACGCACCGAGCGAAATTGGACAGACTTACTTCTAATGTAAATCGCTTTTATTTACCTTCGTGCTGACATGAAACAGTATCGCTTCGGACAGACAGAAGGGCATCCGGTAATCGAGTAGCCCGCCCCGCCACCTGTCGGTGACGGGGAGAGGCTCTCACACCACTGTACATGCGGGTCACGCATACAGCGGTTCGGAAAATTGTGGAGCTACTTTGTAGTAGTAATCAAGCAAGGATTCATACCCGCGTTGTTGCAATCGTTTCAGTGTTACCGTGGTCGTCAGTATCGGGCTTTGCGCCACTGCCCACCCGCCCTTGCGTGTTCGGCTCCATGCACCTGCGTGAGCGGCATCTACACCGAGGCGCATCAGGTTTTTCCTTCTGCGTTCGGGTTTCTTCCAGTCGTGCCAAATGCAATAGCGTAAGCGGTTGCGCACCCAACTATCCACCGCCAGAAGTTTGGCTTGCATACTTGCCATGCGGAAGTAATTCACCCATCCTCGCTGAACGGTTTTCAGTTGTGCGATGCGCTCCGTTAAACTGCGCGGGGCGGTTTTCTTCGTGATTTCTTTCAACGTCTCTTTCAACTTCTTCCACCCTTTTTCTGCTACTACCGTTTGGTATTTGCCTTTCGTTCCTTTCGCATACGTGGGTACATAGCGGTATCCAAGTATTTGAAATTGAACGGGCTTGCGTATGCCGCTCTTTTCGCGGTTGATGGTCAACTTCAGTTTATCTTTTAAGAATAGATAAACCTTGTTGCCCGTTTGCCGCGCTTTGCTTTTGCCTTTGCAATAAATGCTGAAGTCATCGGCATAGCGCACATACTTGTGTCCGTTTGTTTCCAGATACTTATCCAACTCATGCAGCATGATATTAGATAGCAACGGACTTAACGGACTGCCCTGCGGTACGCCTTTTCTGCGTTTGGTCAGTTGCCCTTCTATGAGTATCGGGGCGCGTAACCATTTGCGAATCAGGCGCAGCGTGACGGGGCATTTTACCAAGCGGTGCAGCAGTTGCAGCAACACGTTATGCTCCACTTCATCAAAGAAGTTTTTCAAATCTATATCCACGATATATTGATACCCTTCGTGAATATACTTCTGTGATTGCAGGATGCACGCGTGCGCGTTTTTGTGCGGGCGGAATCCGTAGCTGTGTGCCGTGAATTCTTTCTCGAAGCGTGGGGCAATCGCTTGTGCCGCGCTTTGCTGTAACCAGCGGTCGCTCACTGTGGGAATGCCCAACAGCCGCGTTTTGCCATTGCTCTTGGGAATGGCTACCCCTTTGATGGCTTGTGGCAGATATTTTCCGTTGATGATGCGCGTGGCTATCGCGTCTCTGTGATTTTTCACATAACGCTTTAGCTCGTTTACAGGCATGCCATCCACGCCTGCCGAACCTGCGTTCTGCACCACATGGATACATGCCTTGTGCATGTTCTTCGGATGAATAATCTGTTCAATCATCAACTACTACTTAAATAAACTCTGTTTCTCATTTAAGACAGGGCTACTCCGGTTGCCCGAACGCTCCCTGTCGAATTGGAAACAATCTTCCGTTCAGTCCTTCGCTGGTGGTGAGGCTTCCGTTTTTATCCTTGCGGTAACGGCTCGTTGCTCCAGCTACTATGACCTCTGCTGACTTCTCCGCTGTTGCTTGCGCACCAGCGGAGACCTCCCTCGGTAAGGTGAATACCCTTCGGTCAATGCCTGCCGCATCTACCTGACAGGTTTCTTTGGTGATTGCTCACCCTTTGGACGTTGGTATGCGTGGCTACCTTATCCAACCTGCCAAGCCTCCTATGCGGTTTCTGTTCGTCAGTACCGACCTTTGCAGGCTCGCTTACTTCAGTGCTTCCCTCACGGAAAACCACCTTGCGTCTTGCTAAAACTTCGGGGCTTTAATCCCCGCGTTTAAGAGACTTTCACTCTCTGGGATTCCTTTAAATAAATAAAAGAACTATATTCACCATTCAAGGCGCACCACCACGGGTTTGGCAAAAGTGGCGGTTCAGTGCTCCGCAGACACATTTGTGGTTAATCAAAGTTTGGTTCTCCGCATCAACATTTGTGGTAAAAATCGCCACCTTCGCCAAGCGCCAAAACGTTGGGCGTCATTGTAAAACCGACACGCAAGACACTCACGGACAGACAAAGCAAACTCAATTAATGATATTCCCATATTTCACAGACAATCAAATTATCCCATTTATAGTAAGTGCTGTAATTATCATTTCATCAATCGTTACTTTTCAGCTCGACAAAAAACGGACAGCGTTAATTCTTTTATTTCTTGGCTCACTTGGACTTGGTTTTTTCATTGCCAATCTTGACCATTTCCTAATTCTATGGGACGAGCAATATCACGCTCTTGTTGCCAAGAATATGCTGGACAATCCTTTCAAGCCGACACTTTATTCCACTCCTTTATTAGAATATGATTACAGAAACTGGACAGCCAATCATATTTGGCTACACAAACAACCATTGTTTTTATGGCAAATTGCATTGAGTTTAAAATTTTTCGGAATTAATGAACTCGCAGTAAGAATACCAAGTATTCTTCTTCACGCAATTGCGGCACTTATGATTTATCGGATTGGCAAAATTTCTTACAGCCCTACTGTCGGATTTTACGGTGCATTATTTTTTTCCGTTGCTTATCACCCGCTTGAATTAATTGCTGGTAAATATGCGACAGACCATAATGACATTGCATTTCTCTTTTATGTTACTGCAAGTTTTTGGGCTTGGTTTGAATATCAAAACTCCAAAAATTCCTATTGGCTAATCTTAATTGGAATTTTTTCTGGTTGTGCAGTGCTTGTTAAATGGTTAGTTGGTTTATTGATTTATGCCGTTTGGACAATCTCATTAGGAGTAAATGATAAAAAGAATTGGTTGAAATTGAAAGCATACTTTCCCATTCTTATTTCCTTTACAATTTCTTTATTGGTATTTATTCCCTGGCAACTTTACACCTTTTACAAATATCCATTAGAAGCCAAGTATGAGTTTCAGTTAAATACTGAACACTTTTTTAAACCAATAGAAAATCACGGAGGGGATTTTTGGTTTCACTTCAATGCAGTAAAAGACATTTACGGCTCAGGTGACGCAGTTCCATTTTTATTATTACTCGGTCTTTTTTTATTTCTTAAAAAATCAGTTTCAAAAATGTATCGCGTTGCAATTTTATCTGCAATCATAATTACTTACGGTTTCTTCACACTTGCCTCTACAAAAATGACATCTTTTTGTATTATTGTTTCTCCCTTTGTATTTTTAGGACTGGCTACACTGACAGATTTATCAATAAACTTCCTAAAGACAAAAATAAAGTTCAAAAATTTTGAAATGTTTTTCCGACCTGTTGCGCTAATCGCTGTTTGTTTTTTTCTTATTAATATTTCTAAAATTGCAAACTACCATACAGAGTGGAAACCCAAAGACAACTGCAATAGAAAAGCAGAACTAAAACAAATGACCATCATCAAAAAACTGTCAGACAGTTTGCACGGTGACAGTTGCGTTGTCTTCAACACGGACATGCGAGTAAACGGACATATTTCTGTAATGTTCTACACGGACTACATTGCTTACGACTTCATTCCAGACAAAAGGCAAATTAAAAAAATTAAAATGCAATCATTCAAAATAGCCATCTTAGACACGGACAGTTTACCTGACTTTATTCGCAACGACAACGACATAATAAAAATTAAATGACAGCGGACAGACAAACAAAAAATAAACAACGAACGCCCATCAAGGGCTTGCCGAATATTGCGGGGGCAGTGGTAATTGAAAGTGTGTGCTATTAATTATCTTTGTTGCGGCTTGACAGTTTAGTGCATTTAAGTCCGCAACATCGGCAAGCCCCGAACCGTTAGGCGTAATGCTACTAGACACATAAATCAATAAACAGAAAAAACAATGACACAAAATTTTGACAGAACAGACCCTAATGAAGCAGACGAATACTTTTTAAATTGCGTTCGTAATGGAGATTTGAAAAATGCTATGACCTGCTTTGACCCTGAGGCAATTTATATTGGCAAAGACGGAAATACAATTAGTGGATTTACCAACATAGAAAAGGTAGTTGCTAATCTTTGCAATATGAGAGCAGACATAAAAGTTTATGAACATAAAAATTCGCCAGTCGGAAATGATATGATGTATTGGTTAGACAAATGGATTATGACAGCAACAGACCCACAAGGCAATTCTATTAATATGAAAGGTGCTTCTGCTAATATGATGCGGAAAAGTGCTGATGGAATTTGGCTTTGGCTTGTAGACAATCCTTTTGCTGCTCCATTCTTTGCTGACTAATAGATTATATAAATCAAAGATTAGTAAGTGGACAATATCAATAGAAAC
>Ga0163152_10002939_pt1 | contig 23050 bp, 25 predicted proteins | sample OliLakLV19MP8IB2_FD_148635 | JGI IMG/M metagenome (GOLD analysis project Ga0163152, IMG submission 148635) | Freshwater microbial mat bacterial communities from Lake Vanda, McMurdo Dry Valleys, Antarctica - Oligotrophic Lake LV.19.MP8.IB-2 | ecosystem: Environmental > Aquatic > Freshwater >...
AATTTCTGCACCTCATCGCCGAGCTTGAGCCCGTACAGGTTGCCGTTGCGCAACTCCACAGGAGTGAACTCGTTCACGTCCTTGTTGATCGCCTTGTAGTACCGGCGTTCACACTTCACGAATCGTTGTTTCATGTGGCACCTCCGCGCACACCTCCCCTTCCCCTGCGCAGTCGCCCTCGGCATAGAACGTCGCGAGCTGGTAAATCGCGCGTACCGCCTCGATTGCGTGCCCCCGATCCATCGCGCGGAGCATGGCGTCAACCGTACCGTGCGCATCGGTGTACCAGTAGAGAGGGTCGCCGATGCCGAAGTAGGTGCCATTCGGGTCGTATCCACCCGCATCGATGTAGACACGAGCAAGATGTAACTTGATCGGTGCGTCAAGGTCCGCCTCGTGAATCGTGGGGCGTCCAAGCGCAGCGCCTCGACGAGGATCGCCACCCCACCCGCGCGGATCATTGGCTTTGTAGTCCGGTGCGTTTTTCATTTCCGTACCTCCATCGCACGCCCCACCGTAGTCGGGCGTGCTGTGCAGGCTAGGCGCTTATTTCCTCATCCTCGACTTTGACCCACACACTCCATTTCGAGTAAAATTGTGACTGCTCATCTTTTTGAAAAACGAAACGCGTGATCCCTTCCTTCCTCAACTCTTCGGACACACGTTGAGGATCGTCCGTTTGTCCAGGATGCCAGCCGCTTTCGTACGGCGCATCATTCCGCTTCACATACCCATGCTCGGCGAGATCGATGCTACTAAGCACGAGATCCGTTGTTCCCTCGCGCTCTTCGACGTGGCCTTCGGGGTCGATACAGTCGAGGCAATTAAGCTCACCACTGTTATCGACCGTATAGCTTGGCTGGTAACAGTACGAATCGGGCGACGTTCGCACGAGCTTGTTACACTGTTCGCACGCCGCCCATTCGTCGGACCATTCGATCTCGATTCCCATAGCCTCGAAAATGTCGCAAAGGCGCTTCGGGAGGTATGACACCTCGACGCGCGTTCGCGTCAAGACATCGTATCGATCTACCGCATTCCAATTCCCAGTTGCGATGATACCGCATTCAGGCTCCGTATACCCAGGCTCGGCGTAGCCGTCAAAGTGTAGGCGGATTTCTTCTACGCGACCTTGGACTACCCACCCATCCCCGTCGACTTGCTTTGCCATGCGCGCCGCGATCTCTAAGATGCGATGCGCACGTCTAGCTTTGTTTTTGTCCATTTTTTCCGTACCTCCATCGCACGCCCCACCGTAGTCGGGCGTGCTGTGCAGGCTAGAAATCCGGGCAGATCAAACCGTACCCGCCCCCGTCGCAATGCGATCCGGATGTTGCGATCGATTGTATTGTATTGGATTCGCCTATTGGCTCCCCTACGCTAGCGGGTTATGTCTTTACTCGGTTCAAGCCTTGCCGAGTATGGCATTTTTCGCGCGCCTTTCCGGCATCATGTGAAGTAAACACGCGCACGACTCGCCCATACTGCACGATCGTTCACTTGAACGCATTGTGTTTACAGAACGAAGGTACTTTGCTCGGGTCTTATGTCAGGATAGCTTTAGATCGCTATCACGCAGGATACGTGTTTAGTAGCCTGTTACAGCTACACGTATCAAAGTCGAGATCACCCACGATCACATGCCTCGTTTAGCGCACGTTGTCGGCTGATATGGTAAGTGATCTAGCGCGCGCTCAACCGGACGCGCACTAGCGATATTCGATTGTCATAGAGCACTGCGTAGGTTTAGCGTCGCGCTACTATACGCGCACTAAGATCCCATGATCTCGTTTGTTCGCCTTGTCACCTCCTGATTTACTACTAATACACTTTCGATGCCAAACACTAACACAAACTAACTACTTGAAACCTTTAGAGCTTACTCGGAAAAGGGCGGGACCAGACTCCCCTATTGAGGGGGAAAGCCCCACCTACTGTCGCGCTGGCGTCCTGCCCTTGCTTGCCTTGCGTGACGATCCTAGTTAATGCATACGGGGGGCCAAGAGTTAACCTATTGATATTACTAGGTTAGTACCTAAATGGATGAGGTCTAGACTCCCCTATTTTAGGGGCATCCTAGCAAATTCAGGGGGTTATAAGACCCCACCTAGGGTACTTTTCCCCCACCCTAGTGATTCCAAGTACTTCCTGGCGTCAACGTGGCATCAACGTGGCATCAACGTGGCAAGTGCCAGCTCCGGGGGGCTTGTCCTACATGTACCTACAAGGTAGGATAACGCCTACAAAGTAGGGCAAGGTACTACATGGGTGCGCGCGCTCGGCGCGTGCAAGGTCCGCCCGTGGCGTGGTACTTTGCGATCGTGAGTATCGAAAAGAGCACGATCGAAACCGCGATCCGCAATTCGCCCGACAATCTAGGCGACGCGGCGCGCGCGCTCGGTTGCTCGCGGCGCACTCTCACGAACCGCATGCGCACCTATGGCATGGCCTACGGCAAGAGCGGCCGGCGCAAGCGATACCTTCCGTACGAACGGCGCCTACGCGGCGCGACCGTCGTGCTCGGCGCAGCCGCCGCGCTCGCGCTCGGCTACATCGCGACGAAGACCACGTCCGCGTAGCGCGCCGTGAGTCTAGACTTCGAGGTTGAGCCGCTCGGCTTTCGAGCTGGTGAGAATCAGCCCGAGCGCAGGTGCGCCGGTGCGGTGTCGACCGCAGTCGAGACATTCGCCCGCTGTGCCGAAGCGGCACTTGCGCCCACGGTTCGCCATGCACCAGTCGCGCGGCGGCTCGGTAGGGAGCGGCTTCGGAGCACTAGCCTCCGGCGGTTTCGAAACGTGCCAGCCCATCGAATCTCGCGATCTGAGCCCCGATACTTCGCGTCGTCGGTTGGTGGCGCGCCGATCGAGGTGCTGCGTCAGTACGTGCAGAGTCAAGAAGCCGGCCTGAAGGCCGGGGTTTCAGACCCAGGAGGATTCCGATAAGCGGTCATCTATTTTCCTGGGTCTGAAACCCCGGCCTTCAGGCCGGGGTAGATTACTTGCGGACTCTACCCTTCGTGTGATCCAGCGTCACCAACAAGTAGCGGGCGGTCGCCCGAAAGTGCCGTACGGATCCATTGCATGTTGAGCCACGGCAGCGCGCGCATCGCGCCGGGATCCCAGCCCCCGCCCGCGTTGGTTCGGGTGAGCGGGTTCACGTCCTCGTGCGTGAGCAGCCTAGGGCCAAGCGCCCAGTCCTTCGGGAAGTGCCGGCGCTCGGCGATGTCCGCGGCGAGGAGCACCACCGCACGATGCTGGCCCATCGTGTAGCGCGAGCCCACGAACGCGGGCGGGATGATCGGCTGATCCTCGAGTATGAGCAGCTCGACGCCGATGAACGCGTTGTTCGGGCTCGGCCCCGGAAACAAACCTGCGGGCGACGCAACCCCAGGCCAGTTCTTCCGCCACAGCTCGACGTTTTCTACCGACAGCTTCTCTTTCCACGCGCCCGACAAGTACAACGGGCGCTCGGCGAAGCCGATGTGTTGCGCGCGCACGCCCTCGTTGCAGATCTGCACGATCGTCCCGTCCCACCCGATCACGTAGTGGGCGTAGAACGGCGACTTCGTGTAGTAGTCGACAGCGTGCTGGAACGGGTCGCGGCCTTGCTTGCGGGCCTGATCAACGATTCCTGAGCCCGTGGTGTGGACGGCGAGCCCGTAGACCCCCGCGCTGCGAAGATCGCCCATGCGAAGGGGCGTGATCGGTCGCGCGAGGGTGGACAGGCCGCTCATCTATTCTCCTGGGTCTGAAACCCCGGCCTTTAGTAGATTACCTGGCACTAGGGCTGTTTGGTGTCGGCGTTCTCGACGTAAAACTTCTTGTCGATCGCGTCCGCGTGTTCTTGCTTGTTCTTGGCGAGCTTCTCGCGCCCTGCGCTGACGTGATCAGTCGTCACGTCGATCGCGGTCTGGAGAATCTCGAGCGCCTCTTCGTCGTTGCCGGCGCGCGCGGCAGTGACGGCTTTCGAAATTCCAGTGTAGAGGACCTCGGCGACCTGGAGCACGAGCAGCGTCATTTCGAGAATGGCCATCACTTCACCGCTTTCGAGAAGTCGAGCTTCACGCCGAAGCTTTCGAGAAGTTCCTTGAGCTGAAGACCGTTCTTGATCGCCGGCTCGATCCACTTCGTGATCTCGCCTTTGTTGCGCAAACCCTTGTGGACGTCGGAAAGCGCGCTCGCGGCCAGCTTCACCGACTCGTGCGTGCCCTCGATGATCTTCCAGATTTTCTCGGCGAGCTCGTCCCACGCGGCCTTCTCGAGCAGCGCTTGGGAGCGCGTCAGGGCGCGCTCGAGAAGCACAGCGCGGTGCTTCTTGTCGTACGGCGGGAACTGAGTCGAGGCAGTGTCCGTGATGGTCTCGGCGCCAACGAGCGCGCCGGCAGTGATGCCGGTGGCAGTCGCCCCGCAGCTGCAATAAAACAGCAGTGCGGCTATGAGCATGCCGATGACGGCCATCCCCACCAGGAGCTGCTTCGAAGACGTACGCGGTGGAATGAAGGTCACAGGGATTTCTCCTCGACGAGGGCTTTCTTGGTGCGGTACGCCTCGAGCATTTCCAGCTCTTCATCCGACAAGCGCATAGGATTGGGCTCAACAGCGGCAGCGACGGGCTGTGCGACAACGACAGCTCCGGCCATCTGCGCGCGTGTGTTGAAGCTCTTCCAGAGCTGCCCGAGGAGCGCGATCGACGTCGGCAACGCGGCGCATACGTACGCCATGATCTTGAACGTAGGCGAAGTCGGCGACCACATTCCCGACGCAACGAGCGCACCAAGCGCGGTCAGGATGACCGCGAGGAGCATGGGCAAGGTCGCGGCGTGCTCGACCACCACGCTACGAGGCGGTTTACCGACAGCCATCGGTACGTGCCCAGGCGTCGTGATCACAGGTTGCGCTGTAACGGCTTCCATCTCGTCCGACATTTTTACCCTCTGTCCTTGTCGATATCGCCGCTCTCAACAAACTCGGCGATCTTCTTGTTCACTTCGCGGATGTCTTCGAGCCCGGAATCGAAGACGGTCTTGATCGTCTCGAGACGTGCGTCGGTCGCGGTCTGGCGAACGTGCATCTGCTCGAGTTCTGACTGCAACCGGCGGACGTGAGCGCTCAGCTCTCCACGGTCGAGCACCATGCTGTCGACGAGCTGCACTAGCTGATCGACCGTGACCTGCAGCCGAGCGATGTTGAGCCCCTGCTGATGCTGATCACGCAGCGCTTCCTGTACTTCAACGTGCAGAAGCTGATCGTTGAGCGTCATGTAGCGATCTTCGCCCTGCAGCTCTGCGTACCGCTTTTCGAGTTCGGTACGCGTCACGCGCTGGATCTTGTCGTCGCTCATAGTCCCTGCTTGGCCCAGTCGATGAGGATCTTCATGAAGGTCCCGAAGAACGTGCCGGCGACGGCGACCTTCGTCAGGTAGATCACGACTACCTTGCGGCTCGCACGCATCGCGTGCGGCCAGACGATGTCGAGCGCCTTGTGCAAGTGCGAAGGCGCGATCGACTCGTCCTCAGGGGACATGAGCGCGAACTGCTGCGAGATTTCGAGATGAGTGGCAGCGATCTGCTTGTTGCTCTTGTCGATGGACTGGCGATTATCGACAGCGACAGCGATCAGCTGCTTGATGGCGAAGATCTGCGTGCGGGCAAGCTCGGCGAAGTCGGCGGTCTCGGCGCGCAGCTCACCGATGCGGCGGTGCGTCTCTTCGATCGTGGCGTCGCGCGCCTCGACCCGTTCCTTGATTTCGAGAAACAGCCCGTGCAGCTTCAGGGTCGCCTGCGACGACCCACGAAGACCTTGCACCACTTCGAGCAAGCACATCTCCAGGGATGAGTGCAGTTCCGACGCATCCGACAACGATGACGGCGAAAGCAACGCCAATGAGTCCTTTTCGTCCTTCTCGCTCACGAGCTGTCATCCTTGCTGGCAGGCTCCCCGCATATCTACATTCCTGGCGGAGCTCTTCCAGTACCTCGTCTCTGACTTCTTGTCCGAAAATGACGGCCATGAAACTTGCTCCCCCCGCTGGTGGGACGTAAATCCTAGGATGCACCCTACGGCGCTGCGAGTCACCTGTGGCAATAGGTCCCATCACTGGAGCCCTCGAAAAAGGTGAAATACGTGCCGCTAAGAAGACTACACGGATCAAGCGCCCCACACAAGACTTTCGCCTCCACCGTCGGTGTGGCGGTTGTGGTTACGGGCGTGGTTACGGGCGTGGTTACGGCTGCGGTGCTTACTTCTTCCACAGGTTGGAGAGCGCCTTGCCGGCCATCTCGCCGAGCTTGCCGATCGCCTGAGCGCCCTTCTCCTCGAGCTTCTGCTCAAGCATGTGCTGCCCCATCTTGAGCGCGCCCTGCGCGAGCCCCTTCACGATGAAGGTCGAGTCGGCGCGCACGCAGGAAAGAACGATCGCGACCCCATCGTCGACAGACTTCGCCTTGCCCAGCTGCGGGTAGATCGTCTTCACGTACTCGAGCAGGGCCGCTTGCCTCTTCGTCATGGGAACCACTACACGTTCTCGGGCGTACCGTGCTTCTGCAGGAGGTAGCGCGCAACGAGATCGAGGGGCGACTTGCATCGCATGATGCCGTCCACGCTCTTCACCGCGCCACTCGGCTCGAACTGCGTGTTGATGAATTTCCCCAACAACTCATTTAACGGCGCACCGTACTGTGCCGCGATACTAATCGCGACTGCCCATTGGTCGTACATTGCTTCTGGCGACCCTGGCTTACCGATCTTCAAGAAGACCTCGCCGAGACGACCGTCAGCATATAGGCCGGTACTGATGTGTCCCTTGGTTTCGACGATCTCGCCGCTCTCACCTTTGGATAGAATTATGAACTTTTGCGTAGTACCCGTTCGATCGTTCGGCAGTCTCTCCCGCTCTTGCATCTCGCTCCCCTAGTTTATCGATCTGGTACTGCAGTGCGTCGATCTTCCGGTACAGCTCCGCGACGATGGGAGCCCCGCACGTGGGGCACGAGATCTTCTCGACGAGGTCGTTGGTTATGGGTTCTACCTCGCGGAAGAGCGACAGTACACGTCCACGTAGAAGCTCGACGGGACCGATGTACCGCGCGTCGCGAGCTGCGAGCCGCTCCTTCATGTGCGCGACGGAGGCTAGCGCGCTCGAATGGTCGCACTGATACTGCTCGCCGATGACCTTGAAAACGGTACCTCTCTCACGCTCGAGGTAGCGGCCGATGTGCCGCGCTGTCGCGTGTCGCGTCTGCTGTTCACCCTTGTGGTTGCCCTGGCGGGGCGCGCGGAGCTCCTCGACGGTAAGCTGGAAGAACTCGGCGACGACTCTCTGGACGATCGTCGGTTCACTCACGCAAATTTTCTCCTGTGCGAACGCACGCAGCGCGTTGTTGTGCGCTGCGTGCGTGGGGGGGGGCGCTTCCGCGCTACCGCTTCTTCTTGGGCGCGGCCTTCGACGCCAGCGTCTTGGTCTTCGCCGCCTTCGGGACGAGCCCCTTCTTGCCGATGAGCGCGTTCAGCGCCGCGACATCGAGCGGCGAGCCACCGCCGCCGCGCGGGAACTTCTTCAGCTCGACGCCCTTGCCCCGGTAAAAGTACGCGCGGGTGCGCAAACTGGTCACCTTCATGCCGAGCTTCTCGGCGACGTCGGCGAGCGAATCCGCCGACTCCCATGCCTTCACGAACGTTGCTGCGTCCTTACGCCCTGCCTTTGCCATGTGTTGCTCTCCTTTTTCTAGTTGTACAGCGCACGTAGCGTATTAATGTCTATGACTACTTTTTCTAGATGCAACACATCATTACTATTCAGTTTCGCGATGACAGGCGAGCCGCAATCGCATCGTCCTTTAGCTTTAAACACTTTGCCATCGAGCTCAATAAGCTGAGGTTCTTTTTCCTCTAAAAGCAGCGGCACATTCACAAACTGTACCCAGTACATTAGTTCTTCAGGACAGAAGGCGCTATCGCACCAAGGACAACATATGACATCTAATTCATCGCACGTTTGGATAGTGCGAGCAGTTTCACGGATATCGGCAACGCATCCGCACGGTAAAGCAGTGATAAAGTCGTAACCTGAAAGATCTTTTTGGCGCATCACTAAAAACTAGCTTTGTGAGCCCGCTGCTTCAACACAAAAAACAACTTGAGCCAGATCCCTCGCGCCATGTCCGGCGGCACATCGTAGCGATCGAAGTAGACACCAGGCCACGGCTCGAGGACCTCGCCGCCGCCCTCGAGCCCGTCGGCGCGGAGGGGGCGGATACTGCGCTCCGCTCCGAGGATGCTCGTGTCCGTCTCCTTGACCGCCGTGGGCCAGGGCGGCGGCTGAATGGCCCACGCCGCGCACAGCCACGTGATGCAGCGTTCGTGCGCCTTGTCGTACTCGCTCATGTCGGCGTTGCGCTTGATCGGCGTGGGCACGTCGACGAGCCCCGCGCCCTCGGGCGCATCGTGCACAAGCCCAAAGAGTGCGAGCTCGGCCTTGTCGAGCGCTACCGGCTCGAGGATTTTTACTAGTGCTTGTTTTGTGCAGTTGTCTTGAAACAATGCACAAGAGGCTTTCTTGAAGAGCGCGTTATCGCTACCGCCGCACGCAAGATAGAGAGCGATCCAGGCGCTGTGTTCTGCGACGCTGTAGAAGCGCACGACATGCCCACCGTACCTGCACAGGTTCGACAGCCCGTGTGCGATTGTCATCGGATCTGGCGCCCTGCCTGTTGCCTGCCAGGGGTTGTAGAGGACGCCGTCAATCAGTCTGACCTTGTAACGATCTTCGTCTCTCATCAGGAGTGACTAGTTACCGTTTCAAGCGATCAAATTGCAAGCTTTTATTCGCGCGCGTACACCCTACGACGTTCAAAACGACCCAAGAAACTAAGTCCAATGCCGATTGCATCGGTAACGTCGTATCCGTGCTTCACATTTCCGTACTTGCGGATCCGTTTTTGCTCTTCTGATGAGAGCCGCTCACGTACGCGCGCTTCGATCGCATACGGTTCCTTCGCGCTCTTCGGCTTCGGGATATTTCCTTTCCACGCCGACGGCACACCGTACTCGACTCGCGCGAGCGGATACAGCGCGGCGAGCGCCGCGTCGACTCCGAACAGCGGCATGATCTTGTTGGGGTCGCCCTTCGACTGCGAAGCAGACCGGGAATAGATCTGCGGAATTTCGCAAACGAGCACGTCGAGATCCGTTGAGGCGGTCCAGTAGCAGACCATGTGCGCCATCGCCGCGCACTCGCCCGGACCACTACCCTTCTCTACTGAGTTAGCGACGTACGCGGCGTCGAGGAGCACGCCATCGACGAAGATCGCGGCTCCGCAGCCCCTGGTCCCCGGATCAACAGCGAGGACCCGCATCAGTCGTCTTTGCTCAACATGTGCACGCAGTAGTCACATACGCCACCGCACTCGCCAATGCAGATGTCGCACATCGCCCGTCTATCTCCACATCGGATGCACCGCTGCTGTTTCACGTGTGCTGAGTCGTCGCAGAAGACGCAATTCGAATTATTCTCGAAACCTTCTAGTACCATCTGCTTTGCCGCGCCCATTTTTTATCCTTCCAGCAGGTCGGCGACCCACGTGGTCTTCCCGCCCACCTTGAGCGGCTTGGATGGAACACGCCTACCGTCGACGAACACGGGCTTGGCGCCCTTGTAGAGCTTCCGGGTCAGGACGGGCGTGCACTTGACCGGGACATCGCGAATCCACTTCTCCATCGCGGTCTGCATGACCTTGCCCCAGCGCTCTGCTCCCTCGTGCCCACGCTCTTCTGAGAGCTCGCCGATGATCTCGTCGTGCATGTGGATGACCGGGCGCGCGCCGTACAGGACCGAGGAGCGCTGCGTGTAGCACTCGGTCGACAGATCGATGAGCGCCTCCTTGGCGCCGATCGCGGTCAGATGCTGGAACATCTGGTTGGCCCCGTCGCTGTAGCCGCACTCGCCACGGATCATGCCGGTGATCGGGTGCACGAGCACGTTGGGCTCGTTGTGGTGCTCACTGAAGTAATCGAGGTACTCCTGGGCGTCCCACGTTTTCAACCATGTGTTGCGGATTTCCGCGGCCTCCTCATCGGACAAGAAGACGCCCCGCAGCTCGGCGCGCTCCTTAAACTTGCGCCAGCCCATGCCTCCGATCAGACCGAAATTTGGCTCCTTCGAGAACTGGCGCCGCGCATCGACCTCGGCATCTCCCTCGGCGTATCGGCGTATAGCTTCTTCGAGCGTGATCCCCATCAGCTCGGCACCTAGCTTGAGATGCGGATCGATTCCCTCGCGAAATGCCTCCGCCATCTTCGAGTGCTTGAACATGACGAGGCAAACCTGCGCCCAGCTTCTGAGCTCGGCCTGGTCGAAGTCTGCGCTCACGTAGATCGTGCCGGGCCTCGCAACGAAGCAAGCACGTACATCACCAGCACGCGGCGGGTTCGTAAGGTTCGGCCGGGAGCACGAGATGCGGAACGACTCGACGAGCGGATTCCAGTCGGGGGTGATGGGCACGCTCGTGCCCTTGGCGACGTACCTCGGGATGTACGTGCCGAGGATCTTCATGAGGCCCTTGTACTCACCGAGCGCGACGAGGGTTTCGTCCCTCGAGTCGTCGAGCACCTTCTTGGCGGTCTTGACCTGTCCCTCTGGATACGTCCCCGACGGCGCCGTCATCGGCGGATCGAACCCGAGGCGCGCGTACGCGTCGACGATACGACGCTGCGTCTCCGACTTCGTCTCGACGAACTTGGGCTTGTCGCCCGTGCCGCCCCTCCGCAAGATCGGCTTGTCGTCCGCGTTCTTCTTCATCGCGAGGCCGATCGCACCCCAGAGCGTCTTCATCTGCAGCTCGCGTGTGAGCTTCTCCACCGCCTCAGGGCACGTCCGCACGCCCCAGATCTTCATGAGGTGCAGCGCCCACGCCGCGCGGTTGGCCTCGATCTCGCCGGGCAGCTGTCCGTCGTCGAAGTTGTCGTCGAGGAACTTTTGCTGAGCGCTCCAGACCGCGAGCACGACGCGCGCATCCGTGAGCGAGTACTCGACCGCCGATGCGGGCCACCGGCTGAGCGGGATCCCGTCGAGGAGCGCGTAGCTCATCCGCCAGGTGTCCTCCTTGGCGACCACGACGCCGAGCCAGCGCAAGGCGATTGCGGCCAGGTCGAAGCGCGTCTTCTGGAGCTTCTCTTCATCGTCGACTTCTTCATCGTCACCGGCGTCGATGAACTTTGCCTGTCCCGACATGATGCGGATGAGCTGCTCACGCACCTTGACGCATCGGATCCGCCCCTGCTCGAGCGCCTCGAACACGAGGGCAACAAGATGCGGGCGCTCGGCACAGAGCACGCCGAGGTCGTAAAAAATGTGCTGGTTCACGAGCAACGTGTCGGTCGAGCGCAGGATCTTCTCGAAGAACTCGTAGGGATCAGTGCCTTCCCACGGTACGAGAAGTCGATCCTCGGTTCCGTTCGACCACGACATACAAACAAGAGGAGGAGCAGCGAGGCCGTCTGCCATCAAAAATGTTTCAAGATCGATACATTCAATCTTCATCCAAGGTTCTCCCTCGTGGAAAAACAGACGCCCGCCTCGTACTGACGGCGGGCGCCTCGTGTCCGACTAAGCGGCCTTCGCCGTCAGCGACGTCTCATACTCTGCGATGCGCTCGGCACACTTCTCCGGCGTGTTCTCGCCCTGACCGGGCTTGTCCACGCACTCCCACTTCAGGCCCGTGATGAAGTTTCCGGGGCGCGAGCGTACCTCTTTCGGGTACGTCGAGACCTTGATCAGCATCCCCCTGGCAGGCTGATTGTCGGCCGTGAGATCACCGAGAGTTTCGGAAACTTCCTCGTCCGAGTTCTCTCCCTCAACCAGCCCGAAGAGGCCGATCACGAGCGCCTTCGAGTTACCGTCCGCGGACTGCTTGCCCTTACCGTCGTAGTTGATGACGTAGGAGCAGGTCGTTCCAGGGCTGTTCGGCTCGATGTCCTTTGAAGTGTCACCCTCCTGCACTGCGATCTTCTTCGCAGCTGCGACCACGAACTCATTGATGTGGCACATGCCGGTGAACATCTTCTCGTAGCTCGACTTCCAGAACATGAGAATGTACTCGCCGTGCCGGATGTTGTTGCCTCCGTTCGACGCGCGCGACTTCGCGATACGATCCCTGACCGACTGCGGCATCTGTCCCATGGTAATTTCTCCTTGTTCTTCAGTTACGCGAGTTAGTGTTGGTGCATTTCTACAAGTTTTCACTACTGTTAACGTCGGTGTTTGCCTCTGCTCCTCCTCTAGTAGCAACGGTAGTTCTAGGTCCACGTCTGGACCGTCCAGCGCCGGATCGTTTCCGAAAACATCATAGCCTGAAATTCTTTTACGAGCAAAAAGTTCGATACGAGGACGATCACCAAAGAGCTCGACGATACGATCGTGAATTGCGGTCGGCTTCGAGCTGTGCTCGCCGATCGGCGCGCGCAGTACGAGATCATCACGCTCATGCCACGTCTCTACTAGCTGGTGCACGCTGTGGCTGATCGCGCTCATCTTGCCGCGCACTCCGAGTAAGCAGAACTCGCTGTTCGCTCGGCTGTACGAGCCGCCGCCCCAGAACGTCTTACCGCTTTTCTCGCATTTCACCCACAAGAATCCGAGCGTGACGAAGCGAAATCCCCACGCCTGCATCATCGGAATGATGTGCTCGAGGTTCGGCCACGTACCCCACATGAAAAGCACTGCGTTTTTCGCTGCGATGCGCTCGACCGGCAGCGACATCCCCCACGACAACGGCTGCGTCTTGTAGTGGTTTTCGGCCGCGCCGCGCCCCTTCTGCCGATACGCCCAGCAGTAGTCCGCGAGCACGATCTCGTATCCGCCGGCTGCCTCTACATCCTCGATCGAATGAAGAACGTGCATTACTCGCGTCTCCAGTTGAAGTCGAAGTCCGCCGCCAGGATCATCTGGTGGTTGCCGGTCATGCTCTCGGTGAACTCCGCGTTCCTCACCGCGTTGCGAAGCGCGTCGCGGACTTCGGACGCATGCCAGGCGACCCAGCTCTCGACCGAGTCCGCTTCTTGGCCGGGGCGCGCGAGCCTGCCGAGCACCTGCTGAAACACGTCACCCGACGCAGGCGGCTCGGGGAAGTACTGCGCGCAGAACTTGTGCTGCAGCCCATCGCGGCCCGTCCCGTGGCTCTTCAGGGACGCGACGATCGAGCGGTCGCCCTTCTCCGCGAGGATGAGGGCCTCGGCCTGGGGGCCGCCACCGTGGTAGGGGACGCCGGCGAGCTCCGCGACCTTCTTGCCGAACGCGCTCGACTGGCACCACACGATCCCGCGGTGCTCCTTGGTCCAGTTCGCGGCGTCCTGTGCGAAGAACTCGTCGATCCACTTCACCTTCGGCACGTAGTTCACGCTGTTGCAGATGTTCTGCCAGGGCTGCCATGCCTTGGCGTGCCACACGGGCAGGCTACCGTCGTAGGGAGGATCCTGGAACGCGCGTACTGCCGCGTTCGAGCAGAGCATCGGCGAATCCATGTGGACCTCGAAGCTCTGCAGCCGCTCGCGAAGCTCCTTGTGCCAGGCTGCGCGCCGCCGATACCACTCGTCGATGAACTGGCAGTGCTCGCAGCGCTTCGCCTGGATAAAAGCATCGGGCGGGCACGTGCAAGGGATACCGGGAAAGGCCCAAAAAAAGTAGAAGCCGCTGGCCACGTTCCGCGCGCACATCGCGATCTCGGTCGCCTCTACGAGCTCCTCGCCGTCCGGGCGCTTCATCAGCTCGCGCACGTCGCGGAGCGCTTTCTTGACCGCGTCGGGGAGCACAACGCGCCGCTCATGGAAGGGCAGCGAGCAGCCCACCGATGCCTCGCGCGTCGAGATCACGCCCGGCGTCTCGAGGATGTGCTGCCGATACCCCTGACGCACGCCCTCGTTCACGCCGCCACCCTGGTACCACTTGCGCTGCTTCGAATTGCACTCGAACGCGGAGTAGAGCTTCTGCGCCGTCGAGGTCTCGGTATCGGGAGTAGGAGAAGGATCGAAGACCGCCGCCCACGCCTCGACATCATCGGGGTCGAGCGGCATCGGCGAGTTGACCCCGAGCGCGTGCGCCATGAGGTGCGCCTGATCGCGGATGCTCTTCTTGATGAGCGTGCCCGACCAGGCACAGAACCGGATCCCCTCGTGGTTCGCGAGATAGCGCAAGAGGCGGTTCGTGCGGCTCGAAGTGCGTGCGGAAACAGAATGTGCCTCATCACAGATGATGAGATCCGGATTCATCCGCTCAAGCAGGTCCGTCGAGTCCGGGCGTGAAAGCCGCGAGTACGGAACGAAGTGCAAGCTCGGCGCCCCGCGCACGAGCGCGCCCGGCACATCGAGGGTATCGAACGTGAACGACGGCACGCGGAAGTGCTCGCGCAGGCGCAGGTACGCGTTCCAGTAGTGAAGGCGCTGATCGGGCTTGGCGAGGATGACGGCGACCTTGCAGTCGGGCACAGCGAGCGGCGCGAGAAGCCCCTGGAAGCTCTTTCCCGCGCCGACCGCCTGAAGACCGATCGCGCCATGCACCTTGCCGATCTCGCGCAGCACCCACGCCTGGCTGGGGTTCAGCTGCGTGATGCAGAACGAGTGCCCCAAATCTCGGCACGCGCACTTCTTCCGCTTGCCGAGCGAGAAGCGCTCGGTCACGTACTCCGCGAGCGCCTGCGCCTCGGCCCCGTAGATCTTCGTCCCCGGCACGCGCTCGCAGTTCACGGCCTGTCGCCGTGGGAGCGCCATGATGCGTTCGAAGTCCATCCGGTACTCGACGACAGAAGAGGCCGAGGCGAGGACGCTCTGCGGAAAAAGGCTCATCTATTCTCCTGGGTCTGAAACCCCGGCCTTCAGGCCGGGGTAGATTACCGGAGCTACCGAACGCCCCTGAGCACCGTCTCGCACAACGACGCCAAGGCATCGACGACCACGGCGTCGAACTCGTTCGCGGAACGCGCGGCGTAGAAGCCCGGCGCCGGCGGCTGCTCGCGCACCCAGGCCGCAAGGTGTCCCTTCCACGCGCCGTACGCCATCGGGTTGTCCTTCGGCGCGCAGCGCAGGTCACCGATCCTGCCGTTGCTCTCCTCGAGCTGGCGCACCATCGGGCGCCAGTAGTCCTCGAGCGGCGTAGGGCGCGGCCCGCGCTCGATCATGACATCGACCCAGAGGGTGATCCCGTTGGCGGACGCCTGCATCGGATCCTGTGGCTCGGGCTTGAGCGGCGGGACCACGGTGTTGGGCTTGAGGGGCTCGGGGTCGGGCTTGATCAGCGGGACCACGTTCTCGGGCTTCACCGGCCGCGCGGACGTCTCGACCTTGGGCATGTTGTGCCCGCGGAGCGTGACCGCGTCGTAGCTCTCGTTGAACTCCTCGTCCTTGATCTTGTAGTCGGCGCTGCACCCCGAGCACTTGATCTTCCGGCTCGTGGCTTCCTTCGCCGTGACCTTCTGCAGCGTGCCGCCCGCGGGGCACCGGCCGCCCTTCTTCTCCACCCCGCCCGCGCTATCAGCATGCGCCTGTGCGAGCTCCTTGTTGCGGCGGAGGATCTCGGGGTCGGTCACCTCAGCGAGCGCGGAGGCCGAGAGCGGCTTCGCGGTCTCTGCAAGGGTGAGCTTCGCTGCATCGGGCGGCACGATCGACTCCGTTGAGACGACCTTGTTGCTGCAGCCGATGTGGGTGACCCTGTCCCCCCGCTGCGAGATCACATTCGCAGTGAGCTTGGTTCCGCAGTCGTTGCAGAAGCCGTAGTTCACCGTGAGCGTCTTGTCCTCGGCGGCGAGGCGCGCCTTCTCGGCGTCGATCTGGCTTCGGTCTGGCGTGACCGTCACCTCTCTCGCGACGGTCGTCCCGAAGAGCGAGGTCTTCATGGGCGTCGTTGGTGCTCCGTTCGCGGTCTTACCCGAGCTGATCTGATTGAACAATGACATGTGTTCTCCGTTGTTGGTTGGCTTGCCAAAAGATCTCGTGACGGGGCAGTAGCTTTTATGAGGACAGCCCCGATAGGCATCGCAGGACTTGGTCTGTGCTTCTACGTCTTCGGCGCGTGTGGCGGTCGCGACCTCCTCCATGTAAAGACCGAGCTTATCGACACGCTTCCATCCTTCACGCGCGGCTTTTGCCGAGACGATCCCCGTCACCTTCTTCGCGAGCTTGGGCCCGCGCGTCTGGTAGTAGATGTGGCTCAGCCGGATGTGATCGGTCTCGGGCTCGACGTTGAGCACGTAGTTCGCGTACCCGAGCATCTGCAGGGTTTCGACCAGCTCCCCCGGCGACTTCGCGAAATCTACGATCGAGCTCGTGCTCTTGTGATCCACGACTTCGACGACCCGACCAAGCTTCGGATCTTCTTTTTTCAAGACGCCACTGCTGTCGACCCACTCACCGCGTCCATGGCGAAGATCGATGTACCCATCGAGCGGGATCATGCCTGCGATGAGTCCGGCCGCGCGCTCCATCTTCGTGAGCAAGCCCGCTCGCGTGTGCCCGGTTGCGTTGAACTCGTCGCGCAGCTGAAGGGCCGTCTTCAGGTCCCCGAACCGGGCCTCAAGATGCAGGTCTGGTCCGGGCTCGGGCAGCAGGTGCTTGCCAGCGAGAGCGATCGGGCCGAGGGTCATGATCCCGGTCCCGAGGTACTCCTCGAGCTGCGTGTGGATCGCCTTACCGGCGCCCTGACTCTTGGTCTCCGGCTCGCTCTTCCCGGCGACCCGCTGCCACCACCATCGACGCGGGCACCCTGCGTATGACTCAGGGTCGAACGAGGTCAACGCCGAGACGCTGGTGCGCCGTACAAACCCGTCTAGAACTGTCGGTCCTGCGCTCGGCTCTGCTCCGACCAGCGCCAAGGTCAAGGTACGACCTTCAAGTTAGGTTTGAATTTCATGGTCTTCCGCTTGCCTTCTTCTGATTGTTCCATTTCCATAAGATCGTCCGACGCGCGATAGACCGAGATGTTCTTGCCTGCCCTAGTAGTTCGTGTACGTACCCAACCAAATTCTTGTAGTGCCGTGCCCACGCTCATGAGTACCCATGGCTGAATGCGATCTTGTGTAAATTTCATCGCGTCTTTTGCGACCGTATTTGTAGTGACCAGCCGAGGGCGCTTATCTTTTTCCATCTCCGTCCACCACTCCAAAATAGCGGCTTCGTGAACGGACTCGTGCATGCGTTCTTTGGTTATCTTCTCGATCTTCTTGGCGCCTTCGCCGTTGAACCACCAGCAGCCACATTCAAGTTTGTTTTCGCACTCGTTCACGTGTTTGTCGTAGAGAAAAACAGCCTCTGCCCAGAGTTGATCCCGGTCGCGGACGACCGCGGCGAGGTCGATCTGCTCGCACCTCACACACCAGAAGCGGCGGTTGCCGGTCGGGTCGCCGAGGTACTGCTCCTCGTTGGTCGTGCCGCCGAAGACGTTGCGCCTCGGCGAGGACATCACGGCCTTGGCGAATGGCGGGCGGAACGTGTCGATCCTCGTCGAGAAGAACGCTTTGACCGCGTTGATCTCTCCGGTCTTCTTGAGCGCCGCCAGGTCGGGGATCTCACAGATCCACGAGCGCGCGGCGATCATCTTCGAGTCCTTGTCTCCGATCGCGAGCGTCATGTCGGCGTAGAACTCCCCGCCGAGCGCTTCGAGCAAGCTGGACTTCCGCTTGCCCTGTGCGCCTTCGAGTACGAGTACGTTATCGGCCTTGCATCCTGGATCTAGTGCGCGAGCTGCACATGCGATCAACCATTTTTCCCCGATATCTTCTAGTGCTACCTCACGCCAAGTATTGTCTTCATCCTCTTGCATATCGATTACAGCACCAGCATAAGTCTTCAGCCATCCACCATCTTTACTGATTCTCTTGGTCTTGTCCCAGACGAGCGAGCGCAGGTATTCTTGGATAGGATCGTATCTATTCTCGAATGCAATTGCCTGAATGTTCCGATAGATCGTGAGAAAACTACCGTCGTAACCCCATTTTTTAGCTACGTAATTCGCAACATGTACATCTAGCGATTCACGCTCAACGCCGGCGAACATACCGAATGTATCGATCTGAAGCGAGACTTCGTTCCACTTGAATGCGTTTTCGAAAGCCTCATCGTTTCGTAGAATAATACTTGCGTTGAGCGCTACTCCTAGAAGCGAGTTGCCGTCCTTGGATGTGCGTAATTCTTTTGTCCAGTCCTCGGTCGAGAGCGGTTCTGGGTCCTCAGGGGCATCACCGACGGCGGTCGTGAACGCGCGCTCCTTGGCGCCCGCGCGCTGCTTGGCCTTCGTGCGCTCGTCCATGAGGGCCTGGCGGTAGGTCTTCGCAGCCGAGGCCCGCTTCTGCGCTTCCTCCTCGAACTGCGTACGGTGCTCCCTTCCGATGCGGACCTTTTCGAGAAGGTGTTCTTCCATCTCGGGACGGTCCGTTATGCGTCCAAAGCACATCGCGTCGAGGCTGCGCGCGAAGATCGCGAGGTACGCCTCGTCGGGCGTGCTCGAGGGGAGGTACCCGGTGCAGATCGCGGCGGTCCGCATGATCGCGTGACCGCGCCCGCGCGGAAGCTCGGCAGGGATCTCGAGGATCGAGGGCTCCGCGTTCCCGCCCGGAGCCGCGAGCGGCTTGCCCGCGAGAAGCCTCTGCACGAGCGCGGACTTCTCCTTGTCGATCTCGTTGCCGTGCGCGCGCTGGCGCAGGTACACCTTCAGCATCCCGGTCAACGCGCCGAGGTCGGTGAACTCGACGGCGACGGCATCCTCGGCCACCTCGAAGTCGGAGTGATCGGCCGCGATCGCCGAAGTAGAGCTAAGTTGTTGTTCTGTCTCGGTTGAAGGCGATCGGCTCAGGATCTTGTCGACGTCGAGGGGCTCGCCCTGCCCAACCTCGGAGAGGAACTCCACGTCCGAGGGGTGTGTCGGCAGAAAGTACAGCCGGGATAAATCTTTACAGGTCGGGTCGCAGATCCCGTCGAGGCCGAGGAGTGAAATCGCTCGATGATAGAAGGTCTTCCACTCCGTGGCAGGGACCGGACGGGAGAGCTGCACGATCGCACGGACGAAGAAGGCGCCGTTGTCGGGACGATGCCGGTGCGTGGTGTGGACGACGTAGGCGCCGCCGCAGAGGCTCTGCTGCAGGGTTTCGAGCTGAGACCCCGTCAGGCCATCTCCATCGAGTACGAGAGCGTGGAGGGCCTTCACGTTCTCGTTGAGGCGGTAGGGGGTCGCGAGCTCCACCGGGGACCAGGCCCCGAGCTGCTCCTCGCCGTCCGAACAGCTCTTGTGGGGGCACTTCTTGCCGATGCAGTTGCTAAGGGTGCAAAGAGAGGGGCGGTCCTCTGTAAGGGTTTCGACCAGTTCCATCCAGGTCATCGCGACGGTGGCCGCAGTGGGCCGCACCTCGTCCGCGTAAAATGCCACGGTTATCTGTTGGTCATTGGACAAACGCATCTCCTCGGAACGACCGAAGGCCGCCGCCGGACGCCGCGGGAAGAGGTTGGAAGGGTGCGAAGACGCCCGTCCTCCCGATTCCGACGGCGACCCTCGAGCGAACCGAGGAGTCGCACCCTTCCAAAAGCGTTGATTCACTTAGAGATCGCTTCGGCGACAGCCGATCTCGGGGTGGAAGAGCTAATACTTCACCTGCAGTCAGCCCGTCAACATTTTTGCCTCACTAAAACAAAAAAATCGAACCTCAGCGACGGGGGCAAAATGACTTATCCACAGAGGATAAAAACGTGATTGACGAAGCAGGTGAGCCAGGTATACGGTTCGCGTCCGCAACAAGTTCATCTATATAGCTGCCAACAACCCCAGGCAGCCCTACTACGGTAGGCAAAACAGATGCCAACTACACAGGTATGTAGTGGGGCGTAGTGGGGCGTAGTTAGCAAAAACTCCAAAAACCAAAACAATACACCGAGTTAGGGGATTACTACGCCCCTTTACTACACCCCTCTGTTTTTTAAACCTTAGGCGATTTTCTACCTACGCTAAAAAACAAGGTATGTATGTATGTTTAGTGTGTAGTACCCCATTTATATTCAATGATTATATATATATATCTAACTACATACCTTGGAGCTACTACACACCTTGTAAACTGGAGTTCACGATCCAAAAAGTTGGAAATCGGGTTAATTTTTTCAAAAACTCGATTTTAGAAATATTACTTTTTAAAAATTCCAAAACCGAGTTTTTGCTGGGGTCAGTTGTACTAGGATCTCCAACTGGTACGATCAATTCGGAGGTGGGGTCAGTTGTACACAGTGTGTACTTCTGTTCACAGTTTTGGTTACTTCCTTACCAATAAAATAAATGGGTGTGTAGTAGGTGTGTAGTAAACCGAAAATATGTTGCCTTACTACACACCTTACTACACACCTTGAGTTATCCACAGAGTTCATTCAGTTGATGTTACTACACACCTTACTACGCCCCTTTGAGTGATTGACATGGGCGTTTTCTGCACAAAGGTACTTGACTTCTCGCGCGAGCGCGCGGCGATCCCTTTTGCTTTGGGTAGCGCCCGGCTCGGCTGTACTCTCCGTGCATGAGCTACGTCATCAAGTTGACAGACACGCTGGATCACCTGACTCCTGAAGACAGGGCGGAGGTACTCGCGATCCGCGCGCACGGTGCGAAGCAGGCCGCACGCCAGCACTTCATTGCTGCAGATCCCGAAGAGCGTACGCCTGTCGACTTCGGCGAGGACTTCGACGAGATGAGCGAGAAGAGGCCGGTGGACAAGCAGCGTCTGGTGGACAAGCGCCTCGCCGTGGCCGGCTTCGATCTCGGTATCGAGCACGCGATCCTCGGGGCGGCCCTCGTGGGCGCTGGGGTCGTGACCGGCCACTGGTGGATGGAGCGCAAGCGCAAGAAGGACTTCGCCGAGCGCAAGGCTCAGCCGGGCATCTTCAAGTCGGGCAAGGGGCTCGTGCCTCCGGGCGTGAAGGAACTACCCCGCTGGGCGTACTAACGTTGAACCTGTAACCCTTTCCAGCGTAGTCTGCCCCGCATGGCGATCATCTACCGATGCAGGGGTTACCTCAAAGGCGCGTGCGACTACGAGTCCGCTGAAAAGTGGACCAGGCGTTGCCCCGGCTGCGGCGGGTACCACTCCATCGTGACCAAGGCCCGCGACACGGACGAGAAGTCCAAGATCTCGCTCGCGCACCTGACCGAGCACGTCTCGAAGAAGTACATCGAGACGGGCCTTGCGGCGTTCGACAAGGTGGTTGGCGGCGGGATCGTGCCCGGTGCCCCGTACATCATGTCGGGTCCGCCAGGCACCGGCAAAACCACGTTGATGCTCACGGTCGCCAGCGCGTTCGCGACGGAGAAGCGGCCCGTCCTCTACACGTCCGGTGAGCAGAGCCGCAACGACATCGCTGACCTCGCCAAGCGCATCGGCGCGCTGAGCCCGTGGGTCGAGGTCATGGGCAACAACGGTGACATGTACAAGATCACCGAGCGCGCCGAGGAGATGAAGGCGAAGCTCGTGTGCGTCGACTCGATCAACACGGCGGCGGTAGATGAGTGTGACTCGACTGAGGGCACGTCAGCGCAGATCAAGGCGGTAGCCAACTACCTGTCCGCCTGGTGCAAGCACGAGGAGATCGCGCTCGTGGCCATCACCCACATCAACAAGGATGGCGAGCTTTCCGGCCCGCGCGCACTGGAGCATCTCTTTGATACTATTCTGGAATTAGACCCCGCGGTCGAAGTGGACGAGGAGGGCGAGGTCTACGAAGAGACGAAGGGGCGCATCAAGCTCGAGAGCGGCAAGAACCGCCACGGCGCGAGCGGCGTGCGCGAGTACTTCAAGATGACCGAGACGGGGATCGTGGCGATCCGTAGAAGGTCGAAGCTGGAGCTGGTCTAGCTCCGCTGGGCTTTGCCCTAGAAACGCCCTCTGCCTCTATGAGTAGGAGGGTGCGCGGCAGGGTTAAAAAAGAAACGCCGGCATGGCCGGCGCTCCAGTTTCGTGACCTCGGGGTTGTAGCCACCGAGAATCACTAGCGATCTTCCTTTGAACGGGAGGGATTCGTTGGTGGTGAGGCTACCCGTCTGCCCTCCGCTGGTCAATGTAATTACAGGCGCGTGATAGAAGGGAACCAGTCGCTATGGCTAGCTCGAAAAAAGACACGCTCGACCTGTTCGCGTCGTCCGCGCCCCGTGGGCGTTACAAGTTGCAGCACATCGACGCTCTCGACTGGCTTGCCAAGCGCGAGGCAGACTCGATCCATGCCGTCGTGACAGATCCGCCCTACGGGATGATCGAATACTCGGCGACGGAACTGGCGAAACTCGACGCGGGTCGCGGCGGTGTTTGGCGCATCCCTCCATCGTTCGACGGCAACCAGCGCGCCCCTCTGCCGCGCTTTACGGTCCTTACCGATGCCGACCGAGTAAATATGAGGCAGTTCTTTCAGGCGCTTGCAGAAAAATTGCTGCGTGTTCTTGTCCCAGGTGGTCACGTTTTCATCGCTGGTAATCCCCTCGTTTCCTATCTCGCCTTCGACCCGTTCGTTGTTGTCGGGTTTGAGAAACGAGGCGAGATCATCCGCACCGTGCAGACCCTTCGCGGCGGCGATCGGCCGAAGAATGCCGAGAAAGAATTTAACGATGTGAGCGTGATGCCTCGCTCGTGCTGGGAGCCGTGGGGGCTATTTCGCAAACCGTGCGATGGTAAAGTGTCGGACAACTTGCTGAAATGGAAGACGGGCGGACTGCGCCGGATCTCCGACGATGAACCATTTAAGGATCTGATCGCATCCGGTGTAGCGCGCGGTCGCGAGCGTGAAATCGCCCCTCACCCGTCACTCAAGCCACAGGCTTTCATGCGCCAAATCGTGCGTGCCTCGCTCCCTCTTGGTGAGGGGACGATCCTCGACCCGTTCATGGGATCGGGCTCGACGATCGCTGCGGCAACGGCCTGCGGGCTCGACAGCATCGGCCTTGAAGTTAACGCGAAGTTTTACGCTCTTGCAGAGAGGGCAGTCCCACTGCTCGTCGATCTCTAGTCGTCGTCGCCGAACGCCGGCGCGCAGGGCGGCGACTCTGAGGCAAA
>Ga0163152_10002943_pt1 | contig 23041 bp, 13 predicted proteins | sample OliLakLV19MP8IB2_FD_148635 | JGI IMG/M metagenome (GOLD analysis project Ga0163152, IMG submission 148635) | Freshwater microbial mat bacterial communities from Lake Vanda, McMurdo Dry Valleys, Antarctica - Oligotrophic Lake LV.19.MP8.IB-2 | ecosystem: Environmental > Aquatic > Freshwater >...
AATCTACACTAAAACGGGCGACAAGGGCGAAACCGCACTGTTTGGCGGTAGGCGAGTACCCAAAAGCGACCTGAGGGTGGATGCTTATGGTACTGTGGACGAGCTCAATTCGTTCATCGGCCTATTGCGCGATTCGCTTGAAAACCAACACGTTCAAGAAATCTTGGCGCACACCCAGCATCGGCTCTTTACATTGGGCGCACACCTTGCTTCCGACCCAGCCAAGCATCCACCTACGCCCGACCTTTTGCCCGCCGATGTCAAACTGCTGGAAGATGAAATGGATAAGATGGACGAGCAATTGCCCCCGCTCAAGAATTTTATCCTGCCGGGAGGACACCCCACGGTGTCTGTTTGCCACCTGTGTCGCACCGTGTGCCGTCGCGCCGAACGCCTGACGGTCGCACTCGTTCAATCGGGCGAACCAGTAGAGGATTTGGCTTTGCAATACCTCAACCGGCTATCTGATTATTTCTTTGTGCTGGCGCGTTTCTTAGCAAAGGATCTTGGCGCGCAAGAGGTGGTATGGAAGGTGAGATAAATCTCAGGTAGAAACGATAAACAGCAGCTTAAGGGCGGGGCGCGTGTTGCGTTCCGCTCTTTTTTTGATCTTTTGTTTAGTCAGAAACCTGACTTTTCGATCCAATCTTGTGAAGTTTTCATCTACTTCATTGCCCATTTTTACAACTTCGGACTCCTGACTTTTCCATTTTATTGTCCTGACATTATTTTGACAATGTGCTTACCTTCCCTGCATCAATTGATTTTGCCGGGACAAAAGCCCAAATGCCCACCCCCCGGCAGTTTTCTTTAATCTTCTCGTGCCTAATCCATGAAAAGATACCCGTTCAGGCGGGTACAATTTTCACCCATTTTTCACTCAAAACGATTCATTTAAGATGAAACACACCAAAGTTCTTAATTTCGGCTCATCGGCTCATCGGCATTCAGCAAGCGCTGGATTTTCATACCCCTTCTTAGCATAGCGTTGGTTTTCTCGACAACGCATAGCACTATAGCACAATGTTTTGCACAAATCAGTTCTGGGTCGTCAGATATCCCGACCGGACTCATTCGACCGTTCTGTACATCTGACGGCTTTAGCGTGACTGCTGATGTAGCGCACGATGAAAACTGTACTACGGACGTTTTTGTATTTATTGAAGCCGATACTCAGGCTGATACGCGATTTCTAGGCACCGTATTTTCACCTATTGTCCGTTATTTCAGCAATATCCAATATGCACCTACAGCGGGCTCTCCTGTATTGACCCAAATTGATACCCTGATCTCATACCCACAGAGGGCATTAATATTCCGTTTTAGAGTGCAACTTTCAGCTTCGGATATTGGTGTTACCTCTTTTACCTTCCCATTTTCCTTTGCACCAAACTTCTTTTTCGGGGATGTTCCATGGGGGGTTTGGGTTATGGCAGATGAGCCAGATGGAGCGGGAGAGCCACAGATACCTCCAATGCCTCCTTCGAATCAACCAGAGGTATTGGTGGGCACAATCCTTTTTGAGGAGCCTTATTTCCCAATGGTTGGTTCCCAAAACGTGAGCGACCATTATGCCGATCTTACTGGTTTCTGGAGAGCCCCCAATTTGGACAGGACGCACAGTATCATGGTTTTGCCCGATTCAACGGGCAATCCTCCTGTGCTGACTGTTGATGTGCCGCTATTGCGACTATGCTTTTTCGACAATTTTGCTGACCGGGGAACATTATTAATGTGGCCCGGTGCGGAAATACGGGTACTTGATGACGACACGCTGGCCATTGGTCGGGTAGATATGTTTACTTGTGGAGACCAGGTGAGTAAAGGTATCGTGGTAGAACAGGGTGCAAGGCTTGATCAAGAAAATAGCACGTTCTCAGATGCCGAATTGGCAATACATTTCAAAAAAGGGAGCAAATTTGAATTCTTTGGCTCGATAACCTTCCTAAACAACTATCGGGGAATGCGCATAGACAACAATGGCAGTGTGAACGTGCCAGTTTTGGAAGCTAAATTTGGCCCATTCAGTTCGTTCTCTAACACGGCACCGCTCAAACTTCCTTATTCGGGCATGACAACACCTTCTACTACAAAAGGCTATGGGCTGGAGATTCTGAATCACCCTGGAATTACGATGACCACTGGTACTTTTAGCGGACTCAACAACGGTGTCCGACTTTACCGCTCGTCCTTTGTCACGAATGCCTCTTTTGCTGGAATCAGAGCGGACTCAGGCAGCACCATAGCGCACCAAGGACACGCTATTTGGGGACTTGGCTCTGGCGCGGAAACCCTCGTGTTCAATGGTGGCGGGGTGATTCCATTATCTCCCTTCGGAAGTACCGATAATGGAGTTTACCTCCACAACATGAATGGGCTTGTAAACCAAGTGAATATGGAGGCTGATGCCGGAATCCACTTTCAAAACTGCAAACTCAAAACCTTGCGTGTCACCAACTGCAATACATCGGGCAAATCTTTCAAGTGCCGCAACCGGGGTATACGGAGTTCAAACTGTCAGCCCTTGAGGCCTCAAAGCTTGATCAGCAACAACCTGTTTGTCATGAACAACCCAGGCAACACAGGGCCCAGCGGTGCAGCCATCCTGCTTGGCGAAGGTGCTCAGGTGAACACACCAAATGCCATTGGATGGGTCATAGAAAATAATTCCCTTCACCTGAACAGCGGTATGCCCAGAGGTATACGTGCCTTAGGAGTTCACGAGTCCAAGTTTATTGACAACGACATCGAAATCCTGAATGACGATCATTCCGACATTATCGGGATGGACGTATTAAACACGAGCGGCCTCACCGCTAATTGCAACAAAGTGCATTCTGCGCTGACGGACCCGCAAGTCAAGGGATACCGATTGGGAAATGTGAACCAAAGCGATTACAACTGCAACGAGACCGACCAAATCCTCCTAGGCATGGAGTTCTCCACCCTCTGCGAGGGTACCACGCTCAAAGGTTCTGAGTTCAACAGCACCCCCACTGGCTTGTTGCTTAGGGCGGATGTGACGCTGGGGACGCAGGGCCTGGACATAATGAGCCCGGTGCAGGACCATGGAAACGAGTGGGTGGACAGCGAGGCGACGCATGAGGCAACACTGCAAAACATTATAGATTTTTCTCTTTTTGGGGTTGACCCGGATGAAAATGCGGAGTTCCTTCCGTTAACCAATCAACCCGACTGGTTTGTAGACGAACCCACCCCAACGCTCCCCTCATTTTCTTGTAGTGGCTTCACTTGCCTCCCTCCAGGTGCTTATACGACTGGAAAGGACCGCAATGTGGAAAGAGCGGTAGCGGACAGCAGTATCCACAGCGTAGGGCTTCCGGGGGTGTTGCCCACCATGCTGGAAAACCACCTCTATGCCGAGTTGCAAAAAAATCCTTTGTGGGCTGCTACAGACTCGCTCTTCTATCAGTTCCTGCAAAGCAAGACAGGTTCTACCACAGAGGCTTTCTGGGAGTTGCGGCAGGGCATGGACGTACTGGACAATCGCGATAATGCTGAACAAGCTACGGTGGACGCTCTGGAAGCCACCATCGCCAGCTTGCGCCATTCGCTCTACTTAGCGGACAGCACCTTTGCCAGCGGCACCGCTATCAATGGAACAGTTTATAGCCAAAGGCTGGCAGTACTTTCTGCTGCCACAGAAAATCTGCGTGCACAACTCGACACCATCCGCTTTAACCGCCTAACACTGGCAGCCCAATTGCTCACCGAAAACGCGGCGATAAGTACAACGCAGACCTGGGAGCAACTACAAAAAGCAATGAACGCGCTGGAAATTCAGCTGTTCATACAGGACTCGATCAGTGCGGAACAATTGGAGGCACTGGACTCTATCGGCACGCTTTGCCCGTACACGCACGGCGAGGCCATTTTTCGTGCCCAAGTGCTGTATAACCGGTATGAGGAGAAAGAGTTCTATCCTGTTTGCCAGGAGGATCGAGGCGGGGGAGGAGGCCGGGCAGTCGAGAACCCGACTGCGACCCTTTTCAGAGCCTACCCCAACCCGAGCACGGGCTGGATTACAATTCCGAATCCGGACGCTGTAATGCGAACGATTCAAGTGTTTGACATCGTCGGGAAGATGGTGTCCCAAGTCACTGCTTCCGTTTCAGAACTTGATTTGAGTAGCCTCGGAAATGGGGTGTACTTGCTGCGCGTCAAAGATGAGCACACTGGAAGGGCCAACACGATCAAATTGGTCATTAGCAAGTAAAACAGTTTTTCACCTGCATTGCCCGGGCGTCCTCTGTCTGGGCAACGCATTTTTCTTTGTCCATGTACACACATAGCTCATTTCTACTTGTTGCTGTCGCTGTGCTTTTCCAGTACACTAGTCAGGCACAAAAACATGATTATATTTGGCAATTTGGCTATAATTATATCAATTCAACTCCCGAAGCGGAAGCTTTCAACTTGAACTTTGACACTTTCCCACCCCGAGATGAAATGGACGAGAGAGACATATATTTTTTACGTGGGTATTCAAGCATTTGTGATATAAATGGTGAGAAATTATATGCCACAGAGAACTGTAGGATTATCAATCGGAATGGGTTTACAATAATCAACGGAGACAGCATGATGCAAGGTTGGGAACTAGACTGGTGCATTAACAATGGCTACTACCCTTCACATTATTATAGTACATTTCTTCCTGCACCGGGCTACACGGGCAAGGTTTACTTCTTTAATAAGTCAACCTTCAAATCAAATTCCCCCCCATTAGTAATTTATGCCAACAAGTTTCAATATTCGATAATTGACATAACAGATGGTGGGGAAGACGGTAACATTATCCTTAAGAATAAAGTGCTCATCAGCGATCGGCTGGGCTATGGCCAGCTGACCTCGGTCAAGCATGGCAACGGCCGTGACTGGTGGCTGCCCGTGCCCGTTGAGATCGGCAACAAAATACATTTGGTGCTTTTGAGCAAGGACACGGTCTATGTTCATCACTCCCAGAGCCTTGGTACTGCCTGGGGGGCGGACGGCGGTTTTCAGGCCAATTTTTCATTGGATGGCTCCAAATATGTGCGCTATAATCGCTTTCAAGGAGTATATATTTATGATTTTGACCGCTGCGATGGCACTTTGAGCAATCTTATACATTTCGATTTCAACGACTCCACACAGGGCATCTACGGCGGCTGTGCCATTTCCCCCAACAACCGATGGCTCTATCTGGCGGATTTCGATTACCTCTATCAGTTTGATTTACAAGCCTCTGACATCCTGGCCTCCAAACAATTGGTCGCGATTTGGGATGGTACAAGCAATAACCTCCCAACTAAATTCTCCTATATCATTTTTGGGCCGGACCGTCGGCTCTACGTGTTTCCGCCCACCACCACTAAGAACCTGCACGTCATCAACCGACCCGACCAGCCGGGAGAGGCATGCGACTTTCGGCAAAGGGAAATCGAATTTCCTTACCCTTACCAGAATACCCCGGTTTTCCCCAACCACCGCCTCGGCCCCCTCGACGGCTCACCCTGCGACACGCTGGGCATTGACAATCACCCGCTGGCGGACTTTAGGCCTGACCCAACGGACACTAATGCCCTTGCCCTCCGCTTATGGGATGTATCGTCCTATGAGCCAACTGAATGGCTCTGGGATTTTGGGGACGGAAGCACCGTAAGTCAGGACACTAACCCGGTGCATACCTTCCCTGCGCCAGGATTCTACACGGTGTGCCTAACAGTGGCCAACCAGTACAGTGCCGACAGCAAGTGCAAGGTGGTGGAAGTGAAAACCAGCGGTGTGGCGGAGATGGGTGGAGCACAATTTGTGTTGTACCCCAACCCCAGTACCGGGCTTATGTCGGTGTCAGGGTTGAGCGCTGGCGGGTGTCTGGCAGAAGTTACAGACCTTTCAGGACGGATAGTGGCATCGCTTCGCCTCAACGACAACAATATTGATTTGTCCGCGCTTCATCCCGGCCTTTACTTTTTGAGATTGTCTCGCCCGGGTGTGGGTAATTTAGGTGTTGCTAAAGTGTTGATAAGCAATTAGCTACCTTTCTTTTCCTCAAAGATGTCACCTTTGAAACTTCAATCCGCTTTTTACAAAGTCCCGCGCAATTCCTGCTCCCGTTCGATAGCCTCGAAAAGTGCTTTGAAGTTCCCTTTTCCAAAGGACTTTGCGCCCCGTCGCTGTATGATTTCAAAGAAAACCGTGGGGCGATCCTGAATTGGCTTGGTAAAAATCTGAAGCAGATAACCATCCTCGTCACGATCAACCAGGATATTCAGGGCTTTCAAATCTTGTATGTTTTCGTCAATTTTCCCCACACGATCTAACGCATCTTCATAGTACACTTCTGGCACATAGAGGAATTCAACGCCGTTGGCACGCAACTGGGCTATTGTTTCCAGGATATTGTCCGTTGCCACCGCGATATGCTGCACACCCGCTCCACGATAGAAGTCGAGGTACTCTTCGATCTGGCTTTTTTTCAAACCTTTGGCGGGTTCGTTGATCGGAAATTTGATATAACCGTTGCCATTACTCACCACTTTCGACATGAGCGCGGTATATTCGGTAGAAATGTCTTTATCGTCAAAAGTGATGAGGAGTTTGAAGCCCATCACGTCTTGGTAAAACTTCACCCATTTGTTCATGCCGCCGAGTTCCACATTCCCCACACAGTGGTCCACATATTTCAAACCCACTGATTTTGAAGGGTATGCGTTTTTGCGAGGCTCGTAACCGGGCATAAAAACGCCCTTATAATTTTTCCTTTCTACCAGCGTATGGATGGTGTCGCCGTAGGTTTTGATGGCGGCCAAAACGACCTCGCCATCGTCGTTTCGCAAGGTTTTGGGGGCAAAAGCAGCCTCTGCGCCACGTGAGAGCGCGGTGTAAAATGCTTGTTCCGCATCGTCTACCCAAAGTGCCAGCACTTTCACCCCGTCACCATGTTCCGCCACGTGTTGTGCAATTTCGGTGCCTGGCAGTAAAGAGGCCGTAAGCACGATTCGTATTTTGTCTTGTTGCAAAACGTAACTCACTCGGTCCCGCACACCCGTTTCAGGGCCAGCATACGCCACTATTTCAAAGCCTAGCGCGGCCTGGTAATACATCGCACTTTGTTTGGCATTGCCGACATAAAATTCGAGGTGATCGGTCCCGTTGATCGGGAAAGAGTCACCGTTGGTAGTTGCAGGGGCAGTAACAGTGGATGGTGCGTTCAGGACTTCCATGGGTGGGAGACGTGAGAATGTGAGAGATGTGAGAGATTTGGCTGCAAAAGTAGGCAATAGCTCATAAGTCCTTGGTCACTTATTTGCCATTTCCATAAACATCCCGTTCGTTTTTTTGCCCCAATTGGGATGAATGCTTGTGGCAGGTTTGAATGCCTCGTATTTGGCTGCAGCGGTTTCCAAAGTCGCCTTGGCCTTGACTTTGTCACCCCCCCATTGTGCTGGCGTAAAGAGGAGCGTTGCACCTTCCTGCATGTAAGTACGCGGGTTTTCTGGATCAAGAATCTTGGCTTTTTCGAGTTGCATCGCGGCCACTGGACCATATTTCTGCCCATTCACCATAGGGTTGATGCGGATATAAAGCCCAGAGATCATGCTTTTTAGCACGTATATTTCTGAATTGTCTGGATTAAGCGCGTCGGCCTTGGCTACGAAATCATCGGCCCGTTTGGCGAAGAGTTCGTACATATTCTTATCCTGGCTCATGTTGAATGCCATGGTTTGGCAAAATGCCACATAATAGTGTGGCAGCCATTCTTTGGTTTCTTTTTGGGCTATGCGTTCAAAATTATTTGACGCTGCCAGCCATTGCTCCGAAGTTTTCAAGGTGTCCATGCCTGAAAGGGCTTTTCCCATGGCTTTCACAAATTTTTCGTTGGTCGTTTGTGCCTGTAAGGAGAAGGCAAAAAGAAAAAGTGTGGCGATTGAAATTGCTTTTTTCATGGTTGAAATTTGTAGTGAATGATGGATTTGGTTGTTTGGTTATTTGTTGAGTTGGGGATGGGCTAAATCTTGGAATTCCGGTCTCCATATTGTCAGATACAAACGCCAAGCTTAGGTCCATCCCCAAACAACCAAATCCCCAAATAACCGATTTAATTTTGATTGTCCAACACCTCCTGTCTTCTATCAGTGCCCCAACTAAAAAACGCTCCGACGAAAAAAAACTGTTTGGCAGCAGGAGAAATGGCAGTTCGCATGGTTTTATCGGGGGAATATCGGTAGCCGAAAACTTGTTCTTGGTTTAGCACATTGGTCACCCCCAATACGAATACAGCGAATGCCTTGCGTACGGTCGTGAGGTAACTGGCATTGAGGCTTAAATTGTGATATGTAGGCGTTCTATCAACCAAAAAATCACTCTGTGCTCGGTTTGGATTGAAAAAAGGCCGCCCGGTCGCGTAATTGTAAGCCATGCCGACACTGGTCCTTATTTTTGGGAAAAACTTTTTCGCCACCAGCGTTGCCACATGGTTTGCAGCAAAAGTAGGTTGCACTTCTGAAGGATACCATTGGAATTGCCGTTTAGTATCCAGCCAAGAGTATGAAAGCCAGTAATCCACTCCTTTAAGTGTTTTTTTGTCCCGATAAAAAAGTTCAAGCCCTTGAGCGTAGCCTTTCCCATCATTGGCGAGTCTTTCGCGTGTGGTCACAAGATGCTCATATTTTTTGTAAAAACCCTCCAAGCGGATCGTTCGGTCGTCCTTGATATACTGATAGTTGAAAATAAGATGCTCTGCTCGTTGAAAGCCAGGTATTGTGCCTCCAAATTGACTTTGCCAGCGCAACAAACTGTCGCCTTTTTGGTAAAAATGTCCCCAAGCAAACGAAACCTGCGACGTACCTGACAATTTGTAGGCCAACGACACCCTTGGCGAAAGCCTAGCCTGAGCTAGGAGGTTCGAATGCTCGCCGCGTATCCCAACCCGTCCTACCAGCTTGGTGGTGATGTAAATATCTGACTCTGTGAATATAGCCCCGTATTGGTCACGAATTCCGCTCTTAAAATATTGATTTTCAAAGTCGTCGGTAGCATATTGGTATTCCCCGCCAAAACGAAGCGTGGTAAGTCTGCCAAAAAATCGAGTCGCCACTCCTCGTAACTGCGTTAGCGAATTTTGAATTTTGAAAGTGTCTGGATTCAAAAAACCTGCGCTGTAGGAACTCGAAATGTCGTTGCGGTCATGAGAATAGGAAGCACCAAGGTTTATCTTCCAATGCTCGCCCACGAATTTTGTCCAACTGAGATTGGTGTAAGCATTGGCATTTTTGACATCGAAGCCAAAAATGCTGTCATTGGGGGCCTTGATGTTGAAACCCACTCGGCCAGTATTGTAGTAAGCGTAAAATTTCAAGAGGCCACTTTGCCCTGTTTTTTGACGAAAAAAGCCCTCGGTTCCTATGTATTCCGGTTTGTGGGTAAAATCCGGGGTTTGTTTAACCAATGAAAAATAGGGGCCAAGGTTCGTGTAATTGACGCTCCCGCCAATGGCCCGGCCTTTGTTCTTCCAAATTTTTTGTTGCCCAAATCCAAGCCCTACGCATGATACTGCAAGTGTGCCTGCCGAGCGATCGGGCATATCCTGCGTATCTAAAATCAGTGCTGACGACATGCCTTGTCCATATTGTGCTGAATAGCCTCCCGTGCTGAACACTGTGCCCTTGAACAGAAATGGGCTGAACCGCCCACGCGCAGCAAAATCGGGTGTGCTGGCAGTGAAAGGAGTCCTCACGAGCATTCCATCAATAAAAGTTTGAGCTTCCGTGCCACTTCCGCCACGTACAAAAAGGCCCTCCTGATCGCCCGTAGAAACCTGTGCTCCGGGGAGCGTTTTGAGCGCACCGTAAGTGTCGCCACCCGCTGAAGCAGTAGTCACGATGTCGAGCGGTTTTAACACCGTCACCTTCCGTTCGTCGCTGGCTTCAAAAGACCCTGCGCTGATGACCACGACTTTTAGTTCGTTGAAACTTTCGCGCATTACCGGATTGAACTCAAACACGCCTCCTTGCAATGCAATTCGTTGAAATACAGAATCGTAGCCCAAATATTTCACCAATAAAACCTGCGCACCGGATTCTTCGGTGTCGAATTGGAAATTGCCTTCTGCATCGGAAGTAGCACCGTCATAAGTGTCTTGTAGAAAAATGTTTGCCCCGATGATCGGCTCTTTGGATTTGCCTTGAACGCGCCCTTTGACGGTGGTTTTTTGGGCATTAAGAGCAATGGAAAAGAGAGAAAGGAAAAGAAAAACGGAAAATTGTTTCATGTGTTGTCTGAATGCGTTTGAGGGCGCAAACTTCCGTAACACTTTCAGCGCGCACAGAATTATTCGATGAAAAGCGGACGGATATTTGACAAAACGACACCAGTACACTTCCGCATGATTGAGTTTTTACCTACCTGAACTGTCTAGCTATTAGAAAGTAGCTCGCATCGTCAAATCGAGCCGTACATCGCTCTGATCTTGCGTCACGCGGCGAAGGTAAATGACCACATCAGCCGAAAATCGCGGGTTAGAAAAAAAACGTTTGGAATCTGCTAAGGAAGGAATAAGCGGTAGAACGTTGCCTGGATCTAGAGGCGTAGGCTCGCGGTAGGCGATTTCAACATAGTCGTTCTGGTTGGATTCATCATAAACCCGGACATAAATTCTGTCTATTACACCAAGATCGGCATCGCCAAAAATACCGCCCAAACTTGCTTGAGCAGTAATTACACCAGAAATATCCGCATCAGTCTTTCCATGCTGATCCAGATATTGCTGCCAGCTTGAAGGGATATTCTTGAGTTGGAAATGGTGCACATCGAAAATACCAATGCCTGCCGGGATGCTGAACTCGCGTTGGAACACCATGTCGAAACCTGGTGCGATGTCGTTGTCTTTGCGGCAGGAGAGCCCCAACAGCAAGAAAACTATGAACGATGAACTATAAACCAGACTTTTCATAGAAATATTAGGTGTGTTTTGAAAGAGAAAGGTTGCCTCAGAACCCGACTAGCAGTATTACTTTTGCAACCTTAAACAACAAGAAATGGAGAATATATGAAACGAAAACAGCCTCTGACATCCCTTCATAATAGTTTTCGTTCATAGTTCATAGTTTATCGTTCATAGATGGCTTTATGAAATACCTCATCACCGGACTTGGCAACATCGGTTACGAATACGACGGCACCCGGCACAATATCGGTTTCGAAGTGCTTGATTTTTTATGCAAAAACCTCGACGGCGAGTGGCGCAGCAACCATCATGGTGATCTTGCAGAAGTGAAATTCAAAGGCCGGATACTGATACTTTTGAAACCCAACACCTATATGAACCTGAGTGGGAAAGCCATTCGGTACTGGTTGCAAAAGGAGAAAATTCTGTTTGAGAACAGCCTTACCATACTAGATGACTTGAACCTCGATTTTGGCAAGCAGCGCCTCCGTTCCAAAGGTTCTGACGGCGGCCACAACGGCTTGAAAAGTATTCAGGAAATTTTAGGCACAGATGCCTATCCGCGCCTCCGAATCGGCATTGGCAGCAGTTTTTCCAAAGGCAAACAAGTCAATTATGTACTTGGCAAATGGACGGAGGACGAAAAAGCCGAGCTTCCCCACATCCTCGAAAAGGCCGAGGAAGTGATCAAAACTTTTGCCACACTCGGACTTGAAAGCGCAATGAATGCGACCGGGAAATGATTTGGCTTGCCTTGTTACTGCCGGATGTCAGACCTTGGACGATGTGACACCTTGTTTCAGAGGCAAATCGCGCAACCATTCTGATAGTATCGGCTCAAACAAATCTATTTCCGTTGGTTGTGAAAAAGAACCTGTTGTTTCCTCGACTGCCTGTAACCCGGTCTTGAGGTCTACTTTTTCCTGTTTTTGACAAATAAAAATTCCCCGGCGGGCAAAAAAATCGCCCAGATATTCCTGTTCGGTCTGCCCTGGTGTGGGCACCAGGATGGCTTTTTTCCGGCCCAAAGCAACCAAGTCCATGATACTGCTGTAGCCAGCGCGGCACACAACTACCTGGCTTGACCGAAGCAACTGGTTTAAATCTGAAGAGGTCAAATAAGACACTACTTCTACATTTTCGGCAACGATGTGGTGTTCCTTGGCATGGGTTTTTCCCTTGACAAACACAAATTTGTGGGGCAGCGCAAGTGCTTGTTCCATCAGAATTTGCTCCAGATAGGTTCGCTGAGGTTCGGGGCCTGAAAGAACGACAGCGACTTTGCCCGCAGAAATCTTAGCGAAAGCGGGTGGGCTGTCTTCTGAGAAGCGTGACAACAAACCTAAATATTGGGTATCGAAACCATTGAGGGGAGGATGGGAAAGTTCGCCTGAAAGGTTGGGCTCAGTCGCTGCATCGGGCACCCAGATTGTATCAAATTTGCGGAGGGCACGCCGTAGCACTTGATTAGCGGCCCATTGCAAGGCAGCGTTTGGAACGCGCAAATGTATCTGGTGGGTCAAGATAACGCTGTGCGCTCGGGCGCTAAAACACCCATAACGGTTGTCTGAAATGATTCCATTGATACCATGTTCGCGAAGCAACCGTTCAGTAGCCCATTGTTCTGCTCGGATTGCGCAGGTGATGCGTGGCATTTGTCTAGCAATGTTCCAAATCATGCTATCTGTTTGATAACGAATGCGGTATGAGGGCAATTGAAATGCAGGCAAATGTGGAAATTCTGCTTTCAGTAAGTTCAAAGCAGTGCCATCGGAGGCTAAAATGACTTTTGCTCCCAGACGCTCCAAAGCTTTTATCAAAGGAACACAGCGCGTGGCATGTCCCAAGCCCCAATTGAGCGGCGCGACAAGAACTGTACTGTTAAAAATTAGTTTCATTCAAAACCTTTCGGCTACATTCGCCCATTAAAAAATTTCAATTCCTCGGCTATGAAAAAATTCAATGTCAACTGGTGGCGCATCGCATTCTTCCTTCTCAGCGTCGGCATGATTGTGCTGGAAAGCTGCAGCATGTTCAAACCCAAGTGCAACTGTCCGCACTTTTAATATTAGGGTTTTTCGGCGATACCTTCTGCTCTTGCATTGATAAGTTTGCCTGAATTTTTGCAGTCAGTACTCCAATTGGGCACAAGCCCCCATTCCATTTTTTGCAAATGATTGGGCTGGTCATTTGAAATGACATACGCCTCTTGCGTGGGCGCAATGTTGAAACGGAGTTGCAGTTCCGCAGGGACTACTACGGTCTCCTCTAGGATTTTAAGCTGCTTTGGTTTGGGCGCGAAGGAGTAACGACCACACATGGGAATTATCAGGATCGCACACCAATCACTTCCACTGCCGCACCGGTCAGCGCAGGATTGTACCAGCAATCCATGCGATTGGCTTTGAACCGAAGCACAGCAGCTTTTGCATCTTCTGCGGTGTCATATCCTTTGACGATGTAACAGGCACCTTCTTCTCCGCCCGGACATTTGCTGCCTTCGTGCCATAACAGCATCAACCCTTCAATGGGAGGGGCTTTGTCAACGGGCGTGTTCTTGCAATAAACTGCAAACTGTACGTAGTGCAATTCAATGATCGGGGTAAACAGCAGATTTCCTACCTGGCCAGCTCCTTTACGCACATTGCGTTGGACGTTAGTGCCGTTGACCGTAAAAGTAGTAGCCGGGTTGGGCACTGTGCTGTACGCTACTGGCGATACTCCATCGGCGCTATATTGTGCTGGCGAAAGGCCCTTGGAGGTGAATGATCTGACAGGGGCTCCTTGCACCTTGGCAAGCGCCTTCGCGCGACGGGCATCGCAGCTTTCTTTAGTTTCGGTGGAATAGGTTTGGGGCGTTGAAGAATTGCCAGATGGATTGTATCGGCGTACAGCTGTTACCTGAGCGGAAGCATATCCAGTAGTGCAAATTAAGAGCAGGACGAAAAGTGAAGTTCTCTCAAGTTTCATACTTTGACCATGTGTGTTGAAGCGGTGAAAAATATTTGATTGGAAAGAGTTACAATAGTCTTGCCAAATATTTCCGAACCTGCCAAAAATCCCTTCCTTGGCAAATTCAGGAGCAAAGATAAATCAATTTGTTTTAAAATGCAAAAACAAATCATAATTGATTCTTTACTACCAACACCTCCAAGGCATTAAACGCCACTTCCTCATCCACTTTAAACCTCCCGGTCAGGTACTGGAACACCTTGTTTTCTTCGGGTGTCACCACTCCATCTGCGAGGATGACATCAAGGCAATGGTAAAACAAAGGAAGCCGGGTTTGCTCCCGTATGGCACCTATGGCCGCATCAATCAAGGCTGCCGAACTGCCGGCCTTCTCAAAATACCGCCCCGCAGTTTCGATGAGCACATGCGGGTCATAACCGATAAAAACATTGCGGCTTTTTAACGTGCTGAGAAAGGCCGCACTCCCGCCCGCTCCATTGATCTCATCGGCGCGTCGGCAAGCAAGGAGTACCGCCGCACAGGCTTCTGCTTCGTCGGTAATGTGCAAGGATGAGGGTATAGCAGCAGGATGGGCAGGGAAGAAATTTGTAGTGCTTTGCATGGTATTCAGTTCAATCAAGCCACTTGAAAGAAGTGACGGGGTGGATTTCCCAGGCAGATTTTGGGTTAAGTCCCTTCCGGCCATGGATTTGCCCGGCATGGTGGATATCAAAAAACAAAGAGCCACTTACACGGACAGGCAATCCGGCATCACGGAAGACAAAAGTTTTGCCACAGGAAATATTGCCAAGCCGGGAAATGAACGCACAACGTGCAGTGAGCAGTTTGCAGTAATTCCTTGGGGAAAGCTTGGACGAATCGGGCAATCCACTGAGTTCTATGGTAAAGAGTACGGCCGTTGAGTCATATTTGGGGCGGTTGCAGATCACCACATGAAAATCATTGTCTTCCGCCCGGTAAGCAGCGAGCAAATAGGCGCGTTTAATTTTCACGTTCTGGCTTTCTTCTTCCACGCGCTTGCTGTCCGATTTTGTTGAGATTGGAGGCTGGTGATGCTTCATCAAAGAATCACTTGGAAGCCACGCTACCAAGTTGTCTAAAGTAGCAAAAACCTTGGCATTGCCTTGGTGCGGGATGGTCTTCACGTCTTTTCGCACAACACCTGCAAATTTGTGCGACACGCAATGGAGCGGATTCCCCCTGCGGCCTACCGATTCAAGTCCAAGTGTGTCAAACCCATCTTTATCGGACACACCCTCGCTATCTTGCATCTCTACCCACACAACTTTACCCGATGGAAGATGAAGCCAATCTCCTGCCTGGGTCAGTTTTGTCAGATCGGGAATGGTGTCCGTAAAGGCAGTGGCACTTGGTAACACCAAGAGCCAAAACAATATGCGGATGCCCACAATGGCTGAGCGGGGCTTGATATTCATAAGGGCAGTATTCTATTTTAAATTTACCGCAGCACTGTCACATCCCCCTTAAACAATACCACTTCCCCATCAATAAATCTGACAACAGCGTAATACACAAATACGCCAGGATTTACCGGCGAGCCTTTCACGCTGCCATCCCAGCCGGTAGAGGGGTCATTCGGTACAAAATTTCGGTGTTCAAAAATCGCATCTCCCCAACGGTCAAAGATCTGGAAGGATTCTATCTCTTCCACATCGCGCCCGCCAAACACATACAGCAATGGATCAATGCCAGTTTCTGGCTTAAATATGTTGGGGATGAAGATGTTGCGCGGCTTTTCCACCTGCACAGTAATTCGGTCCTGGGCCTTGCAACCGTTGGAGTCCGTCACTGTAACACCTACTTGCCAAGAATGGAGTGGGAAGAAATTTTGATACGGTTGACCTGCCGATGTGGAGTCGAGCAAGGGCTGCCAGAGGATGCTCTGCAACTCGTTGGTTGGTAAAGAAGTTTGCAACAAGATATGCGCCGAATCGGCCAGTTGTATTTTCAGGTCGGCCCCAAGGTTAGCGATAAGTTCTGGAGGCTCGCCCACGCTGAGTGTTGTGGTTTCGCTCTCGCAGCCTAGGGCATCTTGCAAAGTGATCACATAATCGCCGGGAGGCAGACCCGAAAACAATGGGCTTGAACTAAACGGTCCGCCATTCAAAGAATACAACACGGGCTGGTGCGAACTCGTCACTGCCCCTACAGCCACAGATCCATTGGTTTCTCCAAAACAACGTACGTCGAGTACCGAAGTCAAGTCTGCTTGTGGCACTTCATTGTCCTCATTTACTACTACAATATCCGTGTCCGTGCAGCCTTGCGGGGTCGTTACTAATAGCGTATATGTGCCGCCTTCTTTGGCCAGCAATAGACGGTCCGTGCCAATTGTGTCGCCATTGAACAGCCATTGGTAAGTGCCAGTTGTGGTTCCCGAGCCTCCCAAATTAGCGTTTAAAACATTGCAATTCAAGGCTTTGTCCGTTCCAGCATCTGCTGTTGGTTCTGGATAGACGATGACTGAAACAGTCGCTTCATCATTCACACAAGGTGCAGCAGCTGCGAGCAGATAGCGGAAAGTATAGGTGCCAGCCGCTTGTCCGTTGGGTTGGAAAGTGCCTATACTTGGATTGAACGCGCCTGCTTGAGAAGGCAAGGAAGAAGTCTCGAACCATTGCCCTCCAAGATCCGCACCCGTCAGTAGCGTGGGAAGTTGTACCAATTGACCCGCACCAGAACAAAATTCCAATGCGGCATTTGCTGTCCCAGCCTCCACAGGCTGATTCACTACCACGGTTGCCGCATCGGAAAGCGGAGTAGCGCAGTTAGGGGTAGTGCCGTCGGTTACATTGATCAGAGAGAACGTAGTGGAAGCGAAAGGAGTCACGTTGAGTGTAACAGTTTGAGGGCCTGTAAGGACGATGGTGCTCATGTTCGTACCGTCAGAGTAATCAATTGTGAGCGGATAAATACCCGTTCCGCTAAACGAAAGCACAGCGTTCCCACCCAGACAAAGCGTAGCGTCGCCCGCAATTTCAGCAGTAGGATTCGGTTTCCACTGCACAGGTGCTCCCGGTGTGACGGACAGGCATGGGTCATTTAGGTCCACGTTCCCCACAAGGTTGTTGCCCGCAATGGCAGAGATGTAATAAGTAACACCGAATTGCAGATTGCCACCAAAAACAAAACTTGGTTGGTGTTGGTCGCGAAAACAGTGCTGCCTACCACGGATCCAGAACCATTATGGAGAATGAACTGGACAATGTCATTTGCATCAGTGGTCGCATCGTTGTTCCAAATGGCCGTAGCAGTCACATCCGCACAAAAGGCGGCGGGAGTGTTTTGCATCGAACCAGCATCGGTTGCACAGTTGCAGTTTTGAACCCCGGAGATGCCAGGGCTTTCACAGCCATTTGCATCTACCAGAATGAAAGAATAAGTCGAGTTGTTTGGCACGGGCAAGGAGCTGAAAACATTTCCAACAAAGGTCCCTGTCAGACCGCTAACTGAATAGGGCGCAAGCCCGCTGGTGGCTATGAATGTCACGCTAAATTCCGTGTTTGTACCATCGCAAATTTCATTCAGAGCAGTCACTGTGGGCAATGCGTTGAAAACAACGCTCGCATCGTCCACTCCAGAGCAAGTTCCGTTCAGTTCCGTCCACTGGAACACATACGCGCCGTTGGAAGAAACGGTCGCGGTGCTTGCAGGGTCATTGGCGTCGTTAAAGTTGACAGTTCCAGGGCCAGATACTAAGGTCCAGCTTCCGTTGAAATTGCCGTCAACTGCTTGCAAACCAATTGTTTGTCCGCAAATGGTCAAATCCTGTCCCGCGTTTGGTATCGGGTTTTGCAGCCATTGTACGGGCTGACCGGGTGCGACAGAGAAACAAGGATCGAGTGGGTCGGGGAAAGATCCGAGCGGATTGCCCGCCACCAGAGAAATATAGTAGGTTGTCCCAAATTGCATCTGCGCCGGATCAAAGGAGAACGCTCCAGTGGTGTTTTGCCCGAAGATCTGGCCGAGTGCAGGGCCGACCCCATTATGCAGTACATAAGCGGTAATGTCATTGCCGTCTAGGTTGAAATCCCCACTAGCGGTGGCCGTCAAATTTTGCCCTTCGCATACGCTGAGTATTTGGGCCGACATGGTTCCTGCATCGGTAGCGCAGTTGCAACTGAATGCGCCCACGATTTGCGGCATAGGGCAGCCGTTTGCATCGGTCACGTTAAAGGTGTAGGAAGAGCCATTCACAAAGGAATTGGACACAAAGGTATTCCCGGTAGCGGGCTGTCCATTTACGGTGTAAGGAGCGGTGCCTCCAGACAGGGTCAGGGTCACGGTGAAGTTCTCGTTGGCGGGGTCGCAGTCTCGCACGAGATTGTTGAGCACGGGCGAATCGTTGAACTGCAAATTCACTGCGTCAGTGCCTACACAACCGTTTTGTGCTAGCGTCCAAGTGAGGGTATAGGTGCCGAACCCAGTGGCAGTAGCACTGGCGGTGGCACTTTGCAGGTCGCTGATGTTGAGACTTCCGCCGCTGGGCGTATTCGAGATTGACCATTGACCGGAACTGCCGGCCGGGGCATTTGCATTGAGGTTCAACAGCGTTCCACAGGTAGTCAAATCCGTTCCCGCATTGGATACAGGATTTTGATAAAACACAACTGGCTGACCAGGCGTGACGGAAAGACAAGGATCTTGCAGATCGGGAATTCCAGAAAGACTATTACCTACTACAAATGAAACATAATAGGTTATACCGTACACGATTCCGGGCAGATCAACAAATATACCGGTTGTGTTTTGGTCAATGATTTGTCCCAAAGTAGTGCCGGGTAAGGTGTGTAGCACATACGAAATAGTGTCGTTGGCATCCAGCGTTTGGCCGCCTAAATGCTGGGCTGTGATGCTTCCGCCTTCGCAGGTAGAAAGCGGAACGAGGTCCATTTGACCTGCATCCGTGGCGCAGTTGCAACTAAAGGAGCCGTTCAAGGGCGCAGATACGCAGCCTGCACTATCGGTAACCAAATAAGAATAGAGTCCGCCGTTCGGGATAGGGTCAGAAACATAACCGGTGCCTATGCTATTGCCATTCGGGATTCCTGTGGTTGAATAATTAGGTGTTCCGCCATTGATCTGGAAGGAAACAATATAGTTTTCGTTGGCGCCGTCGCAAGTGTGGTCTACACTAATGATACTGGGCGTTGGGTTGAAATCAAGCAGCACGGTATCGGCATCCACGCAACCGTTGTTGTCCAGTGTCCAAACGAGGCTAAAAATGCCATATCCAGATGCAGCAGCAGTTGTGTTCGGATTTTGAACACTTGTGATTGCCAAAGTGTCGGGAGCGGGAGCGGCAATGACCGACCAGCTGCCAATGCCTACACCCGTGTTAGCGCTGAGGAGTTGGTTTAGGCCACAGGTATCGTGATCAACGCCTGCATTGCTTATGGGATTTTGATGGAATGTAACAGGCTGGCCTTGCGAAACAGAAAGGCAAGGATCGGCAGGGTCAGGAAATCCTAATAAGTTATTGCCTGCCACAAGGGAAATGTAGTAGGTTTGGCCGTACACCATTCCAGCTTGGTAACCAAATGTGCCCGCTGTGTTTTGACCAAAAATAGTGGGAACAAGGGAAGTGCCCGGTCCGCTGTGTAGCACAAAGGATGTCACATCGTTGGCATCCAGGGTTTGGCCTCCGAGGTGAGTGGCGGTCACGGTCTGATCTTCGCAGGCACTGAGCGGTACTAAGTCCATGTTGCCCGCGTTGGTGGCACAGGCACAATTGAATACGCCGGTTATTGTATTGGAAACACAACTGTTAGAGTCCAAAATTTGGAAGGAATATGGCTGTCCGCTGAGGATTGGGTTCGAAGTGAAAATTCCGCCTACAATCGTACCACCCGAAATGTTGTAGGGCGAAGTGCCGCCCGAAATTGGAAACGACACGGTGTAGTTGGTATTCGTTCCATCGCAGAGGTGGCTGATTTGTCCGGAAACAGGTACAGAAAGGCTGACGTTAAGGCAGTTATCAGTACTTCCGCCACAAATATTGGAGGCATTGGCACATACGATACCATTGGCTGCGTTGGCGTTCCACATCACTTGTACGGTATCTGTGCCTTGGCCAGCGGTAATGGCACCATTGGTCACCGTCCAGTTATAAGCCGTTGCGCCTGAAATGTTTGATACGGAGTAAGTTGCGCTACCAGCAGGGCAAGCATTCGTGCTCCCCGTAACCACAGGTGAGCTGGGTGGCGAGGTGATTTGGACATCGAGGCACACATTTTGGCTGGTTCCGCATGAGCCTGTGGCGTTTACGCAAATTTGCCCAGTTGGGCTGTTTCCCCAATTCACGATGACATTGGTTGAGCCTTGTCCGGAGGCAATGCTACCGCCGGTCACTGTCCAGTTGTAGCCCGTGGCATTGGCAACAGGGGGGATGCTGTAAGCTTCCTGCGCTCCAGCGCAAATTGTATTATCACCTTGGGGCGTCAAGGGGGCTGGAGCAGGTGTAACAATTACGAGCATGCAAGTGGATGGACTTGTGCTGCAGTCATTAACAGCTGAAGCGCATATTTGTCCAGAAACATTGCTGTTCCATGTAACATCTATGGAACTACTAGTTGCGTCGCCATTGATAATAACTCCAGGGGGAACAGTCCAGCTATAAGCAGTGGCGCCCGGGACATTCGATGCGGTAAAAGTCGCAGTGTCCCCTTGGCAGATTGTGTTAGGCCCTGTAATTGTGGCGGGAGCATCTGGTGGGGCACTGTTGTCCATTACGGTGACTTCGACCGAATCGCAGCAAAAAACACCGCTGCCCGAGCGGCACACCCGTAGTTGGTAATCGCCTGCCGCATTCACTAAAACATTGATGTTGGTATTGGTGCCCGAGATATTACCGCCGTTGGAAGCCGTCCATAGGTAGCTCACGGTGCCGCCCGTAGTGGAGCCAATACCTGAAATCTGGACAATCGGATTGTTGCAATCAATGTCGCTTGTTAAATTGGCTACGGCCACAACGTTGAGCACTAGGAGGTTGAGTAAAACAAGGCTGTCACAACCAAACTCGGTTTGAAATAACTCTTGGTAGTTGCCAGCAAAACAGCGGTCTTCAAAGCCTGGGGTGGTAGCGCAATCGCCTGCACAGATTGTCTCGGTGAGGTTGGTCGTTGCTGGCTGGTGTACTGTAAGGTAGAGTGTGGCTACATAGGTACAGCCCTGCGAATTCGTAATGTTTCGGACATAAGTGCCTGATTGGCAGTAATTCTGGCCATAAAAAAAATGGCAGAAGGGTGCACAGATTTCAACGAATTCTTCTTCATCTGGCGGTGCGCTATTAATAGTCACGTTCACACAGTTGCCCGAAATATTACCACAAAAAGGTGGTGTGCCGCTGTTTAGTTGGTTGTTGAGTTGGGTTACGGTGAGCGTGCCATCAGGAGGAGGTATATCGCCTTCTTGCACAGTCAGATAAGAGAGGCCACATATAGTGTAATTACCTGGGTCGTAAGCAGTCAAGTCGGGTCCTGGCTCATAAGCCAAAATGATGCCACCTGCACCGCTTACTATGTAAGTGTAGGAATAATCACTTGTCGGAGGCGGTAGGATTGGTGAGATATAAGTGGGGGGTAAATCCAAATTGAGGTTTGAACTGCCTTCGCAGGCAGTCACGTTGGATTGCGTAAGATCGCCTCCGTCTGCTGCGCAGGAAAAACAAGTGATGCCCGATGGGTCACAAAAAATAATTTCATAATCGTAGAAATTGCCGACGTCAATGGCTTGTCCGTCCACCACGGTAAGTGTCCATGTACCATCCACAGGGCCGGAGTTGAAATTTTCGAGACAACCTGAATTTGGGTAATAACTCCCAAAATACATGTTGTTCATCCCCCAGTTTTGGTTGTTGTTCCAAATGTCGGTAAAACCGGGATCAGGGTTTGCGGCATCGCCACAAGGCACAAAAGATATGTCCCAAACGTCGCCATCCGTGCCGCCGAAAAAGCCCTCTGGTCCGATGAGCGTCACCGATTGACCGGAAGGAGACGTGAGCGTGATGGTTAGGTCGCCGATATACTCGTGATCGAGGTGCATGGTCACACCGCAAACACCTTGACCGTTTTGACCGAGCGTAGGGTTGTCTGCGCCGGCCACATTGATGAGGAAATCACCCACAAAATTGTCGGGCATAAATTGTGGGCAGTTGGTGCAGCCGCAGGTTTGCGCCGACAGTTGGGATGGCGGTGCGCTGAGCACCAAACAAAAGGCAAGTGCTGTGAAAAAGGTTTTGAGTAGTTTTCTCGAAAGGGTATAGAAAAATGTCATCAGGAGGATGTTTTGTAAATCAGCGATTTATGTGCGTATAATTTCTCCGGGCAAAGGTCATTGCCGATAATTCCGACAATGATTTGGAAAGAGCAAGCTGGACAAGTTAGGGCAAGGTAATCAAGCCCTGTATATTTTACAGAAAATCTAAGCTGGGGAATTTTGTGGATAAAAGAGGCAGGTTTGTGCCTTTTCGCTGCTTTGCGCGACCTTGGTAAAGCGTTTCCACCTATACTCTAAGCACTATCTTCCCAAAATGCTCCCCCTTCTCCATTTTCTCAAAAGCTTTGGCGCCTTCAGAAAGCGCAAAAACAGCATCTACCACCGGCACTAATTCAAATTTCTGTACAAAAGCCAACATGGCGCGAAACTCATGCGGGCTTCCCATGGTGCTGCCAAGCAGACTAACTTGTTTCCAAAAAAGCGGCTGCAGGCTCAGTCCATTTACTTTGCCCAAGGTGCCGCCATAAAAACCCACCCTTGCCCCTGGGTTGCACAAGGCCGGGAACAATGCAAAGCCATCGCCCCCTGCCGAGTCAATGATGACATCGAATCCTCCAGTTTCTTGCTTGAGGCGCTTTTCCCAGCCTTCCTCCCGGTAGTTGGCGCCACCTTTTGCGCCCAGTTTTGTGGCACGTTCGATTTTTTTAGTAGCACTGGAAGTGACGAACGCCTCTGCTCCGGCAGCTACTGCGAATTGCAAGGCTGTGAGCGCGACCCCTCCGCCAATGCCAGTAATAAGCACCTTTTCGCCTTTTTTTAATTTGCAACGGCTGAATAGTGTGCGCCATGCGGTTAAACCGGCAAGTGGGAGTGCCGCGG
>Ga0163152_10002947_pt1 | contig 23019 bp, 22 predicted proteins | sample OliLakLV19MP8IB2_FD_148635 | JGI IMG/M metagenome (GOLD analysis project Ga0163152, IMG submission 148635) | Freshwater microbial mat bacterial communities from Lake Vanda, McMurdo Dry Valleys, Antarctica - Oligotrophic Lake LV.19.MP8.IB-2 | ecosystem: Environmental > Aquatic > Freshwater >...
CTTCATTGTTCCCCTACCTCTTCATTGTTCCCCTACCTCTTCATTGTTCCCATACCTCTTCATTGTTCCCATACCTCTTCATTGTTCCCATACCTCTTCATTGTTCCCATCCCTCTTCATTGTTCCCATACCTCTTCATTGTTCCCATACCTCTTCATTGTTCCCATACCTCTTCATTGTTCCCATACCTCTTCATTGTTCCCATACCTCTTCATTGTTCCCATACTTCTTCAATAAACCCCTACCTCTTCATTGTTCCCCTACCTCTTCATTGTTCCCATACCTCTTCATTGTTCCCATACCTCTTCATTGTTCCCATACCTCTTCATTGTTCCCATACCTCTTCATTGTTCCCATACCTCTTCATTGTTCCCATACCTCTTCAATGATCCCTTACCTCTTCAATGATCCCTTACCTCTTCAATGATCCCTTACCTCTTCAATGGATGCCTTGTGTCTTGTATAAAGTGTATGGCGTCTCCGAGTCTGGCATCTGGCGTCTCATCACTATATCCACAAGTCTGCCACCTACAGCCCACATTTCACCCAAAACCCCTATATTTTCACTTCGTTTCTACGTTATATAGAGGTTCATGGGCAGGATTATAGTTGTCATCATCTGTTGTATATCTCATGCTGTGTGGCTGCAAAGCCAGGCAGTGACTACTGAATTTGGTAAAAACAGGATTCAGTATCATGATGACTTTGACCTCTGGAACATGTACGAAACCGAAAATTTCGTCACGTATTGGTATGGCAAGGGTAGAGAAATAGCCCATACGGTCGTCCAGCTGGCAGAACTAGACAATCCCTATATCCAGAGTGTTCTCGAGCATAAGATGAATGATAAGATTGAACTTATCGTCTATCTCGATCTCACCGACATGAAACAAAGTAACCTGGGGATGGAGGAACAGTTTATCGGCAAAGGTGGAATCACCAAGGTCGTAGAAAACAAAGTTTTCCTCTACTTCAACGGCGACCATAATGATCTGCGGAGATCCCTTAGGGAGGGTATCGCTGCCGTCTATATCAACTCCATGCTCCATGGCAACAACCTCCAGGAAATAGTTCAAAATGCAGTATTGCTCAATCTGGGTGACTGGTTCCAGGAAGGCCTGATTTCCTATGTTGGTGAAGAATGGAGTCCTGAATTTGATCAACGGTTAAACGATTATTTTACAAATCCTAAAAATGGAAAGAAGGATTTCAGGCGTCTTTCCAAAATAGATCCGCGACTTGCAGGTCATTCGATGTGGTATTTTATGGTGAATACGTACGGCCGGGCTACGATTTCAAATATTCTGTATCTCACACGCATTCAACGCAGTCTGGAAAGCGGACTGATCTATGTGCTTGGAATTGACTCCAAAGAACTGGCAGTCAAATGGAGGGAATATTATGATAAGAGATTTGAGATATATGAAGAGCCGATCCATACATTTACCGCTGACCTTAAACTCACCACTCAGAAAAAACCACAGACATTAGGCCGGATGCGATTGAGCCCGGATGGAAAACAGCTAGCCTATACATTGCATGATCATGGACGGGTCAGATTGTTACTGTATGATATGGAGACCGGAGATAAAAAAGTATTGTATAGGTACGGTATCCGAAATTATGAAGTGGAAACAGATCTCAATTATCCGATCATAAGCTGGCAACCGGATGGCAATGAATTGAGCATCCTATATGAGCGAAAAGATGTCATCTACCTGATGAAGATTGATTTTGAAAAGGAACAAACCATTACCGACAAACTAAGCCCCGAATATCAGCGGGTCTATGACATGGATTACTGGTCTGCTGATACGCTGATGTTTTCAGCTTCTACCGATGGGCTGTCAGATCTTTACCTGTATGCTCCGATCACTCGTCAAAGTACAAGGATCAATAATGACTTCTATGACGACCTTGATGCATCGGTCATCGTGCTTGATAAAAAAAGGTATATTCTCTTTTCATCCAACAGGGCTGACGAAAACCTGCGTAAAATGGAACTGGATTCCATACTGCCGATCGGTCAGTTTGATCTTTTCCTGTTGGATTATACACCACCGAAAAGTACGTTGAGAAGGATTACCTTCAGTGATGATGCCAGCGAACGTAAAGCAAGAATCTCCGGAGTAGATGAACTGATCTGCCTGGCAGACTATGCTGGTCAATGGCAACGGATCGTCGTCAAGCAACTGCTGGAAGACCCACCACTCGCCATGCTCAATACCAAGTACGATCGAGATATCCGGCTGCACGAATTTGTTCCTGCCAGCCCGGTGGTGATTGATTGGCTACAGAAATGGGATATGCCCTACATGCATATCAGCCAGCTTGATTCATCCAAAATCATTCAGATCAGGCCTTCACCTTCTACAGGGATCCTTAATGTAAAACCTGAGTTGACACCGAATGAAAATGTCAAGGATGAAGAAATCGATCCGCGCTATTTATTTCAAACCCCCTTTCCGGTCATTCCATCTAAAAAACCAATCCCGGTCGTTGTAGAAACACCGGTTGAAGAAACTTCTCCTGTCACGGATATCACAAAAATACTTCAACCTTCCGTCTCCGGAAAACTCGAATATAAACCCAAAGATCTCACGCCCTTCATCAGGTCTAGAGTAATTGCGTCCCGACTGAAATTCAAACTTGATTATTTCAACGTGACCCTCGACAACGATCTGCTGTTTGGAGGCCTCGACAGTTATGCCGGAGAAAAACGTGAGTTTGAACCCTCCCCACTTGGTATCTTATTTAAAGCAAGTATCAAAGATCTGCTCGAAGATTATATTGTGACAGGCGGTGTGCGTTATCCGACTTCCTTCAATGGGTCTGAATATTTTTTAGTCTTTGACAACCGCAAACATCGGATTGATAAACAATTTGCCGTCTATAGGAAATCCGTTACAGAGACCGACCAGACATCACAAGACCCTTTACATCAGAACCAATATGTAACCTTCCTGGGATTGACCAAATGGAGCTATCCGTTTGACAACTACAATAGTGTGCGTGGTACACTTACGTTACGCAATGACCGGATCATCACGCTGGCGGCTGACAAACCAACACTTGATACGCAAACGGATGATGCACAACGTATAGGACTCAAAGTGGAATGGGTGTACGACAATACAAGAGCATTGGACATCAATAGCCGAACCGGTACACGTGCTAAAGCCTGGGTTGAAACCGTGAAACGTTTTGATCTCAATTTGTTTGAGGCCGACAAAAAATTTCAGTTTAACGAAGGGTTTATGACCGTGCTGGGATTTGATGCACGGCATTACGCCTCTCTTGATGGCAGAAGCATTTTTGCTGCCCGGCTGACAGGGGCTACATCCTTAGGATCTGAGCGCATCCTCTATTACCTAGGAGGCGTTGAAAATTGGTTGTTCCCAGCCTACGATGACAATGTCAGAGTGCCAAACAATATCAACTTTGCCTATACGTCCCTTGCGACCAGTATGCGGGGTTTTGAATACAACGCCAGAAACGGAAGCAGTGTCATCCTCACCAATCTGGAATTGAGGGTGCCGATTTTCCAATATGTATCAAAGCAGAAAATACGCTCTTCCTTTATACGTAACATACAGTTGGTTGGTTTCGTAGATGCCGGCACTGCATGGGCAGGATCTGATCCTTTCGGATCAGGCAATCCCTTAAATACCGTCGTGCTGACCAATCCACCGACGGTAGAAGTGATCGTCAACTATTACCGCAATCCCCTGATTGTCGGTTACGGATTCGGAGCACGTACCCTGGTCTTTGGTTACTTCCTCAAACTGGATTACGGCTGGAACTGGGAGACCTCGACCGATACAAAACCCATCCTCCATTTTTCTATGGGAACTGATTTCTAGTTCTCTAAAAAGGTTTCGCACGGAGTTCACGGAGAATATAGAAATGGTTTCCCACGGAGGGCACGGAGTTCACGGAGAATATAGAAATGGTTTCCCACGGAGGGCTCGGAGTTCACGGAGAATATAGAAATGGTTTCCCACAGATGGCACGGAGTTCACGGAGAATATAGAAATGGTTTCCCACAGATGGCACGGAGTTCACGGAGAATATAGAAATGGTTTCCCACGGAGGGCACGGAGTTCACGGAGAATATAGAAATGGTTTCGCACAGAGGGCACGGAGTTCACGGAGAATATAGAAATGGTTTCGCACGGAGGGCGCGGAGTTCACGGAGAATATAGAAATGGTTTCGCACGGAGTTCACGGAGAGTATAAAAATGTTTCGCACAGAGGGCACGGAGTTCACGGAGAATATAGAAATGGTTTCGCACGGAGGGCACGGAGTTCACGGAGAATATAGAAATGGTTTCGCACAGAGGGCACGGAGAGTTTAATTATTTCCGATCCTGAACCAATCTTGTTATTCCGTCTTTTAGTAGCACAACATTGAAATTAATAAGTAATCCTACTTCAACTCCCGAAAGGCGTAGATATGTAAGTACGGTTTTAGCATGAACCGGATTAATAGATTCTGTAGACTTTAACTCCATGATTACGCTAGTATCAACTAATATATCGGCTCGAAATCCGATATCCATTTTAACATCTTCATAATAAAAGGCAATGCCCTGCTGCCTTGAAAATGGAATACCCAGTTTAGTAAGTTCATAACAAATGACTTCTTCATAAACAGACTCCAACAATCCAGGTCCAAGTGCTTCATGTACTTTAATACATATGGAAATAAGAATAGAGGTAAGTTCACCATGTTTCATGATGTGCTGTTTTTAACTGTGAAATTCAGTTAAAAATAGGGTGAATAGTTTGTAAAAGTCAAGTAAAATCTTACGTGAGTGAAAACAAATCTCCATTTCCCCTCCGTGTACTCCGTGCGAAACAAATCTCCATTTCCCCTCCGTGTACTCCGTGCGAAACAGATCTCCATTTCCCCTCCGTGTACTCCATGCGAAACAGATCTCCATTTCCCCTCCGTGTACTCCGTGTGAAACAAATCTCCATTCCCCTCCGTGTACTCCGTGCGAAACAAATCTCCATTTCCCCTCCGTGTACTCCGTGCGAAACAAATCTCCATTTCCCCTCCGTGTACTCCGTGCGAAACAAATCTCCATTTCCCCTCCGTGTACTCCATGCGAAACAGATCTCCATTTCCCCTCCGTGTACTCCGTGTGAAACAAATCTCCATTCCCCTCTGTGTACTCCGTGCGAAACAAATCTCCATTTCCCCTCCGTGTACTCCGTGCGGAACAAATCTCCATTTCCCCTCCGTGTACTCCGTGCACTCCGTGCGAAACAAATCTCCATTTCCCCTCCGTATACTCCGTGCACTCCGTGCGAAACAAATCTCCATTTCCCCTCCGTGTACTCCGTGTACTCCGTGCGAAACAAATCTCCATTTCCCCTCCGTGTACTCCGTGCACTCCGTGCGAAACAAATAATGTTTAGTTATTTACTTCCTCAGAAGTCATCTCCTTGAGACGCTCCGTATTTTCCGCAAGGATAAGTGCATCAAAAATCGGATCGAGATCGCCCAGTACAATACGATCGAGATTATAGAGCGTAAGGTTGATACGGTGATCTGTCACACGGTTTTGCGGATAGTTATACGTTCTGATTTTATCTGAACGGTCGCCTGTACCAACCAGCGATTTACGATGTGTTGCATATGCTGATGTGACAGCCTCCCGCTGGGCATTATTGACTTTGACAGCAAGTCGGTTGAGGGCGATATCTCTATTTTTATGTTGTGAGCGACCATCAGTACTCTCTGCCACGATACCTGTAGGAAGGTGCGTAAAACGCACACCGGATTCCGTCTTGTTGACGTGCTGTCCTCCCGCACCACTGGAGCGGAATGTATCGACCCGCAAATCTTCCTTGCGGATATTGATTTCTTCTAATTCAAATTTTGGCAACACCGCTACCGTAGCTGCAGAGGTATGTACTCTTCCCTGCGCTTCTGTCTTTGGCACACGTTGCACGCGGTGTGCACCTGATTCAAACTTGAGATGCCCAAACACATCCTCTCCATAAATCTCAAGGATTACTTTGTTGAATCCTCCTGCAGTGCCTTCATTAGAATATTCAATCTCATACTTCCACCCTTTCGCATCAAAGTATTTGGTATACATCCTGAAGAGATCGCCTGCAAATATGCTGGCTTCATCACCACCTGTGCCCGACCTGATCTCCATAATCACGTCCTTGTTATCATCCGGATCGCGGGGGATCAACATCCATTTAAGTTTCTCTTCAATCTCCTCCTTCTTCTCTTTAAGGTCCTGAAGTTCGTCCTGAGCCATTTCCCGCATTTCCTGGTCTGCTTCCTTGAGCATGTCAGTGGAGGAGGTGATGTTGGACAGGATGAGTTCGTATTCGTCAATGACACCGACAAGTTCGGTCAGGTCCTTGTATTCTTTATGCAGTTTAGAAAAAACCTTCATATCCCCGATCACTTCCGGGTCTGATATTCGGAGTTCAAGGTCCTGGTGTTTATGCTTTATAGCCCGGAGGCGGTCAATCATCATAGGAAGGCAAAGATATTAGGAAAAGGTAAAGGCTGAGGCTAAGGCTAAGGAAATGTGAAGGTTTAAGGATTAGGATATTCGAAATGATTTAGGGTCAGGTCGCGATCTGTCCTTACATCATTTCAAATATCCATTCCTACACCGCCTCGATCAACCCGGCATCATTTTCGGATACTTTATTGACGCGATCTGAAACGCGATACCAGGTGAAATACTCTCCGGGTATTGGATCCAGTTCATGCATAAGATCTTTGGTGGGTATGGTTTCGTCTAGCCATAGTTTTTCTTGTTCGGGCAATAAGACCATGGGCTGACGATCATGCAGATGCCTGATGGCTGGATCTGCTTCTGTGGTGATCAACGTGAAACTGTTTATCTGTTGCCCTTCCGGACTTTTCCAATGCTCATAAAGCCCGGCGATGGTGAAAATCTCCACATCTTTTATCTGGATGCGAAATGGAATTTTCCCCTCAGGCGTCTTTTGCCATTCATAATACCCATCAAAAGGGACGATGCATCTGCGTTTGTGGAAAGCCTGGCGAAAAGCAGGTTTTTCTTCAATACCCTCGATACGGGCATTGATCATCTTCGAACCGATTTTGATGTCTTTGGCCCAAAAGGGAATCAGGCCCCATCTAAATAGATGAAGGATGTGCGGCTCTTCCTGCGTGATCACCGGATGCATGTGGGTAGGGGCCACATTAAAATTGGGCAATGGATTGTACCGCTCCAGCTCCTCGGTGTAAAAGGTAGCCCGGAACCGTTGTTCAAGTTCTTTTTCAGTCTTTGTCAGCGATGACCGTCCGCACATCAGCCCCCTATCCTCACGTATGCATCAATCTTGTGATAATCCTTAAGTTTTTTGACCAGTTTCCTGGCTTCATTGACGTCATCAAAACGTCCCACACAAACGGTATGATATTCTGATAAGTCAAAATTGATGACCTCTGCCTCATTAAATCCAGCCTTCTTCAACTCCTGGACTCTCTGTTCCGCATTGACTTTCTGGGCAAAGTTGCCAGCAATGACAAGGTGCTGGCCGCCGTTGGATGGAGTTGTGGTCGCTGGTTTGGATTCAGTTTTAGCCGGTTTCGTAGCAGGTTTGGTGACCGGTGCCGGTGGGGTATTCACTTTTTTTGGCTCTGGTTTTGGCTCAGCCTTTTTCGGCTCCTGGACTTTTTTCTCCACGACCGGTTCGTTTTTTACCGGCTCAGGGGCCTCTTCCTCTGTTGCTTCCACAGGGCGCTCAGTAGCAAATTCATCATTTGTCAAAGGCTCATCAGGGATTTCCTGGGCAGGAGTGGTATTGAAGGTAGATGTATCGCCATCCGCTAAATAATCATCCGAAAGCTGGGTTTCCTTGGCATCAACAATCTGGCGCGGATGTCGGGGTGTGTCACTTCCCCATACATGACTGATCCAGATGTACAGGAGTAACAGGATAAATATGGTGACGAGTATAGTGATGATCCGGTTCATAGCACGTGTAGTTTTCTGTTTGACAATAGACCTAGTTGCAAAGATAATATATAATTGTAATATGTAATAGGGTGTTTTTCTTGGTTGTTATTTGATTATTGGCTCAGATGGTTAGGGGCTTAGATGGTTAGACGGTTAAAGGGTTAAGAGGTTAAGAGGTTAGGAGGTTAGGAGGTTAGGAGGTTAGGGGCTTAGATGGTTAAAGGGTTAAAGGGTTAAAGGGTTAAAGGGTTAAGAGGTTAGGAGGTTAAGAGGTTAGGAGGTTAAGAGGTTAGGAGGTTAGGGGCTTAAAGGGTTAAGAGGTTAAGAGGTTAAGAGGTTAAGAGGTTAAGAGGTTAAAGGATTCCACCCGGGTCCCTGAGCTTGCCGAAGGGCACTAACCGAAACACTCTCTCGCCGCCCACTTAGCTCCGCTAAGTGGCGGCGGAAAGTACTAGTATTTCCCTCCCCCTCATCAAACTCAGTAACCTAATTTAATTTTCCAATTTATACCCCCTCAACAAGCAATCAGAGACCACTAAAGCAAAATTAAAGTCCCCTTCAGGGGATTTAGGCACAGAACAAATCTCATCTTTGCCCCATTAAAATCAATCTGAATATGCACCCACTCCAATCCATCATCGAATCCGCTTGGGAAGACAGAGCCCTGCTGAAAGAACGCGAAGTACAGGATGCCATCCTCAATTGTATCAGCCTCCTCAACCGGGGTGAAATAAGAGTGGCCAACCAACGGGCTCCCGGAGACTGGGTGGTCAATGACTGGGTTAAAAAGGCTATTACGTTGTATTTTCCGATCCAGGCCATGGAAACCATTGAAGTCGGCCCTTTCGAGTTCTATGATAAGATTCCATTGAAAAAAGGATTCGCAGCTCAGGGCGTAAGGGTGGTGCCCCACGCACTTGTGCGAACCGGTTCCTTTATCGAATCAGGTGCCATCCTGATGCCTTCCTATGTCAATATTGGAGCTTACGTTGGAGGCGGTACAATGGTGGATACATGGGCTACTGTTGGTTCCTGTGCCCAGATAGGACGTAACGTACATCTCAGCGGAGGCGTCGGGATTGGCGGTGTACTCGAACCCCCACAGGCAAGCCCAAATATTATTGAGGATGATTGTTTTATCGGTTCGAGATGTATTGTAGTGGAAGGTGTCATCGTCGAACAGGAAGCGGTATTGGGTGCTAATGTGGTGATCACACAATCAACACACATCATCGATGTCACAGGCTCATCACCGGTCACTTACAAAGGAAGAGTCCCTGCCCGATCCGTGGTAATCCCCGGCAGCTATGAGAAAACTTTCCCCGCAGGAAAATACAATGTGCCATGCGCACTGATCATCGGACAGCGTCAACCTTCCACGGATAAGAAAGTATCACTCAATGCAGCATTGCGTGATCACCAGGTAGCGGTTTAGCCTTTTACCTTCTGCATGTAGTATCTTTGCCACTGCATGCAACTGGCACATTACATAGACCACAGCTACCTCCGGCCTGACTGTACCGAAGAGATCATCGATCGGCTCATTGCCGAAAGCAAGGAATATGGATTTAAAGCAATCTGTATACCGCCGATGTATCTGCAATATGCAAAGGTGCATTCAGGAGACCGTTCCTTTCTATTGTGCACGGTAGCCGGTTTTCCGATCGGGTATGATCATGTGGAAGCCAAACTTGCTTCCCTGCGTAGATCAGCAGATCTCGGTGCAGACGAAGTGGATGTGGTCATCAATCTGTCTGCTGTAAAAACCGGGCACTGGAAACTTACACGGCAGGAACTGACTGCCCTGTCAGAAGCCGCCGGAGAACATAAGGTGACCCTGAAGTGCATTATTGAAGCACAACTACTGAACGAAGACGAAATCATGCGGATCTGTGAGATCAGCAATGAGTTGAAGCTTCAGTTCGTTAAGACCTCGACCGGATTTTTTGGAGATCCCGTGAGAGAGGACACGATCAAGCTCTTGCGCAGAAATCTGGATCCGTCCATACAAATCAAAGCTTCCGGCGGAATCAATACCTATAACCAGGCCATGAAAATGATACGGGCTGGAGCAGACCGCCTTGGGTGCAGCCAGAGCGTAGCGATTGTAAAAGAAACTAACCAGGACCCGTCATAAAGCTATCAATGAATATTCCATCTGCCATTTCAAGGAGTTGCTTTTTATATAAACTAATCCTGACCTGTGTATGGTTGTTGATGGCCATCCCTCCCGGTGATGCTCAGATGGTAGAAGAACCCCGGATCACGGCCCTGATGGACAGATGGATAACCTATAATGCGGAACATCAGGAGTTACGAGGATGGCGGATTCAGATCATGGCCAGTATCGACCGCAGGCAAATGGAAACGGCACGTCGTGTATTTGAAAAACGGTATCCGGAATACCCGGTGATCTTCATACACAATGAACCTTATTTTCACCTGAAAGTAGGTGCCTTTACCACGATGCAAAAAGCACAGGCATTTTTAAAAAAGATGCAGCAGGATTATCCCCAGGCTATACCGGTGACGGATAACCTCAGGGTGGAAGAATTGTTATTATACGACCAATAGGCTGAACGAGCTACATGAAGAAGTTTGACTGGATCAGTTTTGCGATTGTCATCAGCCTGATCATCATCGGCCTGATGATGATCTATGCTGCAGGGTATCAGCCGGATAATATTGTCCCTTTCTTTTCCACACAAGCAGGTAAGCAAAGCATCTTTATTGTGGGTGCGCTGGTGATATTGACCGGATCTCAGTTGATTGACTGGAAATTCTGGAGCGGATTTGCATATCCGTTTTATGCCTTCACCATTTTTCTCCTCTTACTTGTGTTGATCCTTGGGGCTACCATCAAGGGCTCCACAAGTTGGTTTCAGTTAGGTTGGTTTTCATTTCAGCCATCAGAACTAGCAAAGGTGGGGACCATCATGGCCCTGGCCTCTTTCCTGAGTCACCATCGGACCCGTGTTTCAGACACGCGTGATTTAATGGTGGCTTCGGGTATTATTCTTTTACCGGCACTCCTCGTCTTGTTGCAGGGTGATGCCGGATCGGCGCTGGTTTTCCTATCCATCTTCCTTGTACTATTCAGAGAAGGGCTTGCGATCTGGATTCCCGTCTTACTCTTTATCCTTGCCCTGTTGTTTGTGCTTGCACTCAAATACGATGTCTTTGTGGTGTTACCTCTATTGCTTTTTGCAGGCGGGATTTTTCTATTGACCAGCGTAAAGCGAAAACAAATGCATTTGCTGGTGAGCCTTGGTATGATCATGTTAGCCATTGCTTTTGCATTTTTGGACAGACTCGACATTGTGATCGGCCTATCTGTGATCTATATGCTCTATGCTACAATCGAAAATTTTATCAACAAGCAAATCAGACAGGTGGTGTTATTATCTGTAGGCATAACCATCCTTTTTGGATTTGCCTATACGAGCAGTTACCTATTCACCAATGTACTGGAGCGCCATCAGCAAGACCGGATCAATGTATGGCTCAATCCTGAAGACTGCGATCCGCGGGGTTCCTTATACAATATCCTGCAATCCAAAATTGCGATTGGTTCAGGCGGATTTACCGGCAAGGGGTATCTCCAGGGGACCATGACTAAGCTCAACTATGTACCTGAACAAAGCACTGATTTTATATACAGTATCATTGGTGAAGAACACGGCTTTATCGGTTCCATTGCCGTGATTATATTGTTTCTGATTTTGATGCTTCGGGTCATTGATATTGGGGAGCGTGCGCGGATTCCATTTATAAGACATTATGCATTTGGGGTCGTGGGCGTTTTGTTTACCCACTTCATCGTCAATATCGGCATGACGATGGGGCTCATGCCGGTCATCGGTATTCCTCTTCCGTTTATCAGTTCCGGAGGATCTTCTCTTTTAGGATTTAGTATGCTGATCGGAATTCTCCTTAGTATGGACTCCAGTTGGGTGCGGTCGAGGAGAGTGATGTAGGAAGCTTTGTCTGTATTCATGCTCGTCAGGAGACGAGAGGATATCCAGTTCAAGTCTGATGACTTGAACTACCCGTCATAAGTTGAAAACTTGCAAACACACCGATACTTCGACCTGTACACCCTCTTCCCTGTGATAAAAACTTGCGTAGATATAAACTAGGCCGAACAGGAATTTAGGGGCAAAGAAAAATGAGCATTTTAACGAAGTCCCCTTTAGGGGATTTAGGGGCAAAAAAAGAGTGGACACCGCATAGTGCCCACTCTTTCTAAACTTAATCACCTATAGATCAGAAATTCCAGAGGCGCGTGATATTGAATCCAATCAGGATCTGATTGTCACCAAAATTATTGGCGTTATACGTATGATTATACTGTGGGACGAGACTCTGGAAATTGCCCACAAAAACCTGGAAGGCATGAGCACTGGTCACAAATTCGAGGCCAATACTAAGGTTTGGCTCAGGATCAAAAAACTCTTGATCTGTGATTGGATAGTCATACTCCACGATCACACCAATGGTGTTGGAGACCTTATACCTGGCCAATGCACTGATAGAAACCTGCCCATTCTTGTCCTGGCCTAAGTCAATACCTTCAGCATCATATTGATGCTCCTTGAAATTGAACCAGGCTAAGTTACCTGAAACCTGCAGTGAAAAATTATCGGTGATTTTACTGGCAACCATGACCTGGTGAAAAAAAGACCAGCGATCTGAACCCTCTTCAAAATTGGTATCTTCTTCTTCACGGGTATCGACTGCAGCATTGATATAATAACTTATGCTGATGGGAGACCCACCACCTTTCATCTGTCTGACGATGGCATACTTGCCATAAAAATCAACAAGGTTATTGAACTTGGTAAATCCAAGACCAACAAGCAACCTGTCAACCGGAACATAATCAAGCCCCAGACGGATATTGGAAGAGGCGAAGACTCCATAAAAATCCTCATACCCATTTTCCCAGGTACCGAACCTATGTTGAAAATCAGCTTCAAAAGTTCCTTTCACCGGCACCATGACTGTTTGTGCATCGATAAGCCAGATACTTTCAAAGGTGTTTTTAACAGGTTTGATTTCCACTTCATCTGTTGCCATTTCATCCTGCACCGCTACCGTTTCATTCTGGGCAAAAAGATTACCAGCAGAAAGTACGTATATCAGGCAGCCTATCCAAAATAACCGGTGACTTCTCCGGAATTTCAATTGATCATTACTACATGCTTTCATTAGCAAATGCTTTAGCGTAGAAAAACTATACCTGGATGAATGATCTCATCCGACTATTGCAATGAAGCAATTGAATTGGTCAGCAGGGCATTGGCGTATTTAAAGTTATGGACTCCACGGCTTCTGTCTTCTTTTACAAACTTATAGTTAAACAATGCACCGGCTTCGTGACCTTCATAATCACCTTTGGTATTCTGTCCTATGAGTGGATCATATATACCACGGGCAATAAGTAATGCTTCAAGTTCTGCCAATTTGGCTTCAATTTGAGCCTGACGATCATCAACAAGTGCATTCATTTCGGCAGCGACAGGATGACAGACGATACATGCCGCAGCATTAATCACGCCGGTTTCATCAGTACTTACACGGAATGTGTGGCCTCCTGAATTCGTTGCCTGGGCAGTACCCATATGACAGGTAATACATGCATTTCCAGTATTGTTGGCGAGCAACAAGGTATGGGCTGAATTTTCATACACAGCCGGGCCAGCGACTTCATAGCCGTTTAACCCTGGCAACATCACCCCTTGTGGTCCGTAATGCGGTCCATATCGGGTTGTCTGTATGTTTACTGTTCCACCCGTTGCCGGATCAGGCAACGCTGGTGTGTATATTCTTGACTGGTGACAACTGATACATAGATTAGCCTTTCCAAAATCCAATGTCTGTCCCCCTACCCAGAGCGTTACAGGATCCTCTTGAGTAAATGCCCAGTCTGCTTCCGTATAGGTTTGGTGAATCTGATGGCAGGTGTAGCAATTTTGTGGTAAAGGATCCTCAATTGTTGCTGCAGTAGCGCCAAATGGTGCGTCAGTTTCAATCCTTTCAAGAAATCCCTGACTGGTATGACACCCTGCGCACGCGGTAGTATTGCGATTGTAGTTACCTCCTGTAGCGTGTACAGAATGATCCCATTGAAACTGTTTTGCAGAGATCAATTGAGAACTTCCGTGACACATCACACAATTCTGGGTACCTTCTCCTTGCGGGCCCTGAGGCCCTTGCGGACCAATCGGACCAATCGGACCTGCGGTTCCGTCCTCACCTTCGCATGATGCAAGCCCCATAACAATGGCGATGCAAAAGGTGCAAATCAAAAGCATGTAGTTTTTCATATTGCTTGGTTTTACTCGTTTCTTAAAATTAATAAAACGTTAATTACTCCTATCAAAATTGGCCTTTACGCCCTGAGATTCTGATGATCTAGATCACCTGGTTGGTTGATCTTTCTCATAGCCTGTCAGGTGTGCTGACAGAAAAGTTCTCTGATTCAGGAAGATACAATATTTCCTCTGATAAACAGGAGCAGGAGGGCTATGGCAGCGAGTACTGTTCCTATGATCATCATGCCTTTTCCCGGCGTACGGGTGATCTGCATGGTGACTACCTCCGGGATATCCTGGCTACATTCGAGGGGAGTGAATCGATAGCCATACCTATGTTGGGGTTTCCCCGACGCGAAAGACAGAGATTCAGCAGCCAGGGTACTATCTTTTTGAACCGAAATATGGCAATCACAATATTTTATACTGCTTGCCTTAATTGTGCCCATCCCAATCTTGTACCCGGAGCCGGGTATGTCGAATCCGCCGCTTCTGCGGGTCCTCGTTTCGGGATAGATAAACGCATCCCGGTAACCCTCGCCTTCTTTCCAGATCTCCACATGAGCTACAGGATTGAGTATTGCTGTTCCTTTTGAAGACGGTACGGCCTTGAGCATGGCGGCATCAGGAAAACAATGAAGGATAGTGAACCCAACACTGTCCTGATCAGGCATAGCATAAAACAGGTTCTCTTTCAGTTCCTTTTCTGCTATCGTTCCATTGAAAAGAAAATACAATTTACTATCGGCGCCGGCAAAAACGATTTTATTTCCTGATGCTTCGTGGTCATCCGACATCTGCTTCAGGCTATCTGCAGGTAACTCCCAATAAAACACCAGGGCTGCACCAAGGCTGACTATATCGCCCAGTTTATTTTTATTCGGTTGATCACTGCGGAGTGTAACAACAGGTGTGCCTTCCTTCGTCTTGAGCTCAAGTGTAATACCAGGTGCCTTTGGTTTGATCGTATCCTTTCTAGCAGGATATTCATAAGCAAATTCGAAATTGGGATAAAACGCCTTCAGACGGAACCGGAGATCCGTGTCCTCAATTTTATTGATTTTCATCGGCTCCAGTGGAAATGTACTCACCAGTTCTTTGGGTCCGGAACCTAGTGGAGCATGAGGATTAGCGGGCATCGTATCGCTTTTCCACAATTGTATTTCATGCACCGGTGTATGGCTTAGTATCTCCAACGAATCTAGCGTGATGATAAAACCAAGACCGTTAGAAACTTGCTGTTTATCACTGTTTGCAGCACCCCCCGTGACAAGTGTTTTAGGTTTCCCGGCCTCAAGGCGCAGTATCCCCTCTCTGGCAAAAAAATAATTGATACCCCAACCCGCTCCGAGCAGGATGACTGCAATGAAGAAAAACCACTGAGGTTTTAGTAATCCAGTAGAAATCTGTCGGGTAGGTGTAGACACTGGTTTGGGTTAATACGGGGAGCGGAAGGATTCCTGCATTCCTCTAATGGGGAAATGAATAAGCTTGATCGCACCTGATGAACAATCAACCGGGCTTTTCTAAAGCCCGGTCAACAATGTTCGTTTAGCCATTTTATTCTGCCAATCCCCGCATATAATGCACAAGCTGCCAGATGTCGCTTTGATCCGGAATCTTCTTCTTGTAAGATGGCATTTCATCTCTTCCTTCAAGTGTTTTGTAAAACAAGGAGCCATCACTTTGCTTTTGGAAAGCAGCAGAGCTGAAGTCACCACTTTTTGTTTTGAGTTGGGCTGCCTTTGTACCATCTCCCAGACCTTCCTTTCCATGACAGGATTTGCAATGGGTGGAATAGAGGGCAGCAGCGGCGGTCTTGTCATACTTGACCGGATTTTTCATTGTCTTATAGTTATCCGGAACAGGCCATGGGGCATTCTGCTCCGTGGAAGGCATGAACGCCATAACCATGATGATAACAAAAGAGAAACTTAAGAATGAAAGCAATCGCATTTTCATGATGTTGTGTTTTTATTTAATTAAATGTGTTTCAAAGTTAGTGCCTTTTAGGCAGGCCCACGCAGGATTAACGCCTGGTTAGGCTTTCCCTGAAGCGTGGCGTCCGTGAGATCTGATTTTATACAGGTTGAAGATGACAATGGCATAATGGATCCACACAGCGCCCATGAGGATAAAAAATGTGATAACCATCCAGGTCGGAGGATGAGGACTCCATAAGGCTCTCGGTGTTTCAACTATTGCTGAACTCACCTCATATCCCCATTTTTGTCTCGCTGTAGCAGAGAGGTTACCGTATTCCTCTGTTTCTTCGATCATTGCGGTAATCTCCAGGTTTCCATTTTCATCGCCTGCAAGACCGGCAGGGAACTCCACATCTACCTTTCCTGCATCATCGGTTTCACCTTCAGCGACTTTCAGCGAACTGAACATCCGTTTAAGATAAACAGAAACAACCGCACCGACAATCGGCATAGAACCTTCAGGTGTTTCTGATACTGCTGTCAGACTTAGTGTATAGGTGCTGTCCTCTTCACTAGTCTCCATAGTTAGCTTAGCTGACTTCAGGATGAGATCAGATTCACTTTCTTCAAAGCGTTCATCTCCTCCATATCTGGCGATAAACGAATACGATCCATCTTCTCCTTTTGATAATGTTGTTTTGCTGACCCTGATCCTGGCCAGCCCTGCGGCACCTGTTAAGGTATCACCGATGAGGGTTTCTTCCCCTGCTGCATTCAAGATGAAAAACTCAACTTTCTTGTCAGGTACTTTCTGATACGAGCCTTCTATCTTGGCACGTAACAAACCGTTTAATATAATCGTGCCATCCGGGTATTGATCAGCACTCAGACTCATCTTAGACTTAATCGTCGTTTCCTCTGCTACTTCTTCAGCAGCTGGTTCTTCTGTAGTCTCAGTCGCCTGTGCCGTTGTATCTACCTGTGTCTCCTGCGCCATGGATGGATACATACCGACCAATAGGAGTGCCAATATACATCCAACACGACACCACCATCTGCTGATCGGTAATCTGGTTTCTGCTCCGGCAATATCTTTGTTCATGATCATTGGTTTTGAGTTTTTACATTTTCTTCCTGAGGCAATTCAGCAATCTCAATGAGGGTAACAAATTTTCCCGCAAGGGTGAAAATCAGGAAGAACAAGGCGACTCCTCCAAAAGTCAAAGCCCATTCTACCCAAGTGATCGAGTAGTGAATATATTCCTGACGTGTGTCCTGCATCGGAATCAATGGGGTCAGCAGCGTAGGTACCACGATCAGGTAACGTTTGACCCACATGGCAAATACCATGATGGCCGACACGACAAATAAAGAATTCGGCTTCCTCAGTTTTGGTACCGCCACAAAAATAATAGGCAACACCACGCCCGCCACGTTGGTAAATAAAGTCATCCAGCCATATTCATCCATGGAGAAAAGTTTATTAATCAATTCACCATCCCATTTTTCTGATCCGTACCAACTAGTGAAATATTCTGAAAACGTAAAGTATCCATAGCCCGCTGCAAGCACCAGCATCATATAGCCGAGGTAATCAAAATGCTGCGGCGTGATATATTTTTCAAGCTTATACACCCTTCGTGTATACCATGCGATAATAATCAAGAGTCCAGTTCCGGAATAGATGGCGCCCAACACAAAATAGGGCCCAAAGATCGTACTATGCCAACCCGGTCTCAGCGTCATCCCAAAAATCCAGGACAAGATCGAAGCCACCATAATGGAGATGGGTATCAACAGAATCGCCATTAGATTCTGAGAAGAGATCAGTAATTTTTTCTGGCTTTCGAGACCGTTGTATCCGAGGGCTAACCATCGGTAAAGATTGTGTTTCCACTTTGGTATGTTGAGATTGGAATCACGGTATACCGCAAAGTCACGTATCAACCCCAGGTATAGAAAAAGAAAACTACCTACCAGAAAGGTCATGACCGCAATCACATCCCAGGTCAGCGGTGATTGGAGACGCGGATAAATAAATAGGTGGTGCAACCTGTCAAACCGTCCTACACACAATAAGATAAAGATGGGGCCTACGATCACAGAGGCGAGCGTCATCAATTGCGCCAGTCGGATCAGTGGTTTTCCCCATTCTGCTTTAAATAAATGCAGAAATCCCGCTATGATAGCACCGGCATAACTCAATCCGATCAGGAACATAAAGTTGACAATAAAAATGCCCCATACCACATAATCCCGCATCCCGGTGACGCCATGACCATAGGCTACCTGCAGATAAAATGCATACCCTGCTACGCCGAGTGTGAGCAGCAGTATGGTGATCCAGATCTTTTCCCCCATGCTGGTATGTTCCATCTGTGGGGAAAAAGTCCTTAGTAATTCAGAACCGGTATTTGTAATTTTCATTGCTGTGATATTCGCTAATGGTTATTGTTGATGCTATACGTTTTGCCTATCCTCCCAGTACATCCTTGAATCGTTCTTTGATCTCCTCCGGCAATTCATCCAACCCTCTTTCAACCGGGAATAACCTGTCCCTTGGAGGCAGATACCAGACGCGTGGTTCAGTACCCAGTTCTTCTGCAAAACGATACCCTCCCCGGTCGCGGATGACTTCACTGAACTTGACCGTTTCGTCCCCATTGGTGACGACGTCTTCGTTCTGATCGCCAAAGTAAAAAACACCGTTAGGACAAGCTGTAACACAATCCGGTAATTCACCAATGCGAGCCATATCCGGACAAAAATCACATTTCTCTACCGTGCCTACTCTTGATGGGACACTGGTCTCGGGAGAATATTCAAGACAACTGATCTCCTCAGGCTGATCCGGTTCATTCCAGTTAAAGACGCGTGTTGAATATGGACAAGCTGCCATACAGAATTTACATCCGATGCAGCGGTCTGAATCAATCAACACTAAACCATCCTGGCGCTTGAAGGTGGCATCAACAGGACAAACCTTTACACAAGGCGGATTGTCACAATGAAAGCAGGTCTTTGGAAACCAATACGGCGCCGCTTCAGGGCTGTCCTGCATCAACTTAACCTGTAGCCATTCCTTTTCTTCTGGTAGATGGTGCATCTTCTGGCAAGCGGTCACACAGTTACGTGCGTTCTTGCACCTGGCCAGGTCAATGACCATGACAAATTTGCGACCCGGTATTCCTTGTCGTGCTATTTCCTTCGAAACGCCTACTGTTTTATGCACATGTTTGACGTGGCTGGAATCTACCGTTACCAACTCACCGTCCGGAGATAACAAGACCACCTTCTCCCCTTCTTCCTTGGTATTCGAGCTGCATCCGCACACTGCACTTCCGCATGCTGCAACGGTCACGCCCAGTGCCGCTTTCTTAATGAAATCCCTGCGTTCATTGATCCATTCGATGTCTGTCTCTTTCATGGCTTTGCGTTGGATTTATTGGCACTGTCAGACCAGTTCAGAATATCTTTATTTTTAGCTTTTTCGCGACTGGATGATTGTTGGATCAGCGACTTACTGACCTCCACCAATTTTCCATCGGCGGTCAACATCGTCACTTTTTCATCGTCTATCAGGCCGGGTGTCATGGCTTCAACTTTTTGCGTGACCAGGCCGGCTCCGCTCAGCAGTCCGAACGAAAGAAACTTTCGTCGCGAACTCTTGTCATTTTGATTTTGCTTCATGATTGTAACGTGATTGAGTGGGTGATTTAAACGATTAATAACTCCAAAGACGCGTCATGTTAAATCCGATGCGCCACTCCGGATCCCATAAGGCAAACTTTGAATTTCCAAAACCCCATGCTGTGTTATAGGTATTATTGACCTGTGGAACGATGCTTCCATAATTGCCGAAGAAAATCTGAAACTGATGCGCGCTGGTGGTAAACTCTATACCTAAAGACAAATTAGGTTTCGGCTCCGTCTCATCAGAATCAAAATCTGCGGAGGTATGGGTTGTCAACGGGTGATCATAATTGATCATCAGGCTTGTCGCATTGGAGATTTTATACCGGGCCGAAATGGCGATAGCAAAATGATCGTTATCGAGTTCCTGAATAGCTCCTGTTTCAGAATCTTTGGTAGGATAGACTGCATTGAAATGGGAAATGCTTCCCATGACCTGCACAGATAATTTATCGCTGATTTTTCTTCCCAGAATGATCTGATTAAAAAAAGACCATCTGTCCGTGCTTTTGAAAGCTTCCGGATTAGGAAATTTACTTTCATTCCTGGTGTCCATAGCCGCGTTGCCGAAATAGGTGATACTCACCGGGCTTCCTCCGCCTGTCATTTGTTTCAAAAGGGCATACTTAGCATTGAAGTCCCAGGTCAGGTTTTGTTTTGTCAACCCAAATCCAACCATCAGATTGTTGATGGGCACGTAGCTAAAACCAAGACGGATATTTGATGGAGCGTATAATCCCCAGAAATCTTGGAAGCCGTTTTCGACAAGTCCAAACCTGTGTTGAATATCAAATTCCAACGTATTCTTGAAGGGAACCATCACCGTTTGATTGTCAATGATCCATATGCTCTCAAACGTATTCTTTACCGGCTTGCGCTCTTCTACTGCGGTATCAGCATCCTGAGCCCATAGGGTGATCCCTTGTAGACAAAGGAGAAAGAGCATACTGAAAATTTTATACCTAGCTGGTTTCATCGTGTCATGATTTTTGGGCTGTTAATTGTTCTCAGCTCCTTGTTCTATCCATTGGAGCACTAGTGCATTATTAGTTGCATTGCTCCCGAGCGGAGGCATCGGCCCTTTAGCATCGGTCATCCACAGATATAATTCGCTTTGCTCAGGTGTGCCGATATTGATATAGCCCCCTGTCCAGAGCGCGTCATAGGCTGCTGAAGCCCGGAGGTCAGGAGCCACAGCTCCATTATGGCAGCCTGAGGAATTGCAACTGCTTTCGAAAATCGGGGTGATGTCCTGTCCGAAAAACACATCTACCGTCGGATCTGGTTCAAACGGTAATACCTCATCATACGTGCAGGAGGCCGCCGTCGTCAGCAGGATACCTGTATAAATGATAAACTGGATGATGGATTTGGTTTTCATATTCGTTTTGTCAGGTTTAATTAATTTGATAGCAAAAATACACTGACTCCAATTTCAGGAACTAAAATTACCACCGGAAAGGCAACCTGATTAATGAGATCAATCAGCAGGCGCTATGATTATGATCATATCGGGGTTTGGTTCAAACCTGTAGCTCATTCCGGCAGCCAGTTAAATCCGATCAAGCCTACCAGCCTATGGTTTCTCCTAAGTTAAGGACAATTGGCCGTAAAACACATGAGTGTACTCATTGCTTTTGGGTCAGAATGCCCTCACAACCTTTATCTACCATATATATAAAACTTTGCATTTTCCATACTTAATAGAGTATCCTACAGATCAAAAGGCCATGGCCGTTGCAGGAGTTTGCTCCTGCGACCATGAGAATTCCAAAGAGGATTCTCTCGGGTATTGCGGTAGGTATCTTGGTGGTTGCAGGAGCAAACTCCTGCAACGGCACCTCCCTTTTTGCGTTGTTTGTAAACAGTAGTTACCTTTACGAGGGAGATTTAGGAAGGATGATGGCCCACATCAGCACTGGTACCCCATTTTTAGACTTTCGGTTGAAAATCTTCCACATCTTTGTATGCAGTATGGGAAATATCTTCAATCCGGATTTCCAGGATTTCATTCGGGCGCTCAATGAAACAGAGGTACGGTATGTGCTGGTGGGTGGCTATGCTGTTATTCTTCATGGGTACAACCGGACAACTGGCGATCTGGATATATGGGTGGATAGAACTGAAGAGAATTATACAAGATTGGTATCTGCATTCCGGATTTTCAAGATGCCCGTATTCGATATGTCTCTGGAAAACTTTCTCAACACTACACAGTATGATGTATTTACCTTTGGTGTGCCTCCGGTGAGCATTGATATTATGCTTCATGTGAAAGGACTGGAATTTAAAAAAGCATTGTCTACGGCCGAGTGGAAGGTTATCGATGATGTTAATGTGAATCTAATCGATTTGCAATCGCTGATCAGGGCAAAAAAGGCTTCAGGCCGGCATCGTGATTTGGATGATATTGAAAAGATTGAGTAAAAAGAAAATGGCTTCAGAAAAAACCAAGGAACACAGATTAGATCGTACCGCTTTCAAAATGCAAACTGCTGAGGAGGCTTCGAATACTGTCGCATATTGGCGTCAAAAGCCTGATGCTGAAAAATTGCGCGCCGCATACCATCTCTCGCTTAGGGCCTGGGGGTATGATCCGGAAAATGAGCCGCGGCTAGACCGGACGAAATTTTCAATGCGGAAGCTTTGAAAACGAAAAGCGAAAAATGATGCTTCGACTACCTCAGCAACCGAAGAAAATCAAAATAGAGATAGACATTCCTTGGCTAAATAAAAAGCCCTGAAAGGGCGCGATAGTAGGAAGGGGGTTCAGCCCCTGACCAAAAAGCGAAGTGTGAAAAACGAATAGTGAAAAATGATTGTTTGACCTTGACTGAAATAGGTTGACTTTTTCTATTATACAATAAGTATCGTCATTATCATCATCACTTTTTCTTTTTTGCTGCTTTTTTCTTTTTGTTAACAAGTCTGATTTTGTGGATAAATCATCATTCCACTTGAAAACCACCATTTTAGGACGGGCACTCTTGGGCATGTTTTCCACATAATTTTTATAGCTAACCGGAGTCATCATGTTGAGACTCTGGTGAGGTCTTTCATGGTTATAGAGATAGAGTACTTTTTGTGCAATCCTATTTAGGTTGCTGTCCTTTA
>Ga0163152_10002949_pt1 | contig 23017 bp, 18 predicted proteins | sample OliLakLV19MP8IB2_FD_148635 | JGI IMG/M metagenome (GOLD analysis project Ga0163152, IMG submission 148635) | Freshwater microbial mat bacterial communities from Lake Vanda, McMurdo Dry Valleys, Antarctica - Oligotrophic Lake LV.19.MP8.IB-2 | ecosystem: Environmental > Aquatic > Freshwater >...
TATTGAAGCTGCTCGTGAAGTCATAATTGATGCACCTCTCTTGCCGCTGTGGGAAAAGCAATTCAAAGAAGATGCAATCATACGTACTGCTCATCATGGCACACATATTGAAGGAAATAGACTTGATTTAAATGAAGCAAAAGATGTACTTTTAGGCAAAGAAGTGCTTGCCCGCTCGCGAGATATTCAAGAAATAATAAATTACAGACATGTTATACAGCTTATTGAAGATGAAGCAAAACGAAATATTGGCAAAGTGACTGAAGATCTTGTTAAAAAAATACATAGAATTGTAGTAGATAAGATTTTGCCAACTGAGGAATCGGGAAAATATCGTACCAAGCAAGTAGTTATTAGAAATTCAGATACAGGAGAGATTACATTTAGACCTCCTCAAGCAATTGAAATACCATTTCTTATGCGGGAGTTTGCATATTGGATAAATAGATCGACTGACGATGATATTCACCCCATACTTAAAGCTGGCCTCGTTCATCACGAATTTGTTAGAATTCATCCGTTTATAGATGGTAATGGGCGAGTTGCTCGCGCTTTGGTTACACTTATTCTTTTTTTAGGTAAATATGATATTCGTCATTTTTTTTCACTTGAAGAATATTATGACCGCGATGCTGTTTCCTATTATGAAAATCTTCAAAAAGCTTCCGATGGTGATCTTTCCACATGGCTTGAATACTTCACATTTGGAGTTGGTGTTGAATTTGAAAAAATTAAAAAAAAAGTACTTAAGTTATCAAAAGATACTTATCTAAAAGAAAAGCTGGGGGGGCGACAGTTATTTTTATCTGATAGACAGGTAAGAATTATCGAATATATCCAAAGTATTGGATACTTGCAGAATCAACAATTTAAAGATGTGTTTAGCGACGTATCAGAAGACACCGTGCTTCGAGATATCAACGAACTTATACAATCGGGCATTATAAAAAAAATTGGAAAAACAAAAGCAGCACGCTACGTAATGGTGTAGAATAATTGCACATGATAGGCTCATCGCCTGAGTTTCTATATATCGGATTTATCCTACCGTCTCTTTTTGCGCTCACATTAGTTGGTGAGGGTATATATAAATTCATTAAAAAAGAAGAAGGTCTTTTTACATTTTTACTAGGAATATTCTTTCTTATTGCAGTAGCTATCGGATATTTCTATCTTTTTTTGAACAAATAATATATGACGTTTAAAGAATTAAGTATTTATTTCGACAAGATAGAGCAAACTGCATCGAGAGTGGAAATGACGAAGATTTTAGCAGAGCTATTTACTCACATATCACCGTCAGAAATAGACAAAGTCTTATACTTCCTACAAGGAAGACTTACTCCACTCTATGAACGACTTGATTTTGGCCTGGGCGAAAAAATGATAACGAGAGCTCTTGTTCAAGCATTAAATATTGAAAGTTCATTGTTTGTTCAAAAATTTAAACAGATAGGGGATCTAGGAAAAACAATCGAGTTTTTCAGAAATGGACAAAAAACAATGTTTGAAGAAGACTTGAGTATTGACGATGTATTTGAGTCACTAACAAAACTTGCAAAAGCGGGAGGTGCTGGTTCTCAAGATGTTAAGCTCTCATATTTGTCCGATCTTGTTCAAAAACTTGATCCCATCTCATGTCGATTTATAGTTCGAATTCCTACAAATACTCTGCGCTTAGGCTTTTCTGATATGACAATACTTGACGGTTTTTCATGGATGATTGCAGGTGATAAAAGTTTAAGACCAGAAATTGAGAAAGCATATCATGTGCGACCAGATCTGGGATATGTAGGTAAAATTCTTAAAAAAGAAGGAATTGTCGGTATTGCTCATGTTAAGCCGGCTCTATTTACACCAATTATCATGATGAAAGCAGAAAGAATGGCAAGTGCGCAGGATATAGTGGAAAAAATTGGGACTGGTATTATAGAACCCAAATATGATGGATTTCGTCTACAAATTCACTACTCTAAAAAAGAAAAAAAAGTACGACTATATTCTCGAGGACTTGAAGATGTAACGTATATGTACCCTGATGTTGTTGAGGGAGTTTTAAAAGAAATTAAAGCAACGCATATTATATTTGAAGGAGAAGCCATAGGGTTTGATCCGACAACGAACTCTTTTTTGCCGTTTCAAGAGACAGTCCAAAGAAAACGAAAGTATGGTATTGATGAGAAAGCAAAAGAAATTCCATTAAAGTTATTTGTGTTTGAGCTTCTATACGCCGATGGAGTGGACTATCTTACTACACCTTTTGAAAAAAGAAGACGAAAGCTTGAAACCCTTATTGCACTCTCTGGTAGAAAAGAGCAAGACACACTATTATTATCTCCCGAGCAAGTATCTTCTTCAATACATGAAATTGAAATTGCATTTGAAGATGCAATATCTAAAGGTTTAGAGGGAATAATGGTGAAAAAACTTGACGGGATATATCAACCTGGTGCGCGTGGTTGGAATTGGATAAAATTTAAGAGAAGTTATGCTTCAAAAATTGACGACACAATCGATTGTTTGGTAATGGGGTATGATTTTGGCAAAGGTAAACGCACAGATTTTGGAATGGGTGCTTTTTTAGTGGGGGTGCTTGATCCAAAAAAAGACATGTATGTAACTGTAGCTAAAATTGGTACTGGGCTTACTGATGATGAATGGCGAGAACTAAAAAATCGAACACTAAGGCAAAGTAGCGAAAAACAACCTGCTCGATATGAAGTGGACAAATTAATGGATGTTGATGCATGGGTGAAGCCTTTAATTGTTGTTGAAATACGAGCTGACGAGATAACAAGATCTCCAACTCATACAGCAGGCCGTATACTCAAAAAAACAAAAAGTGGAAATGCAATGGAGGTTGATAGGGCGGGATATGCTCTGCGATTTCCTCGGTTGGAGCGTTTTCGCGATGATAAGAGACCAGAGGATGCAACCACTTTAGACGAAGTTGAAAAACTATTCCAAAAGCAAAAGCATTAATACATCTATGCGTTTATTTTATTAGGGAATAAGGTTCTGATATATTTTTTCAAGTTTTGAGATTGTTTTTTCTATTGAATGCATCTTCACAAGTTTTAAAGAATTTTTACCATAATTTTCTCTTAATTTTTTATTGGTAGATAAAATAGTCATTGCCTTTGCGATATTACTTACATCATGCGGATTGCATAATATACCGTTATCATCGATAAGTTCGGGAGTTGCCTTAGCATTCACGCCAATAATGGGAAGTCCTGCTGCCATTGCTTCAAGTATTGTAATTCCTTGCGTCTCAGATGTGCTGGCACTTATAAAACACATTGCATTTGTGTAAATGTCACACAGTATGAGTTGTGCGTGGTCAACTCGACCGATAAAATGGACTTTTTTTTCTATACCTAGTTTTGTTGATAACAACATAAGTCGATTAGTTTCAGGTCCACTCCCGACAATAACTAATTGATTATTTATCGTTTTTTGGCATAGTGCGAGTGCTTCAATGATTATGTCTATGCTTTTTTCCTTACTGATTCTTCCAACATATAAAAAGTAGGAAGGAGGAAGGTTTGGAAATTTAACCCGTTTAGTTGACTTTTGATTTAGACGAGATAGATCAATGCCGTTACTGACAACCTCGATAGGCTTTGAAATACTATGTTTTATTAAATCATCTTTTGTAACACTTGAAGGACAAATAACCATGTTAGCCTTATTGAAAAAAAAATTAGAATAACTCCAGAGCAATTGGTTCAATATTTTTGATTTATGAAGTCCTACTTTATCAAGTCCAATAACTGCTAAATACTCAGGCTCCATAAAATAGCCATGAAATGTACCAACAAGTGGAATATGATTTTTTTTAGCATAAAACACTGCGTTTGCACCTACGGTAAACGGAGAATGAAAATGAATAATATCGGGTTTAAAGTCGCTAAGGACGGTCGAAACCACAGTATTGTAGGGCATTGTTATTCGCCAGTGCTCATAAATTGGAAATCGTAAACTCGGAAGAAAAATTATTTTGATATTCTTTTCAAATTGAGAAATAATAGTTTGAAGCTGTTGTTTTTTTGATGGCCGAGGAACAAATACAATTATTTCGTGGTGAAATGATAGAGCATTTATCGAATCAACAAGGTGTGTTACAACTCCATTTATCTGTGGTAAAAAAAGATCACTAAAAACCGCTATTTTCATATCTATTTAATACAATATTATATAATAGTATTGAAATAACAATCTTAATTGTTACAAAATCATGCAAATAAAACCTTTTTTTACTGTTATTATTCCAACTTTAAATGAGGAGAAGTTTCTGCCTAAATTATTGTCTGATTTGGCAAAGCAAAAAAATATTCACTTTGAAGTAGTCGTTGTAGACGCTCATTCAGATGACGCAACGGTTGAGCTTTGTAAAAAGCCATACCCATTTGTATTGTCATGTATTAATGCCACAACACGCAATGTAGCATTTCAAAGAAATCTTGGAGCACAAGGCGCTAAAGGGGATTATCTTGTTTTTTTTGATGCTGACGTTCGCATAAGTCCAAGTTTCTTTACTAAGCTTTATAAACAGGTACAAAAACAAAAAGCGCTCGTGTATATGCCTTATTATGCGACAGAAGATGCTTTTTTCCAAAATGATGCAATATTTTCAGTATTTAATTTTCTAATTGAAACTTCCCAGTTTACTACTAAGCCATTTTCATTAGGTGCAGCACTGTTTTTTGAAAAGCACTTCTTTGCATTTTTAGGTGGATTTAATGAAAAATACTACTTAGCCGAAGACCATGAGATAGTTCGTCGAGCAAAAAAAATGGGAGTAACAGCTAAGTTTTTATCATCTATATCAGTAAAAATTTCAATGCGTAGATTTAAAAAGGAAAATAAATTAGATCTTCTTAGAAAATATTTTATTGCGACTATTCACACAATTAGGTCAGAAGGATTTGATAAAAAGCTATTTGAATATGAAATGGGTGGGGGGCAATACATTTCTACAAAAAAAGAAAAAATGAGCTTTGAAAAAATGGTAAAGAAGTATTTTGATTGGACAAAAAACCACTGGGATAATATTGTAAGTAGTAAGTAATCTATTTTTTACCTTCCGTACACATAGTTTCTTCATGCTTAAGCCGGGTAGTGAGATATTTAGTTATCCACAACGCTTTAGTAATCATGTTCAATATTTTTTAGGTTTTTGCAGCAGTCCATAATGGGTATATAAACTATAAGTCGACCTATAGCAACATACTAAAATGCTATAAGACTTGACACTAATAAATATATGCATTTATAATGGCTCTATGATCAAAATAAAGCTAGTTGAAAAAAGCAAGTTAGAAATTGAAGCTGAGAGAATTTTAAACTCTGGCAAAGACGAAGCAATATTCTTTGCCAAGCACCAATTTCAAAACCTGTTGCAGAAAAATCTTAAAATGCCAGTTAGTATGTTGCATTTGTGAATAAAAGACAAAAAAAGAAGAGCATCACTATCGTTCGCTAAGTTGTAGTTACGACGAATAGTAATGCTCTTTTGGGAATCTCCGATCTGGTCGGAGTTAAGACTTAGAATAACAGATAAAAAATACTCTGTCAAGAGAGTATATTACTTTAGTTTATAATTAGTTTTAGATCCTTCCAGAGCCCCAAAATACATATTGATCCAATTGTAGACTATTGTAGCAGGCCAAGTGATCCTAGTATCTTTTTCTTGATAGAAATAAAAGGAGAAGTAGTGATTGTATTGAAATTTCGTGGTCGACTAATAGGAACACTAAATGAAGTTAATACTGTCCCGGCTGGCGGGGAGAGTACATATATACGATCAGACAAAAATAACGCCTCATCAATATCGTGAGTGATAAATAATATTGATTTACCTATTGTCTTCTTCAATAACCACGTTTGTAGTTCTATTTTTGTCAGAGCATCAAGGTGACTAAAGGGTTCGTCCATAAGTATGAAGTTGTTGCAAGCTAAATGTGTTCGAGCCAGTGAAACACGCTGTCTCATACCTTCGGAAAGTTCTTTTGGATAGTATTCTTCAAATTCAATAAGTCCAAACTGTTTCAAAAGAGCGCGAGCTTTGACTAGTGCATTTTTTTTATCAACTCCTCTTAATTCAAGCGGGAGCATTACATTATCAATTACATTTCTCCAGTCAAGAAGTCCATCATTTTGCATCATGTAGGAGGCACGATGATTGCCATATGTAATATTTTCGTTATTAATAACAATAGTGCCACTATCAGATGATGTGAGCCCGGAAATGCAATTAAGAAGTGTCGTCTTTCCACATCCAGATGGACCAATAAGCGCAACAAATTCACCATCATTTACATGTAAGTCAATATTTTTAAAAACGTAAATACCTGACTTTCCTGGGATTTTATATGACTTTGAAAGGTTACGTACGTTAAGCACGATTTTACCGTTCTTCATGGTAAAAATTCATTTGTATATGCACTGCTTGAATCTATCATCTTCTCAATTAGTTTATGATCATATAGCCATTTGCCATAGCGCTCCCACACGATTTTTTTTTGTATTCCCCATTTTGGAGCATCGTTTTTATAGTAAGGTGAAAGCCATTCCTGACTTTTAATAACAAGGTCTTTATTGAGTTCGGGTGCACTTTTTGATAATATTTCAGCAGCATTTTTTGGATTGTCAATTGCATATGTATATCCGTTCGAAACTGCTTTCATAAATCGTTTTGTAAGATCTTTTTGCTCGATTACATGTTTTTCATTTGTTATGAATACGGGTGTGTAGTAATCAAGAACAGGTTCAATGTCTTTAAGCCATATCAAATTGAGCGCAATGTTACGGCGAGTAGCTTCAATCCCATCCCATCCATAAAAAATCCATTGAAAATCGCTTTCTCGACCAATTGTTGTAAAAAAATCACTACTGCCGATTGTTACATTTTTTATTTTTCCATAGTCTTTTTTTGCATTTCCCATGAGCGCTTTTAACGTTGCCTCTTCAATAGGCGACCCCCATCCGCCATACCGTTTTTCTTCAAAATCGGCAACATTTGTAATGCCTGCTTCTTTTTTTGATGCAAAAGCAGAAGTATTGTGTTGGATTATTGCGGCGATTGAAACCACTGGAATATTTTTGTCTCGTGCAAGTGTGACTGATTCTTGCGAGCTTATGCCAAAGTCTGCCTTGCCAGCTGCTATGATTTGCGAGACTTCTCCATCACTCGGTTGAATAATACGCACTTCAAGTCCTTCTCGTTTAAAATATCCCAGGGTATTTGCCACATATAAACCAGTGTGATTCGTATTTGGAAACCAATCGAGCAGCACGGTTACTTTTTGCAACTGTTTTGGATTGGTTTTTACGTTTTGAGAATAAAAAATCGCTCCAGCGACAACACTTACCAGTAATAAGAAAATAAGTATTTTTTTCATAGTAATAATTAATTTGTAACACGTTTCCACGGGACAACATAAAAATATATACAATCAATAATTGCAACAATCAACAAGCTTATCATGCTAATAATTACGATGATTGCAAACACTCGATCAGTCGCATACGATTTTGATGCTCGTATCATAAAAACACCTAAACCCGATTGAGCACCAAGCCACTCAGCAACAACTGCCGTTAGTACCGTATAACTTCCTGCTATGCGCAGACCTGAGAAAAAAAACGGCATACTTGCTGGTAATACTGCTTTTTGTAATATCTGTCTTTTTGTTGCTCCCATAATTTGTAAATGTTGCAAGATAGTTTTATCAAGCAGTGCAAATCCATCAATTAAATTGACGGTAATCGGGAAAAAACACACAAGCGCGACAACAAGTACTTTTGGCAGTAGTCCGAAACCAAACCAAATAATAAAAAGCGGGGCAAGGGCAATAATTGGAATGGTTTGAGAAATAACAAGAATTGGATACAGTGCTTTTTTTACCACGTCAAATGAATACATCAGGGTTGCAGCGATAAGTGCAAATATAATTGCCACGATCAAACCAATTACCGACTCAACAATTGTGACAAGGGCATGTTGAAATAATAGCGCACGAGTTTCAAATAGCGTAGTGAGTATTTGACTTGGTGCTGGTAAAATCCACGGCTCAATATGAGTACGTTGAATTATCGTTTCCCACAAAACAATCCCAATTGGCACAGAAAAAAAAGGAATAAAAAAGTGCATTCTTTTTTTCATTGTCGTTTTTTTGAATTAATGCGATGTTTCGTCACTTTTTCCTTAATGGTTGCAACGCCTTTTGGATCATAGAGTATTTTGACATTTGAAAAAACAGCAGTTGCGCCATTTGCTATCGCGATAGTTTGGGATTTTTTAACAATGTGGAATAATGTGTCAAGCTCTCCTTCCATCGTTGTCTCCATTGGCCCGACTTCGTATTTCACGCCAGAGTTTTTAATTAGTTTTATTACTTCATCGATAATCTCCCAGGACTTAGCAGTATTTTTTGCAGTTGGAAGTATTTGTAGTGATATAGTTGCGTTTACCATAGTTTTCCCTCCGACGGCATTACCCGTACAGGTTCATTGGGTCTCTCGCTACTTGGCGAGACTCTCAGCCAGGACTTACCTTCCAAGCTCCCCATTACAGCGAGTATAGCACCAGCAAGGTCTATTGTCAAAATAGGCGTACTATATAATAAATCCAATATGAAACGAGCGATCATAATTGTAAACGGGGACCTTGCTAATTTATCGTATGTGCAAAAAAAATTACGAAAAACCGATCTCATAATTTGTGTAAATGGTGGCACCAAGCATGCAATGCAAATAAATATTATTCCACATGTTGTTATTGGAGATATGGATTCGTTGTCTGATGAAATAAAACTAAGATTATCTCAAGAAAAGATAAAGTGGATACCTTTTGCTCCCGAAAAAGAGCTAACTGACACTGAGTTGGCACTTGAATACGCACAAAAAAAACACATAAGCGAAATTGTTATTTGTGGGATATTAGGAAGCAGAATGGATCATTTGCTGTCAAATATTTTTTTAGCAGGAAAGTTGTCAAATAACAAATTATTGATTTCTATTATCGAAGGTAAACAGCAGATCTATTTTGTGCACAAAACGTTACTGCTTACAACAAGACAAAACGATCTTATCTCATTAATTCCATTTTCTACAGACTGTATGGGTGTAAGTACGCATGGTCTTAAATATGTGTTATCAAATGAAACATTATATTTTGGAAAAAGCAGGGGAGTAAGTAATGTAGCAATGGGCAAAGTAGTACAAATTGAGGTTAAAAAAGGACTTCTTATGGCTATCCACCACGTTTAGACTTATTCAATTTTATATACACTTCCTGCATTGTTTTTTGTTTGAAATACGCGTTTACCAATTTTTTCAAACATATCAGTTTGTAGATTGGTGTATTTTTGCTTTTCATTGGGACCGACGATGACGTATTCGACCTTATACTTGTTAAGTAGTTTTCTAGCTTTTTGGACATCTTGTGTTTCATACATAGTTTGAATATCTGGCGCAATATCAGAAACTACCTTTGGGTCTCCTCGCCATAGCCATTCATGTACGAGCCATCCCGCAACGGTTGGAAGGCCGGTATAGCTTGAAACAACATTAAAGTCTGTATATGAGTCGCCTTGTGCTTCAAGAATTGTTGGTTGATTTTTTACAGTTGTATTTAAATACGTTATTATTTCCGAGTATTCTGGATACGAGGTTTGAATCCACGTTGCCCCATCAAGTTGAGGTGTTTTTGAGAGTTTGCCATAAAACGAATTTACTGCAAAAAATGGATATAAACCCACCAGTATAAAAAAAATAATAAAGATAGCCATATACAGGTAATACAAAACACTTTGCTTGACAAGTTGCTTGTAAAACAAAAACGTGTAGGCTGAGGCAATCGACATCATGGTAAATGCCTGATACCCCAACTTAAACATTGTATTGGCACGAAAATGAGCAGGATAAATGTCTTTTATATAAAAAAACTCTGGAATTAATAAAAGAAGAGTCGAAAAACCAAAAAGTATTGAAATAAACTGAATACTTGACATATAGGTTTGTATTTTTTTATTTTTACCCAGTTTTTTTATTGCCAATATTAAAAAAATAAAATTAAACCAGAAAAATCCCCATAATGTAGAAAGCATCCACCATGAACTTATTTGACAATTGCCCTTCTCAAACAAAAATGGTCCCAGTTTTTGTAAATTGACTAAAAAGTTTGGTGCGCAATTTACACCTATCCCCGATACAAATGGTGCAAAAAACACCGAAAAAGGAAGAGAAAAAACAATAAAAGAAATAGCAAGTATCGCTGCATACCATATAAACGCAATAGAAAGTCCAAATAAATGAAGAAGTACAAGTATTGTAAGTAGAAGATAAATCGGTCCATCAAAGGCATTGGTCATATAATTGACCGATGTTAGAAACCCTAGAAAAATTGTCATACTTAGTTGAAATATATTAAACTGGGGCACGAGCATCGAGCTCAAGGTTTGAGGCGGACCGTGCTTATTTGTTGGTTTATTCGGTATTTTATCTTTATTTTGGGGGCTTCCAATAAATAAAATATAAAGTACTGCCAAGGTAAGAAGCACAAACGGAATATCAAATACATGTCCATGTAAGTCGGCTACAACATATGAATAAATCGGAAATTCATGAATTGTTAAGGGAATAAATCGAGTTGCATTGGGATACCAATATGTTTGTGGGCAAAATAATTTCCATTCATTTACCCCTTTTTCATTTTGTACAAAACATCCGATTTTAGGATCATTAAATGACCATGCTGGAGCTGGTTTTTCATTTGGGTAACCTTTGGTAAATGAATAAATAGTGTGTAAATTACCACCAAAATTAACTAAAAATACAGCCAACAAAGCGCATGCAAAAGCAGCCCTTTTTTTATTAAATGCGTTTATAAAAAGAGTAATACTCAGTGAAAATGTTTGTGTCACTCCCAGTGCAAAAATTGTAGCCAAAATAAGGTTGTAGGTTTTGTTTGAAACAAGTCCAGTTAGCTTGGTAAGTACAGCGCCTGACAAATGACCAAAATAGTAATAGTTAATACTTTTTCCAGCGAGCCACATATCGGCAGGAGGGAAAAAATCAGAGCGAGCGATCGAATTCATAAATCCAAAATCCATAAATTTCTCAAGCCCTCGTATTGAAGGCTCCTGACCTCTCACGTATACCCAAAACATAAGACCCACAAAAAACAAAATCTCTTCGAAAATAAATAATTTCAAGTGTGATCGATTGAATGGCAATCCTTTTTTTTGCACATAATACATACTTGCAATGCCTACAATAGTGAGCAGAACAAACAGTTCAAGTTGCGAAAAGGCAACTATGTGTAAAATGCCTAAAATAAGTACTGCAAAGCTTAAGAATATAATGCCAACTACTTTGGAAAACGCGTACCCAAAGTCTGAAAATTTACGAAATAAAATTGAAGTTAAAGGAAAGAACACGAGGCCAACAATGAGTATGTATACGTACCAAATAATTGTTGTATAAAACCACGACATAATCATAATAAGATACACGTTTTAGATTGAATTTACAAGACTTTTTTGATATAGTTGCCATATGGATAAAGCCTTTATACCAAGCCAACATGAGCAAGATTTGTACGCTTTCTGGGAGAAAAAAGGCTTTTTTACTACCAAAATTGACTCAAAAAAAAAGCCATTTAGCATAATACTTCCTCCTCCTAACGCTAATGCTGATCTACATTTAGGACATGCAATGTATGTATACGAAGATATTATGATTCGATACCACAAATTGCGCGGATTTGAGACGTTTTGGATGCCGGGGGCTGACCATGCTGGATTTGAAACACAATTTGTGTTTGAAAAACATCTCAAAAAACAAGATAAAAGCAGATTCGACTATGATCGAGATACGCTTTACAAAATGATCTGGGATTTTGTGAGCGAAAATCGGGGCAAGATGGAAAATCAACTACGCAGACTTGGATTTGCGCTCGATTGGGAAAAAAGTCAGTTTACTCTGGACGAAAAAATAATTCAAACTGTGTATCAGACATTTAAAAAAATGTATGAAGATGGGCTTATATATCGATCTGAGAGGCTTGTCAATTATTGCACACGGTGTGGCACTGGTTTTTCCGATTTGGAAGTAAAGTATGTTGAGCAAAATGATCCACTCTACTATATGAAATATGGTCCATTTGTATTGGCTACTGTGCGACCTGAAACAAAATTTGGAGACACTGCAGTTGCAGTCAACCCAAAAGACAAGCGCTATGCTAAGTGGGTGGGAAAGACAATAGAGTTTGAAGGGCTTATCGGAAAAATTTCCTTGAAAGTAATAGCTGACGATTTTGTAGATCCAAAATTTGGTACAGGAGTTGTCAAAATTACACCCGCTCATGATTTTAATGATTTTGAAACTGGCAAACGGCACAATTTACAATTGAAGCAAATTATTGGGTTTGATGGACGTCTTACAAAAGACACTGGGCAATATGCTGGTCTTAAAGTAAAAGCTGCAAGAATAAAAGTCGTAGAAGACTTAGTCCAAAAAGGACTCATGGATCATATTGATGAAAAGTATGTCCATAATATCGGCACATGCTACAAGTGTGGATCAGTACTCGAGCCGTTACCTATTCCTCACTGGTATATAAAGGTAAAACCTCTGACTCAAAAAGCGATTGCAGCAATTCAAAAAAAAGAGGTAACAATAGTTCCAAAACAGTTTGAAAAAAAAGCACTTCAATGGTTGAGCGATTTTCACGATTGGAACATCAGTCGTCAAATTGTATGGGGAATACGTATACCTGCATGGCAGTGTATGAGTTGTAATAAATGGACGATTACTCAAGGAGAAGCGCCTACCTCATGCATAGAGTGTGGTAATAAAAAGCTAGTCCAAGATGCTGATACATTTGATACGTGGTTTTCTTCTAGTCAGTGGCCAACAGCAACACTTAAAGCTTTAGGACAAGATTATTTTAACTATTTTTACCCCACGACAGTGATGGAAACAGGATATGACATTTTACCTGTTTGGGTGTGTCGAATGCTTATGATGGGGCTTTATACTTCACAAAAAGTACCATTTAAAACAGTGTATCTTCATGGGCTTATTAGAGATAGTAAGGGCGCAAAAATGAGTAAAAGCAAAGGCAACGTCATAAATCCTATGGTTATGATTGAGAAATATGGAGCCGATGCACTCCGCGCTGCGCTTATTTTTCAAGCAGCATCGGGTAATGATATTTCTTTTACCGAAAATAAAGTAATTGGCATGAGAAATTTCACAAATAAAATATGGAATATTGGCCGTTTTATTCATATGAATAAAACGGTTCTTAAATCAAAAGTTCAAGATAAAGCAAAAAGTGAAGCGATAGCCGATCTTAATAATGAATTCATGGAGCTTGAAAAAAAAGTAGAAAAAGACATGAAAATGTATCAATTTAGCAATGCATTTGGCGATCTTTATGAGTTTATTTGGCACAGATTTGCCGATATTTATATTGAGCGGTTGAAAGAAAGCGTTGTATCTGGTAATATTGAGGCTTGTCGCGCGCTTGAGGAAACGTATAAACGAACACTTTTGATGCTTCATCCGTTTATGCCATTTGTTACAGAAGCTGTTTTCAAGTCATTTGAGGGAGAGGAGTCCTCACTATTTGATACAAATACGATAAAATAAATTATTACTTAATTTATAATAACTATGCCAAAACGAACATATCAACCTAAAAAACTAAAACGGCTTCGAAAACACGGCTTTCTCAAAAGAAACACTACTAAAAGTGGTCGCGAAGTTATGCATAGAAGAAGTTTAAAGGGGCGAACAAAATTAACCGTCTAATATGGGTGAATTATTTGATCTTATATTTAAAGGACCAACAGTCAATCTGCTTATTCTGTTTTATCAGATGTTTCTCAAAATCGGGCTTCCCGGAGCTTTGGGATTTGCAATTATCGCACTCACCGTCACAATAAGAGGTCTTCTTAATCCTTTTTTTGCACAACAAATGGAGCTTTCGCATAAGATGACAAAGATAAAGCCTCATATGGATGATTTGCAAAAAAAACACAAGGATGACAAAAAAAAGCTTCAGGAAGAGCAAATGCTCCTTTATAAAGAACATGGGATAAATCCAGCTGCAGGTTGTGTGTTTGCAATCATTCAGATACCTGTTTTTATTGCCCTTTATCAGGTGCTTTTTTCATTTTTTGAAAAAGGAAAGTCTGTGTCTGGCATTATTGATTCAATCAATAGTGCTGTGTATTTTCCATTTTTAAAGATCTCTACACTTGATCCATCTTTTTTTGGATTTAATTTGGCTGTAGCTCCAAATATGTATGCAAAACATGGAATGCATTATTTACTTCTCCCTGTTTTAACAGGTGTATTACAATATTTCCAAGTTGTCTATTCCACACCACAAGCTCCAAAAGATGATAAAAAGTTAGCTGTAAAAGATAAAGATAAAAAAGATGATGCGGGAGATATGCAAAAGATGATGTCAACACAGATGAAATATATTTTCCCTGTGATGATCGGATATTTTTCCTATACTCTTCCCATAGGTCTTTCTTTGTACTGGAATGTGTTTTCATTGTTTAGCATTATCCAATACTTAAGAAAGCCAAAATCATAAAATTTTATGGATAAAAAAGAATTTATCGAACAAAAAGTAGGCGAATTGCTGAAAAAATTAGGGTTTGAATCTACAACCATTGAAGTTGTAGATGAAGAAGGAAAATACATGGTAAATCTGGCCACAGAAAATGATGCCTCAGCTCTTATTGGAAAATATGGAGAGACGCTTGGAGCATTGCAGAGGATTTGTGAGGTCATGATGTTTAAGCATTTTAATGAAGAAGTGTTAGTTCTTGTAAATATCAACGACTACAGGCAGAAACAAAAAGAAAGAATCGAAGGTATAGCTGAAAATGTAGCCGAACGAGTTACAGCAGATCAAAAAACAGTTCCGTTGTCTGGCTTTTCCTCATTTGAGAGAAAAATAATTCACGAATACGTCACTACAAACTATCCTGAATTGACAACCATTTCCGAAGGTGAAGGTCGAGACCGCACGATAAATATCAGTATTAAAAGCTAAAGATATAGACTCTTTAGTTTAGCCTCCCTCAACAATTGTTATCGCTCCTCAAATATGCAATAATCTTTATATGTACCCTAAAAAGGCGAGAATGTTTGTATTAGTCAAGAATGGTACCATCTTTTTACCTTTTGTTGAATTTGCCAGTTATATATTTATAAAAAAAACACACAATGGTTGATTCTGTTGAACCACCTCCAAATGTAGCAGCTGAAGCGATGTTTAAGGCGCAAGCATTACAACAAATAGAGGCTGCAAAAGCGGGTGGAAGCGAAAATTTTTTAAAAAAGATTATCGACGCAATCAGAGTAAAAGCATCATTTGCACTCGCTAAGCTCAAAGAGAAATTTAAAAAAGTCGAATCTGGAGAAGATAAAGATGCACTTTCAAAGTCACCCGATGGAAGCATTACTGACGAGGCGAGTGAAAAACATGCTCAAACTATTACTAAAATACATGTTAGTGAGATCATTAAAACATATAAAACCGATCCTGCTTTAATACCGATAGAGTCGAGTAGTACTTCCGGTAAAGTGCTTAGAAAGCTTGTGTCGGCTATCGAAAATCCTGATTTACTAAGTGATGCATCAGCTACATACGTATACAAAATAATCGATCGAGCAACTCATAATGAAATAACAAATCCTCTTGAAATCCTTGACGCAGTAGAACTCAAACAACTCACCATCTTAAATGCTGAAATTGGTAAAAAAGTGGCTGATATTGCGCAAAACCTTGCAAAAGAACAAGGACTAAGTGATGAGAGTATTAAGGAATGGAAAGACAAAATAAAGCCTCAAGACGCTGCACCACCTCAAAAACCACCAAATGAGCCACCATCTCCCCCGGCAGCTGAACAGCAACCTGTACCCAAAAAACCAAATGGTGAAGAAGAGGTGCGAAAGAGAATATTTTCAGATGCAGAGAGAAAAAATGTTGGTACTCGTGAATATCATGCTTTGCTGGAGCGATTTCCTGAAGGCCAAGATCAAAGTATTTTAAGAGCTCTGTTTAACCGTGAATATTTCGACGAACATGTAGGCGACGTTACTGAATGGGCATTTGATAAGTATAAAAAGAAAAACCCACAAATAACTGCAGCAAATTTTGATGAACTTCCTGATATGGCACGGGACATAGTGGGTAAGGATGTGTCTGAAAAACTCGTCACAGAAATTCGTCTGCTTATGGGAAAGCTCTTTCGAGCAGTTGATGAATCAACACCTGAGGAATTCTGGGAAGAGGCGGCCAAGATGGGCTCTCTTTTTACCAATACCGAAGTTCTTTCTCAAATACTTTTGGAACATGTCGAAAAATTACGATTTGAACAGTATGATAGAACTTCAAATGTAGGAAAACTACCTTTTTTCAAAGACACAGGACTTTCAGAAGATATCCGTATTGAAACAGAAACGAGACACCCAACAAAAGAAACAGGTGAAAAAGCAAAAGGAGTAGAATCACGACGATTTGTAACTCCATTTTATAATAGAGAAAAAGTAGCGTTTAAAGACTTTTTTTTGGCAGCGTATAACGGCGCAAAAGATGAAATCGGAGTTCGTAAATATTTGCACAATGCAACAGCGCTCTTTTATCAGCCAAAGCCGGAAGGAGGGTATTATCGGCAAATGGAGCGATATGCTGAACAACTACTTCCCGCAACATCCGTTGATGTTTTGGCGACACTGCCTGACTCAGACGTGGTGTATACAGCTTCTCAACTCGAAGATAAACTTCTTGAGGCCGATTTTGCTAAATTTAACTGGATACATACACCAACACTTTCTCAGCTTGACTCTGACCTAAAAATGACAGATAGAAGTCAAAAGGTTTTGGAATATTTAAAACAACTCTATCCAGATTTGCAATCCGACGACTGGCGATATAAGCGTGCTTTGGTAATGGGCATTGGAGACAATCATAGTATATCGCTAAAGGCGCTTGAGCATGGCGCTCGAGCCGATGCTCCGCGCATGCTTGATGGAGGTCATGGATATAGTGAAGATCACACCTCCTATGATAAAAAAGACCATTTACCATTTATGGCTATGAATCCGTTTAATCACTACAATCTTCGATATGGTATGGATAGGACACTTGCTGGAAATCTTATGTTTTTGCCTGTAGACGGGTCACTTATGGGAGACTCGACAAAGTGGTGGGATCACAACTCTCTTATGGATGAAATGAAGTCATCCATAAATTCATATGTAACAGGGCGTGAGCAAGATATGGATGATAAAACACGACTTATCGATTTTACTAATCTTGGCAAAGTGGGAAGTATTTATACTCGTGGAGGGTGGCGTAAATTTCATGCATATGAAGGCTTTCATGTGGGAAAAGGTGGACATCATAATGTTCTTGCCACATGGCAAAACATAGAAAATATTGGTGTTGAAGTATTACAAGATTATGCAGGTAGGATTGGCAAACTCGATCCCCATTTTTATGGACATGATGCAACAAGCAGACGCAAGCTTGTTGAACATATTCATGGCAGATACTTTAAAAATTCCAAGCAAACAGTAGACCAAGTTTTTGCCGAACTCGAAGGAAAAGTTAAGGGAGAGGTAGATCATGAGCGTATAGAAAGAGTTTTAGCTGACGAATATCAAACGTACTACTTTAAAGCCATGACTCGGGCTATAGTGCAACGCATACCTACAAAGTTTTTACGATATGAAAGAAATAGAGAGGTAGTTAAGCGCAAAAGAGCTTGGGATGTGGTTAGAGAACAAGTAGGTATAGAAGCTGAACCATATCAACAGGCAATTCGAGATTTGTGTGCTGTTGAGGTAAAAGAGAGGGCTATTGTTAGCCTTGATATGAAAAAACGAATAAATAGCTTCAGAAATGAAAATGACGACTTAACAGTGGATGGATCATCACGCATGTACGAAACACTTGCTGACAGAGATATCGATTATGAAGTAACTGAGACTAAAGTGCGAGAATATATGAAAAAGATGAATATAACAGATGAATCACGAGTAGAGAATGCTGTAAAAGTATTAAAAGGAGTTCACACATTTACACAACAAGCTGAAGATGGTAAGTATCTTGATAAATTTGCAATAAAGTTTAAGGAGGGTAAATTCCCGTTTGCTATAGCCGTCGAAGAGCTTGAGAGATCGCTACTTGCTCAGCGCGCCTCTGGAGAGCGTACTATAGCTCGTGCGATGCAAGACATTGCTAATATCGAAGATAAAGTATCAAATACATTTGCTGATTATTGGGTAAAGCTAAAAACTGTGTCGGTTGATGGTAAAAAAGATTTTCATTCTCTGGTGCACGATATTGAAGTTGCCAAAGAACAGCTTGAAGTAGATGTTGGCCCTCCCCATGCTGAAAAAATAGCTCATCATATGGCAGCAGTGACAATTGCTTACTTTAAAAAAGATACTGTGGGAAGAAATATTTTTACTCGAGCGCTATTGCTTGGTGCAGGAAGAAAATACTCAATCGCAGCTGAGTTTGCAGGCACCAATAGAGGCGTATGGGAATGGGAAGTAAATGATATAGCAAATTTTATTAATACACTTGAAGCACAAAGTGTATTGCCAAAAGATGCTAATGAGGCAGGCATGCCCGTTGAATATGAAACCAAAAATATGGAAATTAAAGTACCATTTAGAAAAGAACCTATTACGCTTCCTTTTAAGACAAAGCAAATAGTGCAAGAAAGAAAGTGGTATGGTGGAAAACTTAGAGAAGATTTTGGTGCGACCAATTCGCATATAGCTGTCGAGTTTGCAAATAAGTACTTGCCCATAATTGCCGGAGTTGCATTATTTATGTATATAAAGGAAGCAATGGAGGAAGCAAGTGGTAAGGATTAGATTTTTTAATCAATTTGTCTTATAAAAGTACTACAATATGAGAAGGTCTCTATGAAAAAAATACTTTTTTATTTATTTAGCTTTTATTTTGCACTATTTGTTGTTAATGCTGTGTCGGCGCAAGAGATGTCGACGTTTGGAATTGATCCTTCAAAGCTACCAAAGGTAAGTTGTAATACAACAAAAGAATGTCACCAAAAAGCGACGTTGGCTGGCTTTTGTAAGGTGGGTAAGGACTGTCCGCTTTTGTGTGAACAAAATCTATGTATCCCAGATTTGTCTTGTCAGACAACTGACGATTGTGTTAAAAAAGCAGAAGCTATAAACTTATGCCAAAAAGGAAGCGCATGTGATGTAGAGTGTAAACTTGCTCAGTGTTTATCAAAATCCCCAACAGCCGCTACTCCAACACCAGATCCGAGCGCTCCAAATGACTCTGATATTGAAGATGCTCTTAATAAAACTTTAACATGTGGTCGAATAGGTGAATCTTGTTGCGATAATGGAACTTTGCCAAAACCAAGACTTAAAAGTCCAGTTTTCATATTCGATCCGATAGTTGGCATAATAAATGGTGCAATTAGTGTAGTAGATAAAATCATTGATTGGGCATCAACAGAATTGAAATTGATCACAGATCCTTGTATAGAGGGAAAACCATCAAGTAGTGAAAATGTACCTAGTTGTCGGTGTTTGCCAATAGAAACATATAATGTGGCAAAACTATGTCTTCAGATAGATAATAAAAATGAACAGACTGCGTGTATAAATTGTTCAAAAAATGGGGTTTGGACAGCAATTGGATGTTTTGAAGGCACATTTTCTGAGTTTCTCACCAAAAATATATTGGGGTGGGGAGTTGGGCTTGCGGGAGTTTTATCTATGATGTGCATTATTTATGCTGCGATCAAGATGCAACTCTCAAGAGGTAATCCTGATAAGCTAAAAACTACACAAGAAATGCTCACGTCGTGTATTACCGGTCTATTACTCATTATCTTTTCGGTGTTTATACTGCGAATACTAGGCGTAGATGTGCTTCGAATACCTGGGCTAAACTAATGAGTATAAATCTACAATTTTTCTCAGGATTTTTATATTAGTCTGGCCGATATACTTATTATCATTAAATAACCTGTCCTTTGATTCGAGTAAATCATCTTTCTATATAATTTATCTGCTCTCAACTTGCATCTAGTAGTAGATCTGCAATATGGTTGAAGTATTTGAAAGAGAAGAAGTATTTATACTAGAAAGATAGAGTAAAATCATGGTTTTTTCCCAAACTTTATACCTAATTTCTCTGCAGCGACCCCAAGTCCTGCAGTAGCATAGTGAAGTGATCCAATAGTAGATAGTCCACTCATGGCTCCTCCGGCTACTGCTGCAACTCCTCCAAAGAAGATTCCTGGACCAATACCTATACCGCCAGGCTTAACACCCATCATCTCTTTAATGCCGACTATAAGTTTTGGCGTCATAAGAATAAGTCCCATGCCAATAATCGGTCCGAATGCTTCGCCACTGATTTCATGAAGAAAAGGTGGTCTAAAAAGTGATTCATTTTCTACTGTTAGATTTATCAGTGCGTAGCCAACTAAATTTATCCAGATTACAATTGGAAAGCTCATAAGCTCAGCAAATAGATTTTTGAACCAATATGAAAACGTTTTTCCCGCAAGTATTAAAATCACTGGTGCAAAAACTATTAGTAGAATTATTTTTATATAAGAAGTCAGCAACATAAAAAATATTCTAAATAGAAAGAAAATAAGGGTAAATAATATTAGTATGCCCAACATAATACCCGGTACGAATGGACTTACTATAGAAATGTAGCCAAGAAAAAATATAAGAAATATAAGCTGTGTAAGGTCTCCTATCTGTATTGTTCCTGCGCCGATATCTCTAAAACTATGGATAAAATACTTTACAACATTCAATTTTCCAAAAGAAAGTATTTGGATTAAAAACAAATTTAAAAATCCTCCCATAACAGCCTTTATGAAATTTGGAAATATGCTATATAGCGCATGCCCTGTGTCTAAGGCTCCCATGGTTCCATGATATGGCCAAATCGTCCAGAAACCACCTCCTATATACTTATTTTGGAGGTGTTGAGTGTTGCTTTGCACAAGTTCACCTACATTTGCACCAGATAGTAAAGAAATTCCCACAGCAATAAGTACATACATAAGGTCAATAAGAAATCCAGCTATTGCAAATGAAAAAGTAATAAGAATAAGAGATAAGATTATTGATGGTATGGCCTGTTCAAGTCCGACAACTGTTTGAGGGTTTATCTTCATGCGAAACATGATCATAAAACCCATAATAATGAGAATAAGAACTAAAAATATGTATGAAAAATCTCGAAATAATTTCCACAGTTTTGCAATTGGTTTAAGTGACGCAAAACCTACTCCCTGAGCAGCATATGTTTGAGGTATAAATCCTGCATTTTCAAAACTATCTCGAAGTGCATATATGCCGGAGGCGGGAGGATTTTGATAGGGAATAATTATTATTCCACTAATTATTCCCACCCAACTTGATTTAAAGTCTGTTTGTGCATCTTCTGGATTATTTGTGCATGCTTCACCTATTAAACTACAATACGCCAAACGAGAAGCCCTACCAAAAAATTTAGTAGTCTTATCATCACTGCTTTCTCCTTTTGCTAGTATGGAATACATTTTATTTCTTTGGTGGGAATCTATGGTTGTTTTCGTATTTACAATCTCTTTTTTATCATTTTTTAAAACATTGATTCCAAAGCTAAGTACGAGAAATATGACACCAAAAAAAAGTAATATTTTTGCAAAGCTTTGTACAAATGAATCTACTTTTCCGAATACTTTCATTACATTGATTGTAGATGACTAAGTTGGGGCATGTCAAATACAATCAGTACTGTCTATCAGGAGTTTTTGCACTTAGATCTATATAGCTTGTTTTAAAAAAAGTCAAATCGTCAAGTCCTTCGCGTGCAAGGAATGTTTCAAATTGTTCTCGGGCACTTTTTTGGGTTATTGCGTGATAGATGAGTATTGTGTTTGATTTGGGTGCATAGTCGAGTGTGATTGACTCAAATACATACGTATCGGCAATTTTCTGCTTTATTGTATTTAATATTTGATTGTCGACTTGCGATATCGGACTTATTTGTTCAACAATGGTTGTAGGAGTCGTCGTAAACACGCTTTCTTGAGTTTGGGTCGTTGGATTGACTGACGGTTCATTCTTATTTCTATTTCTAAATACGAGAAAAAATAAAAGTGTAATAAAAAGAAGGACTACTGCGCCAATGAATATTTTTTTTCTATCTAACGTTTCCATAATTATTGTATTGTGGTGTAATACCTCCACAGATGTCCACAGTATGTATCTTGTATGCCATCTCGTACAAACAAGCGCTTACACGTTCCAAAGTAAGCAGTCGCTGCTTTATTTACATCATCTCTTGTCCATTGTGTCGATGATTGTGCTCTTGAATCAGCTTTAAGCTTTGCTGCTGCAGCATAAATATTATCTCTAATATTGCACCATTTTGGTTCGTGAGTTGCTCCACCATATGTTTTGACTGCATTGCCATAGCCGTGCGAATCCCATGCGTTTGGGCAATATCCTGCTCCACATTTAGGGCACGTTTTGTCTCCATTTCCATCGATCCCAGTTGTCATTTGCATAGGCCCTCGTGCTGAGCACACACTAATAGGACAGTTGGCCATTTCATTGCCTGGACGTGAATAATTGTCGATTTCTTCAGGTGACAAATTAAACGATCCTGCACTTTCAATCATCAAAACACTCTCTATTATTTTTGGAGGGAGTCCCACTTTTCCTCCTATCTCGTCAAATAATTGTCGTAATGATTTAAATGTTTTATTGGGATTTTGTGGTTGATTGGTAGGCTCGGGCGATGGTTGGTCGGGTGGAGTAGTGGGTTGAGGAACCGGATTTTGTTCATCCCCACCCTCACCTGCAAGTTCTAAGTATATTGCTTTTATGATTTCTATAATAGCTCTTTGATCAGATCTGACATTATCAAGTACTGAAGTAGGTGCTGGTGGAAAAAATGACGATA